>OGOQ01002333.1_pt1 | contig 12059 bp, 10 predicted proteins | sample 1552691 | NCBI WGS metagenome assembly OGOQ01 (sample SAMEA2580209, study PRJEB22360) | human gut metagenome | biome: human gut; feature: human-associated habitat; material: faeces | place: Denmark | collected 2008/2010
AGGACCTCATCGCCATGAACGCCCTCTACCGTCCGGGACCTATGGATTACATCCCCGACTTCATCGCCCGCAAGAACGGCCAGCAGGCCATCACCTATGATATCCCCTGCATGGAGAAATACCTCAAGGATACCTACGGCATCACGGTGTATCAGGAGCAGGTGATGCTCCTTTCCCGCCAGCTGGCAAGCTTCACCCGAGGCGAGTCGGATGCCCTCCGTAAGGCGATGGGTAAGAAGAAGAAGGCTATCGTAGATGCGATGAAGCCGAAGTTCATCAAGCAGGGACAGGAGAACGGTCACGATCCGGCTGTGCTCGAGAAAATCTGGGGCGACTGGGAGAAGTTTGCATCCTATGCCTTCAACAAGTCGCACGCCACCTGCTATTCCTGGGTAGCCTATCAGACTGCCTATCTCAAGGCACACTATCCAGCCGAATACATGGCAGCGCTGATGACCCGCCGCTTTGCGCAGATCACCGAGATTACCAAGCTGATGGAGGAGTGCCAGTCGATGGACATCAAGACCCTGGGACCGGATGTAAACGAGAGTTACCGTGCCTTCGGTGTGAACGAGCATGGCGAGATACGCTTCGGACTCTCCGCCATCAAGGGAATGGGAACTCCTGCCGCCGATGCCATCGTGGCAGAGCGCCTGAAGAACGGCCCTTATAAGAACATCTTCGATTTTGCCGAGCGCGTGGATTTCTCCAATGTCAACCGCAAGGCATTCGAAAGTCTGGCTCTGAGTGGCGGTTTCGACAGCTTCGGCATCCGCCGCGAGCAGTACTTCGGAAAGAACAGCAAGGGCGATACCTTCCTGGATACGCTCGTAAGATACGGTCAGCTCTACCAGCAGGAGCAGCGTGAGGCTGCCACCTCGCTCTTTGGAGGCGTAGAGGCGGTGGAGATAGCCACCCCTCCTATACCGGAAGCTGAATCCTGGAGCACCATCGAGAGGCTCAACAGGGAGCGTGAGCTCGTGGGCATCTATCTTTCGGCTCATCCGCTCGACGATTACGAAATCATCCTCCGCAACCTCTGCAATACCCACTGCTCAGAACTGGGCGACAAGGTGGAGCTTGCCAAGAAGGAGGATGTGGTGTTCGGCGGCATCATCACCGGGGTGAAATCCAAGTTCACCAAGACCGGCAAACCGTGCGGCTTCGTCACCATCGAGGATTTCGAAGGATCGGGCGAGCTGGCGCTCTTCGGTGAGGACTGGGGCAACTGGCGAGGCATCATGGTAGAGGGCAGCACCATCTTCGTTACGGCGAAGTGTGTGTCCCGTTACGGCAACAGCAACTATCTTGACTTCAAGATCAGCACCGTGGAGTATCTCCAGACCGTGAAGGAGAACCGCCTGGAGAAGTTTACCATCATCGTGGACAGCACGGTGATAGATGAAACGCTGGTGAATGATATCAAGACGCTGGTGGAGAATGATGAGGGCAAGGCACAGCTCTTCCTTCAGATTCACGATGCCGAGACCAAGACCAATGTGCTGCTGCGTGCGCAGGACCGAACGGTGGGAGTGAGCAGGGAACTGATACAGTTTGTCAACGACCATCCTAAGATGTCGTATCAGATCAATTAAAAATGATTCATGAGAATATTATTAACTATATAAAAAGGTAGAAAAAATGGAAGTAACAATTACAACCGAGAATTTCGAGAGTTACAAGAATGGCGAGTTGCCATTGGTAGTAGATTTGTGGGCTACATGGTGTGGTCCTTGCCGCCAGATTGCTCCTATCGTGTCAGAATTGGCAGAGGAGTTTGACGGTAAGTTGGTAGTTGGTAAGTGTGATGTAGAGGAGAACGACGACATCGCAATGGAGTTTGGCGTTCGCAATATCCCTACCATCCTTTTCTTCAAGGGTGGCCAGCTCGTTGACAAGTTTGTTGGTGCAGCCAACAAGTCAACCCTCAAGGAGAAGTTTGAGGCTCTGCTGTAAGACAGGGCAGAAGACTAAAAAAATAATACGTCCCGGTGCGGCATCAGCTGCATCGGGACGTATGCTTTTTTGTTAGAATCCGAATTTGCGAAATAGCCTCTAGAATTCTACGCTTCTGCTACCATCTTCCTCCACGGTGATGGTCACCTTGGTGCAATCCTCCGGCAGCAGGTCCTCGATGAGTTCCGGCCACTCCAGGAAGCAGAGGTTTCCGCTGTAGAAGTAATCCTCGTATCCCATATCATACACCTCATCAATCTTCTTGATGCGGTAGAAATCGAAATGGTAGATAGGATCGCCGTTTCCGGCAGTGTATTCGTTGACGAGAGCGAAGGTAGGCGAGGTGATTACATCCTCCACGCCCAGTTCCTCGCAGATAGCTTTAACGAAAGTTGTCTTTCCGGCACCCATCTTGCCATAGAAGGCAAAGACCTTGCCGTCGCCCATGTTCTGCAGGAATTCCTTGGCTGCAGCATGGATGTTGTCTAATGAATCAATCTTAATCTTCATATATTTAATTTTTAATTTTAATTTCTCTTTCTCGGTGTCAGTGTGATGATCGGAATGAGCATTTCCTCCATCGAGATGCCACCGTGCTGGAAGGTATCCTTGTAGTACGAAACGTAGTAATTGTAGTTGTTCGGATAGGCGAAGAAGGCGTCTCCGTAGGCAAAGACATACGATGTACTCAGGTTGGGAGCAGGCAACTGTGCCCTTTTCGGGTCCCTGATGGTGAAAACCTCCTTGGCATTGCAGGCCAGGTTCTTGCCCAGCTTGTAGCGCAGGTTGGTATTCGTGTTGCGGTCGCCGATGATCTTGATGGGCTTCGAGGCGCGGATGCTTCCGTGGTCGGTGGTGATCACCACCTTGCAGTCATCCTGCGACAGTCTTCTGAACAGTTCCGAGAGCACCGAGTGGCGCAGCCAGCTCTGCGTGATGCTGCGGTAGGCACTCTCCGTATTGGCGAGCTCGCGTACCATCTTCGATTCCGTCCGGGCATGCGAGAGCATGTCGATGAAGTTGATTACCAGCACGTTCAGGTCCTTCTCCCTGCATTCGTTGTAGTGCTCCATAAACCGGTCGGCACCCTGCGAATCGTTCACCTTGTGATAGCTGAAGCTGTATCGCTTGCGGTATCTGTCGAGCATCGTCTGTATCAGCGGCTCCTCGTTCAGGTTCTTGCCCTCCTCCTCGTCTTCATCCACCCAGAGCTCCGGAAACATCTCGGCAATCCTGTTGGGCATCAGACCACTGAAGATGGCGTTCCGGGCGTATTGCGTGGCAGTAGGCAGGATGCTCATATACATATCCTCGTCTATGTCGAACAGCTCGCCGATGTCAGCCGCCAGCATTTTCCACTGGTCGTATCTGAAGTTGTCTATCACGATGAGGAATACCTTCTCCCCCTTGTCCAGAATCGGGAAGATCCTGTTTCTGAAGACATCCGGGCTCATCATCGGGCGGTCGTCGGAAGAAGATGCATCGGCAGTCTTTCCCGCATTCCCATTCCTCATCAGGTCTATCCATTCCAGATAGTTCCTGGCGATGAATTTGGCGAATCCGATGTTAGCCTCCTCCTTCTGCATGGCGAGCATTTCGGTCATCTGGCTGTCGGTATCGCTCAGTTCCAGTTCCCATTTCACGAGTCTTCTGTATATCTCCATCCAGTCGCTGCAGGTACGGCAGTCCATCATCTTCAGTGCAATCTGCTGGTAGTCCTGCTGGTATCCGCTCTGCGTCATCTCGGTCACGATATCCTTTTGGTGGATGTTCTTTTTCAGCGAGAGCAGGATCTGGCTCGGGTTGACGGGCTTGATGAGATAGTCGGCGATTTTCGACCCGATAGCCTGGTCCATGATGTTTTCCTCTTCGCTCTTGGTACACATCACAACGGGAGTAGCGGGCTGGATGTCCTTGATTTGCTGCAGGGTCTCCAGGCCGCTCAGTCCTGGCATCATTTCATCGAGGAGGATGAGGTCGAAGGATTGCTGTCGGCATAGTTCGATGGCATCCGATCCATTGCTCACCGTGGCAACCTCGTAACCTTTTTTCTCCAGGAAGATGATATGCGCCTTGAGGAGCTCAATTTCATCATCGATCCATAGTAATAATCCGTTGCTCATATTGCATTATCCTTTTAGAGTATCTTTTTGCTGTATCCTTTTAGGATATGTTTTTATTTTCGAGGTGCTAAAGTACAAAGAATAATTGAATGACGGAAGAGAGTTGTGGTTAAAGAAACTTAATTGAAAAAAAAAGGTGTGTCATAAGTTTAGATTATGGCAGCCGAAGTCGGGCTGAAAGCCCAAAAGCTCCTAGCCCAGGGCATCGCCCTGGGTAATGTTGGCAAAAAGTAAAGTCGCCCTGAACCCCAGGGCGTGGAACTCCAGCCCGAGGAGGTGAACGTGCGCCTGGGCAGGGTTTCGGGCAAGAAGGCGCAGAAGATGAAGGGCACTACGGCGATTCCCGTATCTGGCTGCATCGCCTGAATCATCAGGATTCTCGGTCTTTTTTATAATATTAAGACCGGGAATCCGTTATTATTATCGAAGATAAAAGTAATCAATAATAATAAAAAAAGAAAGAAAAGAAGAAACAATGCTCAAGATTGTAATGATCATGCTATGCGGAATTGGTACGGGGTACCTGCTCCGCAACAAGAAAATGAGTTTTATCGGCCGTATCATCACGGCGCTTATCTGGGTACTCCTCTTCCTGCTCGGCATTGAGGTGGGAGCGAACCCTCGTATTATCAATGGTCTTCAGACCCTGGGACTCGAAGCCATCGTGCTTACGATAGCCGGAAGTCTGGGTAGTGCAATCTTTGCGTGGGCATTGTGGAGATATGTCTGCAGAAAGGAGACTGGAAATGAAAGGTAGTCTGATTATCGTAGGCTTCTTCGTGCTGGGCATCATCGTGGGAGTGTGGGATGTGATTCCTGCCAGTTTCCTGGCGAGCGACGTGAGCTATTATGCCCTCTGCTGCCTGATGTTCTGCGTGGGTATCAGCATCGGTTGCGATACCTCTATCCTGAAGAGTTTCAGAAAGGTGAATCCCCGGCTGATGATGCTGCCGGTGATGACCATTCTGGGAACCTTTGCCGGATGCGCGGCTGCCTCCCTGATACTGGGACACCGTCAGCTCTCCGACTGTCTCGCCATCGGTTCGGGCTTCGGATACTACTCATTGTCGAGCATCTTCATCACGCAGTATCGGGGTGCCGAGCTGGGAACCATCGCCCTGCTTGCCAACATCTTCCGTGAGATTCTCACCCTGCTTGGTGCGCCCCTGCTGGCGAAGTATTTCGGTAAGCTGGCGCCTATCAGCGTGGGTGGAGCCACCACGATGGATACCACGTTGCCTATCATCACCCGCTATTCGGGCGAGAGCTTCATCATCGTTTCCATCTTCCACGGCTTCTGCGTAGATTTCTCCGTGCCGTTCCTGGTTACCTTCTTCTGTTCGCTCTAACGGCTTCCTTGCCGCTAGAGCTTTCTTGCTTTATCAGAATCCATCCAGCTCGATGTATTCATCATCGGCTTCAGATTCTGGGGCATTCGAGTCATCGAAGTAGATGCCGGTATCGGTATCTACTGCGGGCTGGCCCTCGATATCGATTCCATTATCTTCAGGATTCTTCTTCTGAGAATCATTTTCCTCCTCCAGAGCATCTTCCTCCTTCTGGGAATCCTTATCTACTACGATTTCCGTTGGCTCCATCAGCAGGCGCATCTTGCTGATCTTCAGCGGTGCAAAGTGGCGGGTATAGAACTTGTCGTAATCATCATACGAGAGATTTCTGCCCAGAAGTTCGAGGTTCGGCTCGCTGATTACGTAGCTTCTCGCCTTGGAAATCAGACGGAGGATGCCGGCTTGCTGATGCAGCTCGTTGGCATACTGGCGCGCCTCGTCGTAGTTCTGGAAACCGCTTACCTGCAGGCGATGCAACCCCTGGAGGTCTTCGATGCTGATGTCGAAATTGCGCGCCATATAGGTGGTGAAGTTATACTTGGCTACCTCGAAGAGCAGCTGGTTCTCGTTGACGGAATCTGGACTGTAGGCGAGCAGGAAGACAAAACGGTCGTTGCGGTCAGCAGAGAATCCTTTCTGCTGGGTGGAGTCCTGGGAACTGAGCACATCGCGGCGTTTCGCCCAGACATTACTCAGGTCGAACTTTCCGCCGTAGAGTCGTCTTCCGGCATTCACGCCGTTTACGATCATTCCCGCCATTTCGCTCAACCGGCTGTTGGGATATTGCGCTATCACCTGGTTCATCTTTTCCAGACATTCGGAAACCTTCCCCTCGTTGAGCTGGGTCATACCGCTGATGAAGAGGAACTTGTCGCGGTTGGCACCAGTAGGGAACCGCTTGTCTGATATTTCCGAGTTGTGCATCACCACCTCGTACTTGCCTTCCTTGAATGCCTGATAGGTGAGGGTGTAGATGGAATCTTCGATGTGTCCCCCCATCCTCGCATTCTCCAGATAGTAAGGGTCGGAGAGGAGGGCTGTGAACTGGCTTTCTGGGTAATCCTTCTTTAGTTTATCGACATAACTGTTCGCCATCTGAGTTTGCTTCTTTCGGGAATAAAGTAGATACAGATGGTAATAGGCTTCGTCGAGATGCTTGAAATCCGGGTAGTTGTCCACCAGTCGGAGCAGCATCTTCTCGCTCAGAGCCAGGTTGTCGAGCCGGTCCTTGAAGATGATTCCGGCATGGTATAAGCCATTCGCCAGGAGCTGGTTGCTCGCTGACATCTGCTCAGGGGTGAACGGAATCTGAGCCAGATAATAAGCCCGCTGATGAGGGTCGAGGCTGGCGCTATCGGCAGATGGTTTGCCGGATTCTTTCTGGGATAAAGAATGGGATAGAGCGTCTTGTAATGCATCAGGGTGAAGCTTGGAATCTTGATCAGAAGTCGTTCCTTGCTCGGAATCTGTTCTCTGTGCCGAAGATGTTCCTTGAGCGATATCCGTTTCTTGTACTGAAGCTACAACTGTTTTGTTGATTCGCTGCCAGTTGTCGAGGTTCTTTCGCTTGCCCCAGAGTTTCTCAAACAGCGCCTTACCCTGGCTTACGGCTACAGGGGAATAGAAATACCAGGTATTGGTGTTCCCGAATCCGTTTCCGGAATCATTCCCGAATCCGTTTTCTGAACCATTCCCGAATCTGTTTCCGGAATCATTCCCGGAACCATTCCCATCAACTCCTCCTTCATATTCCGAATTCATCTCAGCACCGTCTTCCCATCTCCTTCTTTCTTCCTCTTTCTCCTTTCTTTTCAGGGCAGCTATCACACGGTCGATGGCTGCATTTCTGTCTCTCTCGTCCATTTTGGCAAGAGACTGCAGGGAATCCTGGAGGGCGATGGCATCGGTATAAGGCACCAGCTCGTCCAGCACCTTGGAGCGATGAGCCAGTTGCGGATAATCCTTTCTGTCCTGATCGAGCAAGCCGATTGCTTCGCCATAGCAGCGCTTGGCATCAGCATATCGTCCGGTTTCCCAATACAGATTGCCCAGACGCAGCAGGAGTACACCCTTCTCTATACCGTTTCGGGTAGCCTTCCGGTTGCCTTTTTCGTAGGCATAGATGGCATGCAGGGTATCTTTCTGGGCCAGGTGGATGTTGCCGATGGCATAATATACCTGGTCCTGATATTCCTTGTTCTTATCCGATGCCGCCATGCGCTTGAGTCGGCTGATCATCTTCCTGCTGTTGCCCGAAGCCAAGACCTCGGTGATGGCGATGCGGGCATTAAACTCCAGTTCGTAGGGCGGATTGAGCCGGATGACGTGGCGGAAAGCCTGATAAGCCTCCTGCTGGTTGCCGATGGAAGCCTGCAACTGTCCCATCAGATACCACTGGCGGGCTTTCTGCTTGTGTCGCATCTCATGGCTTATCACCTTTCTGAGATAGGGAATCGCCTTCCGGGCATCACCCGTGTGGATATAGTAATCGGCGAAGGCATAATCCCATTCCTTCTGGGCACGCCAGTGGATGGAATCGCGCTGGATGTTTCGGATCACATCTTCTGCATCGTAGGTCCATCCCAGCTCGATATAGCATTTGGCAAGCCAGGCGCGCGCCTTGCCGTAGATGGCAGGCTGGGTGGAGTAAAGGCGGCTCATATAGGCGAAGGTGGCAGCGGCCCCCTCGAAATCCCCCTTCTGGAATTGAGAACGGCCCATCAGCATCCACGCTTTCCATAAAAACGGATTGTATTCCCTGCGACTGAGCCATTCGATATCTTTCGCCGTCTTTCTCTTGCCGGGTTCCCATACGGGGCGGCGCTTGATGCTATGCTGATGAATGGCTTTCTCGCATTTCTCGATGGCACGGTCGAAGTTGGCTTTGCCCAGATCGCGGCTGTTCCTGTTGCCTACGGTATAGAGCGGAATCTGCTCCGTAAAGTTGTCCCGGTTGCCTTCTTCCTTCTCCAGCGCCCCGTCGATATAAGCCACGGTACCATTATAATAGGTATTGTATCGGGCATTAAAGGCATGCCACCACCTGCTCTGCGCCGTATTCTTCTGCGTAGAGCATCCCGTAAGGATCGCTGCAATCACAGCGAGTCCTATCAGAAAAAGGAGCTGGATGGGGCTTTTGCCTTTCATGTTTTCTATTGTTTATCTGGCATCTTTCTCCTGATGCCCAGGACGATTTTGGCGAGTGCGAATACCACGATGCTGATGAAGATGATGGTGGCACCCGATGGCACGTTGAGCAGATAACTGATGTAGAGACCGGCGATGCAGTCTATCCATCCCAGGATGATGCTTGCCCATATCATCTGCCTGTAATTGTAGGTGAAGAGGTTGGCGGTCATCTGTGGAATGGTGAGCAGGCTGATGGCGAGCACGATGCCCACCATTTTCAGTGTAGCTACGATGGTCATGGCGATGAGCGTCATCATCAGGTATTCGATGGCAGTAACCGGCAGGTGCTGCGAACGGGCGAAGGTACTGTCGAATGCGATGTTCTGGATAGGGCGCAGGAGAAAGGTGAAGAGGATGGCTACGATGAGGGCGAGTCCGCCCAGCAGCCACAGGTCTGCGCTGTCGATGGCAAGGATGCTTCCGAAGAGGAAGGAGGGCAGGTCGGGCATGAATCCTGGAGTCAGGAAACAGCAGATGATGCCCACGCTCATTCCCAGGGTCCAGAACATGGCGATGGCGGAATCCTTTCGCACATCTTTCTTGCGTGATATCCATTGCACTCCGAAGGCGCTGAGTATGGCGAAAACCATGGCGGAGAGTATCGGATTGATTCCTGTAAACACGCCGATGCCGATGCCTCCGAAAGAGGCATGGGTGATGCCGCCGCTGATGAATACCAATCGGCGGGTAACGATGTAGGTTCCGATAAAGCCGCACAGGATGCTTGCCAGAAAGGCGCCTATCAGTGCGTTTTGGAAAAATGTATATTGTAGTATATCCATGTGTTTACTTTGAGCTTTGAACTGCAAATTTCTAGCTTAAAAAGCCGATGACTTCATCCTTCAGCTGGTTGGGCAGGTTGATGCCTCTCAGTATCAGGCTTCTGTTCCATCCAGCCACTTCTTCCGGCTGCATGGTATAGAGCACTTCCGAGAATTCCTCAACCTCCTCATCGGTATAGGCATCGGCATCCCGACCGGCAAAGCGGTCGAGATCCTCATCATCGTAATATTCTATTTCTTTGGTGGCGGCTTCCATCATGCACTCCTGCTCGCACTTCGAGTTCTCACCGTTGCAGGTGTTGCACGATACGCCTTCCTGCAGAGGCTCCTCGTCCTCTCCCCTGCGGTGAGATACGATTCCGAATATGGCGCTTATCAGGCCTAATGCCACCAGGGCTAAAATCAAGTATAGCATTTACTTTAAACTTTGAACTTTGAACATTATGACTGGCTTAGCTCTTTACTCTTCACTCTCAACTATCTCAAACCCTACTTTCTTCAGGTCTTCCCAATAATGAGGATAGGATTTGCTCACTACCTCCGGATTATTGATCTCAATCTGAGGGAACTTGAAGGCGAGAGGGGCGAATGCCATCGCCATACGATGATCCTCGTAGGTATCGATTGGAGCAAATGAAGGTTCGCAGGTTTCGCCATCCCAATACAGAGTGTTGTCGTTTTCATCGTGGATGACATAGCCCACCTTCTTCAACTCTGTCTTCAGTGCCTCGATGCGGTCGGTCTCCTTGATCTTCAAGCTGGCAAGACCCGTGAACCTGAACTTCACACCCAAGGCACAGCAGGCTACCACGATGGTCTGAGCCAAATCAGGAGAACCGGAGAAATCGTATTCGAATTTCGGCAGAAGACAGCGGTTCGCCTTCAGCATAACATCCGTAAGATGATCATGGTTCTCGAATTCGCTCTTCACTCCCAGCAGACTGAAGATGTATTTCACCACGGAATCTCCCTGCTTCGAGCAGTCCATCAAGCCTTCGAGCTGGATTCTGGAGTCGATGTTGCCATTCAGTGCCATCATCTCATACCAGTAGGAAGAAGCACTCCAGTCGTTCTCTATCATATAAGATGTCTCCTTGTAAGGCTGTGGCTTCACGGTGATGGTGTCCATATCCGTCCAGTCGGCATCGGCACCGTATTCCTTCATCGTCCAGAGCGTAAGGTCGATGTAAGGGCGGGATGCAATCTCTCCTGTCAACTTCAGTTCCAGTCCGTTCTTCAGAATCGGACCGATCATCAGAAGCGCCGAGATGTATTGCGAACTGATATTGCCCACTACCTCCAGATGGCCGCCTTCCAGCGCCTTGCCTCGGATGTGGAGTGGGGGATAACCTTCCTTCTTCTCGTAGGTGATGTCGGCGCCCAGATAGCGCAGGGCATCAACGAGGATGCCGATAGGACGGTTCTGCATGCGCTCGGTGCCGGTGATGGTATGTTCGCCGGGGGTGGCAGAGAGATAGGCGGTCATGAAACGCATGGCTGTGCCTGCGGCCTTGATGTTGATCACCTCTGGCATATTCTGAAGGGCTGCAACGATTACTTCCGTGTCATCGCAGTCGCTCAAGTTGTCGGGTTGGATATGGCTTCCAGCCATCGCACTGATAACGAGAGCTCGGTTGCTGATACTCTTGGATGCTGGCAAGTTGATACTTGCGTTCAGTTGGCTTGGTGCCTTGATGGTATATTTTATCATACGCGTACCTTATATTATATATATTTTAGTGCAAAAGTACAAAATAAAAAGTATATACGCTAGTTTTCTTGCGAAAAGTTTTCAAAATATCTCAAAAAAAAGCATGGGCTGCCGTGCTCTGTTTCTATTACTTGCTGTCAATATGTAAACGAGATAGGGGTATTATGGGGGTATATTGAGATATGCCTATTTCAAAGTGTAAAAAACGACCCCCTAAAATGTCAAATTGTAATTTTGTGTGCGTTTTCTTTCAAAAAGTAAAACCGACCCCAAAAATAAGATAAAATAGCGTTAAGGAATGATACAACTTACCGGAATTTGTAGTATCTTTGCATCAGAAAAAAGAAACAACAAACAATAAGTAACAATCTAAAAATAAAGAATATGAAACGAATTATATTATTCTCATTGATGGCTCTCATGACCGTAGCTACTTTCGGTCGCAAGCGCGTAGAGAATGCAACAGTAGTAGCAGACACTATTTTCTATGCAGAAAATATGAGTAATGTGGCTAGTGCAGATCAGGCTAGTTATTACAGATTACTGATGACTACCGGCGCTGGCATCAATAAGAAGGATGTGTTCCAGGACTTCTATATGAACGGTAATCTTCGTGCCGAGGGTGGATACAGCTTCATCGATCTCGGTAACGACCGCAATACGATCTTCAATGGTGAGGTTACCACTTACTATAAGAATGGTAAGGAGAAGTGGCACGGAAAGTATGTTAACGGCAAGCGTGAGGGATACTTCACTCTCCAGCTCCGTGAAGGTGGCGTGGCTGTTGTTCAGTTCAAGAATGGCAAGTCTATCCACAATTACTTCATGATAACATACAAGGATGGTACCACTGAGAAGAGAAATCTCTCTGAGATTCAGTCTTTGATGTAGAAAATCTCTAGGAAAGAAGATCTCTAGAATAGAAAATCTCTCTTAAATTAATAGAAAA
>OGOQ01002344.1_pt1 | contig 12020 bp, 7 predicted proteins | sample 1552691 | NCBI WGS metagenome assembly OGOQ01 (sample SAMEA2580209, study PRJEB22360) | human gut metagenome | biome: human gut; feature: human-associated habitat; material: faeces | place: Denmark | collected 2008/2010
CCTGATCGGCTTCGACGAGTTTATCGTGCTGCAAAACGCCACGGAGAACGTGGTCGTCTCGCCGCCGCAACTCGAAGCGCCGGTCATCAAGGCCCAGGGAAAGCGCATCAGCGTGCAACTGCAGGACTCGCTCATTCCCAACACCACCTACACGATCGACTTCTCCGACGCCATCTCGGACAACAACGAGGGCAACCCCATGGGCAACTATACCTATACTTTCTCCACAGGACAGGAGATTGACACGCTGGAGATAGCCGGCTATGTACTCAATGCCAAAGACCTGGAGCCCGTGAAGGGAATACTCGTCGGCCTCTATGCCAACCTCCACGACTCGGCTTTCGCCACGCTGCCCATGCAGCGAGTGGCGCGTACCGACAGCAGAGGACACTTCTGCATCAAGGGCGTGAAGGCGGGCGACTACCGCGTCTATGCCCTCCGCGACCAGAACAACGACTATCGCTTCTCGCAGAAGTCGGAGGAGATGGCGTTCACACCCGAGATATTCACGCCCTCGTGGAAACCCGACACCCGTCAGGACACAATCTGGCGCGACTCGCTCCACATCGACCACATCACCACAACGGGCTATACCCACTTCCTGCCCGACGACGTCGTGCTCCGTGCCTTTACTGAGAAGCAGACTGAGCGCTACTTCATCAAGGCGGACCGTTCGGACGAACACTATTTCACGCTCTTCTACACCCATGGCGACAAGGAACTGCCCGTCCTCAAAGGTCTCAACTTCGACGCGGACCGCGACCTGCGTGTAGAACCTTCGCTCAACCAGGATACCATCACCTATTGGATCTGCGACACGGCCCTCGTCAATAGCGACACGCTCCGCATGACGGTCCTCCACAATGTCTGCGACACGGCGGGCGTGCTGCATCCACAGACCGACACCCTGCAGGTGCTGGCCAAGGTGCCGTATGCGCGGAGAATGAAACTCCAGGCTGAAAACCAAAAGAAATGGGAGAAGGAGCAGCGCAAGCGCAAGGAGCGCGGCGAACCCTACCAGACCATCATGCCCGATCTGACGCTGGAGCCCGACTACGACGTGCCCTCACAGCTGGATCCCGACAAAAACCTGGCGTTCATCATGCCCGTGCCCATCGCCGAGATCGACACGGCCAAGATACACCTCTATCAGAAGATCGACACGCTATGGTACAAAGCCAAATATCTATTGGGCGAGAAACCAGGCACGCCACGCCGCTACGAACTGGTGGGCGAATGGGAGCCTGGGGCAGAATACAGCCTGGAGATCGACTCGGCCGCCTTCACAGATATCTACGGGCGGGTGGCCAAAGCGGAGCAGTTTGGCTTCAACGTCTATAAACTGGAAGACTACGCCACGCTGACGCTCTCCCTGACGGGGATGGCGGGCAAACCGTGTCTCGTGCAACTGCTGAACAAGCAGGGGTACGTCGTGCGACAAATCGCCACGACCGACGCCACAGCCCACTTCTTCTATGTCCATCCGGGTACCTACTACCTGCGACTGATCGAGGACGACAACGACAACGGGCGCTGGGACACGGGAGAGTTTGCCACTCGGCGACAGCCCGAGGCGGTCTATTACTATCCGAAGGCGATAGAATGTCGCGCCAAATGGGACGTGACGGAGACATGGAGCCCCCATGCCCTGCCGCTATTCCAGCAGAAACCCAACGAGCTCGTGCGGCAGAAGGCCGACAAGCAGCGGCAGCAGTTGAAGCACAGAAATGCCGAGCGAGCCGCAAAATTGGGAATAGAAATACCCGCGAGCGTCTTGGGAGAGTCCAGGAAATAGGATAGAAGGTCTGTCCCACGATCAACATTCCAAGTCTATAAAAAGCCTATTAGGTCAGTATAAAATATTAGGATGATGAGAAAACTGATTCTTTCGCTGCTCGTCATGGTAGTCACCAGCGCCGCAGCACAATGCACGTTTCGCAACACCGCTTTCCAAAGCGGTGAGTTCTTGACTTACAACCTCTATTACAACTGGAAGTTTGTCTGGGTCAAGGCCGGTACGGCCTCCTACTATACCGTGGCCACGGCCTACCATGGGAAACCCGCCTACCGCACCAGCCTCACGACGAGGGGCAACGGCAAGCTTGACGACTACTTCGTCCTGCGCGACACCCTGCTGGCTTACAACAGCAAGCAGATGGAGCCGCTCTACTATCGCAAAGGGGCGCGAGAGGGCAAGCGCTATACCGTCGATGAGGTGTTCTACAGCTACGGAGGCGGCAAGACCCACACCCGCCAGCATCGTATTGACAACGACGGCAAGCACCATTGGATCAAGAAGACCTACGACGGATGTGTCTATGACATGCTGAGCATCTTCATGAGAGCCCGCTCCTTCTCGCCCGAAAAATGGAAGAAGGGTGAGGTGGTCAACTTCCCCATCGTGGACGGTAACGGAAAGGACCCTGCCCGCCTCGTGTATCGTGGCAAGTCGAAGGTGAGGGCCGACAATGGCGTCACCTACCGCTGTCTCGGCCTCTCCTATTATGAGTATGAGAAGGGGAAGTGGAAAGAGATAGCCCGCTTCTATGTCACCGACGACCTCAACCACGTGCCGGTCCGACTCGATATGTACCTGAAGTTTGGCGCGGCCAAAGCCTTCCTCGTCTCAATGAAGGGACTTAGGAATAGCGTCACCTCACGGGTGAAATAAATCCATGGAACTATAAATAAGAATAAGAGAGAAAATGCCTTTGCTCGAAAAACTATTTGGCTTTGACGCCCGCACGATGACCGTCCGCACAGAACTGGTGGCCGGCCTCACCACGTTTATGACGATGTGTTACATCCTCGCCGTCAATCCAGCCATCCTCAGAGCCACAGGCATGGACCGTGGCGCGCTCTTCGTCCTCAACTTCGTCTTCGGATTATAACCCCACCCAAGGCAGGGTGTCCAGAATCAATAGAACCGATCCCAAGGAGGCTTCGCTTGAAGTCGCCTCCCAGACCAAGCGAAAGGTTCGCAAAAGGCTTCAAACGATTCTGAACACCCTGCCTTCTTTGAAAAACACCATAAAAAACCACGATAATCTATTATTTATTTGGAACTCTCACTAAAAAACACTAACTTTGCGACAATTACGCGAAATAAAACAATTAAAGACCCACAATATGACGAAAAAGACTTTACTTGCCTTGTCTGCCTCCCTACTGATGGGAGCAGTCCCTGCCGCGGCACAGACCACCCCCTATGGTGGCTATACCGGCACAGAACCTCTCACAAGCTACGGCACCCGAATGATGGAAAGCTATGACGTTGCCGTCAGGCTGACCGTGGACGAAAACGACCAAGGACTCGTCGGAAGCCAGATTACGGGTGTACGCATTCCCTTCCCCGATGACATTGACCACCTCATCGAAGCTCAGGCGTGGATCAGCAAGAACCTGGAGCTAACGGACTACACTTTCACTCCCGACGTCGAGGTGAAGTCGTTCACACCCGGACCGGGTTTCATCGACGTGACGTTCGACTCCCCCTACACCATCACCAGCGAGGGCGTCTATGTAGGCTATTCCTTCGAGATGGACGAGAAGGTGTCAAAGCCCATCACAACCATCAGCGGAACCAACCCCAACTACTTCTACCTCCACACTACCCGGTCCTACTACGAGGGATTCAGTTCCGTCTCTGCCGACCGCAACATGATGCTGGCGATGCAGGTGCTCATCGATGGACTGCCGGCACGATCGGTCTCGCCCACGCTGAGCGATCAATACTTCAAGGTAGGAGAGGGCAGCAACACGCTGACCTTCAACATCCGCAACCAGGGAAGCCAGCCCGTCAGTTCCATTGACGTGGCCTACAACGCACCTGGCGAGTCGGATAACCACGTGGAGAAACATATCACGCTGGACAAGGCCCTGCCGGCACACTACAATGCCTCGGCCACCGTCACGCTGACCGCCGACGCGCTGCCCCATGCTGGCGACTTCCCCTTCACCATCCAGGTGACAAAAGTCGATAGCGAGGCCAACCAGAACGCGCTCCCCAGCGCCTCGACCACCATCCACAGTCTGAGTTTCGTACCCACCAAGCGCGCATTGCTGGAGGAATACACAGGCACATGGTGTGGCTGGTGCCCGAAGGGATTTGTGGGACTGGAGAATATGGACGCGCTCCTGGGCGACGACTTCGTGGGCGTGAGCTACCACAACCGCGACCCGATGGAGTTTGCCGGCGGCGACGAGGGACCGGAGTTCCCCAATGGCACGGCCTCTTTCCCCAGCGCATACATAGACCGCGTACACCCCACCGACCCCTATAGCGGTGATGAGCCCAGCACCCACTTCCTGCTGAACGAGACCTATGCCAAGGCGTGCGACCAACTGGCGCCTGCCGACATCAACCTAGCAGCCAACTATGCGGAGGACAACGCCTCGGAGGTGGAATGCAAGGCCACAGTACGCTTCCCGCTGCCCGTGCAGGCCAACCCCTATCAGCTGGGCTTCATCCTCACCGCCGACGGACTGAGCGGCGAGGAGGACAGTTGGACGCAGAAAAACTACTATCCCAACAACACGGAATACACCGACACAGACATGGAACTGTTCACGCAGGGCGACGGCTACGTCTATGACCTCACCTACAACATGGTGGCCATAGGATTCAGCGGACCCAGTTTCATCGAGGGCAGCCTGCCGGAACAGATCGAGGCCGACAAGGACTATGAATACACCTTCCGCTTCGACCTGTCGAAGGACTCGCAGACGTGCAAGGCGAAGAGCATCCTCGCAGGCCAGCAAAACTACAAGTTGCGCGCCGTGGCCCTGCTTATCGACAGCACGACGGGAGAGGTCGTCAACGCCCGTAAGGCAAAGGTAGGTGGCGAGACGGATGGCGTTTCGGCCCTCACAGTCAACAAGGACGCTACTCCCGTGGCCTACTACACGCCTGACGGACGACAACTGCAGTCGCCCACCAAAGGCATCAACATCGTACGGCTCGCCGACGGACGCACCGTGAAGATGATAGTCCGGAAATAGGTCCGGCAGGTGCACGCAAGCGAAGCACGACAGAAAACACCTTCGGGATGGACGAAGTTTAGCGTCCATCCCGAAGGCATCCCGAGACCATCCCGAAGGTCCTCCAAGCCCTTTTCGTGTGAACTGCCCAAGAGTTCAGAAAGGAAAACTTGCAAAAAGCATAGAGTAGGGAGGGGTGAAAAGTTAAAAATCAAGGGCTTCACGCGAGTTAAGAAACAAAAACTTGCAAGAGAGGTAAAATTTCCGTAACTTTGCGGTCTACAAGTATTGAAAGAACATCGGTCCGCCCATCCAGCGCGTTTTTATGGAAAAAGAGCCTGATGGAATTGGCCACAAACTTAAAAAAATACATGATGCGCAAGAAAACGCTCCTTTCCAGCCTATTCGCCACCCTGTTAGCCGTATTGATGCTGACAGGCTGTTCCGAAACACAAAACATCTCCTACTTCCAGGACTACGGTCCGGGATTTTCCGAGACCGTTTCTCAGTCTAAGCCCATCACTTTCCAGCCTGGCGACAAACTCTCCATCATCGTGACAAGCCGCAACCCGCAGCTTTCCTCACTCTTCACGCTCTCGCAGGGCGTGATGCTCTCCAGCGGAACGACTTCCAACTCGCGTACGGCGAGCAGCAACCAATACACCGTGCTCTACACCATCGACAGCAAGGGCGACATCGACTTCCCCGTGCTGGGCAAGATCCATGTGGGTGGTCTGTCGCGCGAACAAGTCGCCTCGACCATCAAAGAGCAGTTGTTCAAGGAAGACCTGGTCAAGGACGCCGTCGTGTCGGTGGAGTTTGGTGGCATTCACTTCTCCGTGCTGGGCGAAGTGAACAAGCCGGGACAGTATAACTTCGAAAACGACCGCGAGACCATCCTCGACGCCATCAGCCGCGCGGGCGACCTGACCATCTACGGCCAGCGCGACCACGTGACGGTGATTCGTACCGAGGGCGGCGAGCGCAAGGTCTATAATATCAACATGCTCTCGGGTCAGGACATCACAAGCTCGCCGGCCTACTACCTGAAGCAGGGCGACATCATCTACGTGGACCCCAACCCGACGCGCGCTCGCCAGAGCACGGTCAATGGCAACACCTTCCGCTCGTCTGCCTTCTGGGTCTCCATGGCCTCCCTGGCTATGAGTGTGACGATGCTTATCAAGAATTGGTAAACTTACTCTCAAAAAGGAAATGGCAACAAACAATAGCTTAGAAAGCGAAAAGAACTACTCAGCAACAGCCGAGAACAACGAGCTCGAGAATGGCGGATTCAACCTGCGCATGCTCCTGGACATCGTGCTTGGCAACTGGTTTTGGATACTCCTGTCCGTCATGCTCTTTGGCGCAGCAGGATGGTACTATCTGAAGATCACGCCCAACACCTACCAACGCACGGCGCTCGTCGTCATCAAGGAGGACAGCCCGCAGCGTGGCAAGGACCTCAACGCGATGTTCGCCAACTTGGGTCAGAACCCCGACCAGAGCAACGTCAACAACGAGATGGCTGCCATCCAGGCTCCCTCCAACGTGCTGGAGACCGTGAAGCGCCTGAACCTCGACATGAACTATACGATGGAGGGCCGCTGGCACAAGAACATCCTCTACGGACGCTCGCTCCCGGCCAACGTCCGCATGATGGGACTGGGCGACCATGAGTCGGCAGCCATGCAGATGGAGCTGCAGCCCAACGGCGTGGTGAAACTGTCCAACTTTATGCGCAACGGCAAGCCGGTCGGCAGTCCGGAGGTGACCGTGACGGGCCGCACAAGCACCATCATCGGTACGCCGGTGGGCAATGTGCTGGTCACACCGACACAGTACTACGGCTCATTTGTCACCCATACGAAAGATCCAATCCTCGTGACACGCACCGACCTCTACACCAAGACGGAGGGCGTGCAAAGAAACTTGTCGGTGGAACTGACGGACAAGATGTCCACCCTGGTCCGCATTTCCTATAAGGACAAAGAGCCCTACCGCGCCGACGACATCATCAACACCCTCATTACGGTCTATAAGGAGAGCTGGGTGAGAGACAAGAACATGTTGACGATCGCCACGACGAAGTTTATCAACGAGCGCCTGGCTATCATCGAGCGCGAGCTGAGCGGTATCGATAGCGACATCTCCAGCTATAAGAGCAGCAACCTGCTGCCGTCCGTACAGGCTGCCTCGCAGATGTCCATGCAGCAGTCGCAGGAGAGCCAAAAGCAAGTGCTGGCCCTCAACACGCAGCGCTCCATGGCACAATACGTAAAGGGCATGCTGACGCGCGGTGCCAAGTCGCGCAAGCTCCTGCCTACCAACGCCGGACTGGAATCGACGGGCATTGAGCAGCAGATCGCAGAATACAACACGCTCCTGCTCCAGCGCAACTCGCTCATCGCCAACTCCTCGGAGCGCAACCCCATCGTGAGCGACTACGACGAGCAGCTGGCCCAGATCCGCAAGGTCATCCTGGAGGGCATCGACAACCTCTGCAGCACGATCGACCTGCAGCTGAGCCACGCGCAGCAGAACGAGAACCAGGCCACGGCGAAGATTGCCTCCAGTCCGAAGCAGGAGAAGTACCTCACGAGCGTGGGCCGTCAGCAGCAGGTCAAGGAGCAACTCTACCTCTTCCTGCTCCAGAAGCGCGAGGAGAACGAGATGAACCAGGCCTTCACCGCCTACAACATCCGCATCATCACCGCCCCGTTTGGCAACGCCTATCCCATCTCGCCCAACCACCGCAACATCCTGCTCATCGCCCTGGCCCTGGGTCTGATGTTGCCTATCGGACTGTTCTACCTCCGCGAGAGCATGAACACCACCGTACGCGGCCGCAAGGATATCGAGGGTCTTACCATACCGTTTATCGGAGAGATACCTTATACAGGCAAGCGCAAGTGGTGGCAGCGTCGCAACAAGCGTCGTGACAAGTTGCAGATCGTTGTACAGGAGGGCAAGCGCAACGTGATGAACGAGGCCTTCCGCGTGCTCCGTACGAAGCTCGAGTTCCTCATTTCTGAGGACAGAAAGGACAACGTGATGATCATGACCTCCTTCAACTCGGGTAGTGGTAAGACCTATCTCTCGGCCAATATCGCCATGTCGCTGGCCATCAAGCAGAAGAAGGTGCTCATCATCGACTGCGATATCCGTAAGGCTATGGCCTCGGCCCTGATCGGATCGCCGCAGGTCGGTCTGACCCATTACCTCACGGGTAAGGAGAGGGACCTCCACGAGCTCATCCATACCTACAAGGGCAATGAGAACCTGAGCATCCTGCCAGTCGGCATCGTGCCGCCGAACCCCACCGAGCTGCTGGGCAACGGCCGCTTGAAGGACTTGCTGGAAGAGGTTCGCAGCCAGTACGACTACGTCCTGCTCGACTGTCCGCCTATCGAGGTCGTCGCCGATACGGAGATCATCTCGAGCTACGTGGACAGAACGATCTTCATCGTGCGCGCCGGACTGCTCGACCGCTCCTTGCTCAAGGAGCTCCAGCGCCTTTACAACGCAGGCAAGTATCGCAACATGGCCCTCATCCTCAACGGCACGGAGACCCGCGTGGGCTACCACCGCTACGGATATGGTTACGGCTATGGTTATGGCTACGGCTATGGTTATGGCTACGGCGAAACCGACGACGACAAGAAGAAGCACAAGAGCAAGAAAAAATAGTAAGCTACGAGCAGAAGCAAGTAGCTAAGCCTATAGACTACAGAGCGGGCGGGGAGAGCATCCTCGCCCGCTTTCTTGATAGATGCTGCCATCTGAGAGCGCACACAAGGTTCTAAATTTCAGAACCATCCTTAATTTAATAGAAAACATTTGGTGGGTTCATTTGTTTTGGCTACTTTTGCAGAGCAAATAAAAAATCAATAAATAATTAAAAACAAAAATCAAAATGGCTAACGAGAACGAGAAGAAGTTTCGTGTAGAGAGCGACCTCTTGGGTGAGCTCCAGGTACCCGCCGAGGCCTACTATGGTGTGCAGACTCAGCGCGCCATCAACAATTACAAGATTTCGGGCAAGCACATGTGCGACTATCCCGAGTATGTCAAGGCCATTGCATACGTGAAGCTCGCTGCTGCCGAGGCCAACCACGAGCTGGGTCAGCTTCCTGACGACGTGGCCGACGCTATGTGCCGCGCCTGCCGCGAGATCATCGACGGCAAGTTTCATGAGAACTTCGTCACCGACATGGTGCAGGGTGGTGCCGGCACGTCGGTCAACATGAACGCCAACGAGGTGATTGCCAACCGTGCCCTCGAGCTGATGGGCTACGAGAAGGGCGACTACCAGCACTGCTGGCCCAACGACCACTGCAACTGCGGTCAGTCCACCAACGACGTCTATCCCACCACCATCCGCCTCACCTTCATCGAGATGAACAAGCAGCTCGTAGCCGCTCTGGAGCGTCTTGTGGCCTCTTTCCGCAAGAAGGGCGAGGAATTCAAGAACAACATCAAGATGGGCCGCACACAGTTGCAGGACGCCGTCCCCATGACGAGCGGACAGGAGTTTACGGCCTTCGCCAATACCCTTGAGGAGGAGATCGGCAACCTCAACCGCAATGTGGAGCTGATGCTCGAGATCAACATGGGCGCCACGGCCATCGGTACGGGCCTCAACGCCGTCCCGGGCTACGCTGAGCTCTGCACGAAGAAACTGGCCGAGCTGACGGGCGAGAACTTCACCCTCGGCAAGGACCTCGTCGAGGCTACTCCCGACACGGGCGACTACGTGAGCTATAGCGGCGCGCTGAAGCGTCTGGCCGTGAAGCTATCCAAGATCTGCAACGACCTCCGCCTCATGGCCTCTGGTCCCCGTTGCGGTCTCCACGAGATCAACCTCCCGCCGATGGCTCCGGGCTCCAGCATCATGCCGGGCAAGGTGAACCCCGTCATCCCCGAGGTGACCAACCAGACTTGCTTCAAGGTGATTGGCAACGACACCACCGTGATGATTGCCGCCGAGGCAGGACAGCTCCAGCTCAACGTCATGGAGCCGGTCATCACCCAGTGCATCATCGAGAGCCAGACCTGGCTGGGCCGCGCCATGGACACGCTGCGTGAGCGTTGCGTCGATGGCATCACGGTCAATGCCGAGCACAATGCCGAGACCGTGCGCAACAGCATCGGTATCGTCACCGCTCTCAACCCGTACATCGGCTACAAGAACAGCACGAAGATTGCCAAGGAGGCTCTGGAGACTGGCGCTTCTGTCTATGATCTCGTGCTCAGAGACAAGATTCTGACCAAGGAGAAGCTCGACGCCATCCTCGATCCGAAGCACATGCTCGATCCCATGGACGTGATCAAGTAAGGGTCAGCGCATCACGCAACCATAGACTTTATCTCGCATAAAGTATAGTTAGACAAAATTTAAGGCCTTCTCTGCCGCGCTGGCAGAGAAGGCCTTGTTCGTATCAAGCAATGTGGTTTTCGTTGCTTAGAAGGGCCGCTACGGGCCTCATACGGCGCGGAAGGCGTTGTAGCCTAGCCTGCGGAAGCAATAATAAGGCAAAGCAGGGCAAACTACAAACACCCAAGCCGCAGACAGCACCAGAGGTGAAAAGGCGTCAGCGACGCTTGGCCCGCAGAGGACGCTCCTCGTGGCTCTCGACGTTCTTCTTTTTCTTGGAAAGCACCAGCAGGATGACTGCCGAGAGGATGAGCACAATGCCGACGAAGAGGCGCAAGGAGAAGGACTCGCCGAAGATGAGCACGCCGATGAAGACGGCCGTGACAGGCTCCACAGCACCCATGATGGCGGAGGGCGTACTGCCGACATTCTCGATGGCAATATTCATGAAGTAGAGGCTGAGCACCGTGGGCAGCAAGGCCAACTGGGCAGCACAGGTCCATTGCTTCGGAGTGGAGAGCACCTGGATCTGCTCGCCCATGATGACGGACAGGACGAGCAGGGAGATCAAGCCGAACAAGACCACCCAGAACGTAAACTGGATGGCGGAGAGCCCTGTGTGGGTCTGGTTGACGCCAATGATGTAGAAGGCGTAGAAGAGCGACGAAAGCAGGACCAGCGCCACGCCCACCGTGGAGAGCGTGGCATTGTCGCCACCACGATAGAGCAGTCCTATGCCCGTGACGGCCAGGAGGATGGAGAAGGTGGTGGACCAGGTGATGCGCTCATGGAAGAACGCCGTCATCAGCACGGCTGTGATGATGGGGTAGCTGAAGAGGATCGTACTGGCGATTCCTGCGTCCATGTACTTGAAACTGAGGTAGAGCGTGGCCGAGGACATGGCCATGAATGTGCCCAGGACGGCCATGCGGATGGCGGGTCCGAGGCGCAGACGAAAACTCTCCCGCTTCGCCACCATCCATGCAAGGAACAGCAGCGAGGCAATGGCGTAGCGCCAGACGAGGACCGACGTAGGGTTGATCTCGTCCTGGTAGAGGAATAGCGTGCCCAAGGGGTTTGTACCATAGAAAATCGCAGCGATAATACCCGCTGCGAAACCTTTGAACGTGTTGCTCATAATAAAGAAAAAAAGGAATGATGAATCGGCGGGCGCATCAGGTGCTGCTACCCGCAGACTCGATTGTTTCAACTCTTGAATGCCTCGGCCTCTGCCATGGCGATGATGTCTTCGCGGTCAGGTTGGCGTGAGGGCTCCTCAGCGTCTGCGGAATGCAAGGGCATAGCCTGACGCTCGCCATCCTTCTGGTCTTGGCCGTCATGAGAATTTTGGATGGCCTCCTCGCTATCCTCAGCGCGCTTCTCCGTGCGCTTCCTGCGGCGGTCGGCAGGTGCAGGCTGCTCCCTAAAGACTTCCTCCTGGAAGGGCGAGACGTGCTTCCGGTCCTCCATCGGCTTGTCGCCGACGATGAAACTCTCGGTCTCATCTACCGAAGGCACGAGGCCGACGGGCTCCTCCTCCATCTTCGTCCGGTTCTCCTTCGAGGCAAACACGCGGTCGAGAAACTTCGTGTCCTTGCGGAGCTTGCGGAGCGTGTCCTTCGACGCCTTCTGCTGGCTCTCCTTCTTAGAATAGCCGCGTGCG
>OGOQ01002357.1_pt1 | contig 11939 bp, 8 predicted proteins | sample 1552691 | NCBI WGS metagenome assembly OGOQ01 (sample SAMEA2580209, study PRJEB22360) | human gut metagenome | biome: human gut; feature: human-associated habitat; material: faeces | place: Denmark | collected 2008/2010
GTGCGGCCGGGCTCTCCTGTCCGAAACGTCATCTCCGCAACCGGTCCTTCCGGACAAACGGAAAAGTACCGTGCAACAGGGCAGGCAATCCCGCCCTTACAGCCGGTCGAGACAATCGACGACTATCCGACATACCTCCGCCACCTCTTCGTCGGTGATGGTCAGCGGCGGAGAGATACGGAAGGCGGTATCGCAGAAAAGGAACCAGTCGCTCAGGATGCCGCTCTCCTTGAAAAGCTCCATTATCCGGTAGAGTTTCCTGCTCTCGCCGAGCTCCACAGCCAGCAGCAGACCGCTGCGACGGATGCCCTCCACGGCGGGGTGACCGCCCAGCAGCGTCTCGAAAAGCGCCCCCTTGCGTTCGACGCTCCCCAACAGCCCTTCATCAATAATATACTCCATGGCAGCAAGCCCTGCCGCACAGCAGACGGGATGACCGCCAAAGGTGGTGATATGCCCCAGGGCCGGGTCATGCGAAATGCACTCCATTATCCGGCCAGAAGAGACGAAGGCGCCGAGGGGCATGCCACCGCCAAGCGCCTTGGCCAGGCAGACGATATCGGGTGTCACACCGTATTTCGACATGGCGAACATCTCCCCCGTCCGACCGAAACCGGTCTGTATCTCATCGAAAATCAACAGGGTACCCACCTCGTCGCAGCGACGGCGCAGAGTCTCCAGATACCCCTCCTGCGGAATCCGCACCCCCGCCTCGCCCTGCACGGGCTCCACGAGCACGCAGGCCGTCTCTTCGGTAATCCGACCCAAATCCTCCGGTTCGTTGAACCGTATCCAATCCACACCGGGCAGCATCGGGCCGTAGGCGTCGGAGAATTCCCGGCTCTCCATGACGCTCATCGCTCCGTGCGTGGAGCCGTGGTACGCGTTGCGGCAGGCCACCATGCGCCGGCGGCCCGTAAAGCGCTTGGCGAGCTTCAGCGCCCCTTCCACCGCTTCCGCACCGGAATTGACGAAATAGACCGCATCGAGCGGTACAGGCAGGTACTCCGCGATGCGGGCGGCATAGCGCACCTGCGGGCGCTCCACCAGCTCTCCGTAGACCATCACGTGCATGTAGTCGCGGGCCTGACGGCACACGGCCTCCGTGACAGCCGGATTGCCGTGTCCCACGTTACTCACCGAAACCCCCGCGATGATGTCGTAATAACGTTTTCCCTCCGGAGTGAAGAAACACACCCCCTCGGCACGTGCCACCTCCACCAGCATAGGCGAAGGCGAGGTCTGGCCGATATGTCTCAGAAACTGTTGTCTCAGTATCTCCATCGTCCTACTCCTCCCTTCTTCTCACCGCCTGCAGCGTGCGGCGCGTCCGCTGCACCAGATAGACATCCTGCGCCCCCTCCAGCGCGGCGAGCTGCTGAGGCGTATAGTTGCGGATGGTAATGAGCTCCATATCGGTATTGTAGCGCGTATAGTACCCCTCCTGCCGGAGCCGCTCGGTGAGCTCCTCCAGATGCCGCGTGCGGTCCATGCAAAGGTCGAGGTTTACGGCGGAACTTTGGATGAGGTTCACCTTCACCATATACTCGTCGAGCAGGGCGAATATCTGTGCGAAGCGCTCCTCCAGAATGAAGGAGAAGTCGTTGGCCCGGACGGTCAGCAGCACCTGCGAGGGCTTGACGATGAGGATGGGTATCTCGCGGTTCTTCTGCACGCCGGCGCGGATGACGCTGCCCGGCAACGCAGGGTCGAGGAAACAGCGCACATGGAGAGGAATATTCCTGTTCTGGAGCGGTTTGATGGTCTTGGGATGGATTACCTGCGCCCCGCTGTAAGCGAGTTCGATGGCATCGAGGTAGTTCATCTCCGGAATATGGCGGACATCGTCGAACCGCTTCGGGTCGCCGTTCAGAATACCCTCCACATCCTTCCAGATAGTCACGCTCTCCGCACCGAGAATATATCCCGCCGCCGCAGCCGAATAGTCCGAACCCTCGCGCCCTATCGTGGTAGGCGCTCCGTCCTCGGTAGCCCCGATGAATCCCTGGCCGACATAGACGCGCGAATCGGCAGCCTCCACGAGTGGAACGAGCCGCTCGGCCGACCGTTCCAAATCCACATTCGCATCCTTGTGGCGCGCCGTCGTCACGAAACACTCCCGCATGTCCACCCATGTGTTGGCGATACCGACCGCAGCGAGGTATTCCGACACGATGGAAGTAGAGATGAGCTCCCCGTACCCCACGATACGGTCGTACCACACCTCGTATTCACGCACGGCAGGATTGGAAGAAGCCACCGTCTCCTCGAGTTCCATATAGAAACGGGCCACCCGGTCGGGCAGGAACGGCCTGCCCCAGAGCTCCGCGATTATCCGGTTGTGAAAATCGACTATATTCTGCAGGCGCTCCAACGCCAGGGCGGTCTTCCCGTCGTAAAACGTATCGAGCAACCCCTCGAGCGCGTTCGTCGTCTTTCCCATGGCGGAGACGATGACGAAGAGCCTCCCTTTTTCGGCCCCCACTATCGAGGCGATGTTGCGTACTCCGGCGGCATCTTTTACCGACGCGCCGCCGAATTTATACACTTTCATATTGTCCATATTATTTTCTCTATGTAGGGTCTTTTCCCAAGTCGGACGAAAGGCACGTACGGCATACCGGCCGCACGCTTCCCCGCGCCCTAACGAAATCTAAGTCCCCCGCCGGGCGGAAGACTTAGAGATACGTTCGGATATATCGCCGCAGTCCTGCTGCGGAACGTCCGCCGCTATTCGGCTACCGGCCGATAGTCGGTGTCGGTATTCCAGAAGAAGAACGACAGGATATCGGCCGCCTCGGCGATGCGTTTGGCGGTCGGCTTCCCGGCACCGTGGCCGGCATTGGTGTCGATGCGGATAAGCACCGGCTTGTCGCACCCCTGCGCCTGCTGGAGCGTAGCCGCGAACTTGAACGAGTGGGCCGGTACCACACGGTCGTCGTGGTCACCGGTGGTTATCATCGTCGCCGGATAACATACCCCCTCCTTGATGTTGTGAAGCGGGGAGTATTTGTAAATGTACTCGAACTGTTCGGGGTCGTCGCTCGAACCGTATTCGACCACCCATCCCCAACCTACGGTGAAGAGGTGGTAACGGAGCATGTCGAGCACGCCCACCTGCGGGAAGGCCACGGCGAAGAGGTCGGGACGCTGCGTCATGCAGGCGCCCACAAGGAGTCCGCCGTTGGAGCCGCCCGATATGGCGAGTTTCCTGCTGGAGGTATATTTGTTCCTGACGAGATACTCGCCCGCCGCGATGAAGTCATCGAAGACGTTCTGCTTGTTGGCAAGCATGCCCGCCTTGTGCCACTCCTCGCCGTACTCGTTGCCGCCGCGCAGATTGACCGAGGCATAGATGGCACCCTGCTCCATCATGGCAATGTTCGTGGGGCTGAATCCGGGCGTCAGCGGGGCGTTGAAACCGCCGTAACCGTAGAGGTACACGGGATTCTTGCCATTCTTCTTCAACCCCTTGTGATAGGAGAGGAACATGGGCACCTGTGTGCCGTCCTTGCTGGCGAAGAAGACCTGTTCGGTCACGAAGTCGTCCGGATTGAACTTCACTTCCGGCCGGGCGAAGAGCGTGGACTCTCCGGTAGCCAGGTCGTAGCGGTACACGGCGGGCGGCGCGGTGAAGGTGGAGAAGGTATAGAACGTCTCTGTCGCATCGTCCTTCCCGTCGAAACCGGCTACGGTACCGATACCGGGGAGAGCGACTTCACGCACCAGGTCGCCGTCGAGCGTATATTGGTAAACGCGGCTGGAGGCATCTTTCATGTAGATGGCGAAGATGTAGTCGCCCACGAAATGCACCGACTGCAGCAGCATGTTCGGGTCCTCGGGCAGTATCTTCTCGGCAGGCGAAGGCATAAAGCGGACATCCAGCCGAAGCAGATGGTAGTTGGGCGCCCCTTCGTTGGTGTAGAGGTAGAGCATGTTGTCCCTGACCTTGGCCACGGCATATTCGTGGTCGAACCCTTTGAGGATGACACGGAACGGCTCGCGCACACCTGTGCGCTTGTACATCAGCTGCGTACCGGACGTTCCTTCCGAAACGCTTACGAAGAGGTATTTGCCCGTATCGCCGTCATCGAAACCGTCGTAATAGCGGAGCGGGTGAAGCGGGTCGGCATAGATGATTTCGTCTTCGGACTGCGGCGTACCCAGCCTGTGGTAGTAAACCTTCTGGAACTGGTTCTGGCCCGAAAGCTCGGAACCTTTCGCCGGCTCCTCGTAACCGCGGTAATAGAACCCCTTGGAATCGGCCGACCAGTTCGCACCGGAGAACTTCACCCAGCGGATGACATCGTCGAGCACCCGGCCCGTGGGGACCTCCTTGACGAATATCTCCACCCAGTCGGAACCCGACCTGGCGATACCGTAGGCCATATATTTCCCGTCTTCCGAAAAAGCAACGCTGTTGAGGGCGGCGGTCCCGTCGGCCGACAGGGCATTGGGGTCGAGAAAGACCTCGGGCTGCGGGTCATCGAGGCTGTCAAGCATGTAGAGGACGCTCTGGTTCTGCAGTCCGTCGTTGCGGAAATAGAAATAGCGGTCGCCCACCTTGGTCGGCGCCCCTATCTTCTCGTAGTTCCACAGCTCCGTGAGGCGTTCGTCTATGGCCGGACGGTAGGGTATCTGCGAAAGGTAATCGAACGTCACCTCGTTCTCGGCAGCAACCCATGCCGCCGTTTCGGCGGAATTGTCGTCCTCCAGCCACCGGTAGGGGTCGGCCACCACCGTGCCGTGGTAGTTATCCGAGACATCGACCTTCGCCGTCTGCGGATAGGGTTTCATCTTAATCTCCATCTTTTTCTTAGAGGTACAGTCTGTCATTGCGAGGCACAGCACCGCCAGCGCGACATAAAACGGGATTCTCTTCATCGGTTATCTTTTTAAGTTCATGAAATGCTTCCGAAAGGAACCGGTACGGCAAACAAAAATACAAAACTTATCGGGACTTGCCTCCCCGATTCGACCCTTCTTTACGAGAAAATGGTTGCGGGACGGAAAAAATGGCTAATTTTACACCTGTTTACACCCGAATATCGTTTTATCTCAAAGAAGATATGATTATGGAAAACTTAGGCCATGAAGAGCTGAAGGGGCTGATAGAGAAGGTATGGGAAGACCATACGCTCCTTCGGAACCTCGAAACGCAGGCTGCGGTGAACGAAGTGGTCGAACTGCTCGACAAGGGCGAACTGCGTACCGCCGAACCGGACGGGGAAGGAGGCTGGAAGGTGAACGACTGGGTAAAGAAGGCCGTGATACTCTACTTCCCGACACGGGAACTGCGCCAGACCAACGCAGGCGAAATGGAATACAACGACAAGATGGACCTCAAGCGCAACTACCGGGAACTCGGCGTACGCGTCGTACCCCCGGCTGTGGCGCGCTACGGCTCCTATCTGGCACGGGGCGTAGTGATGATGCCCTCTTACGTCAATATAGGCGCCTACGTGGACGAAGGCACGATGATAGATACCTGGGCCACGGTCGGCTCCTGCGCCCAGATAGGCAAAGAGGTGCACCTCAGCGGAGGAGTAGGCATCGGCGGAGTGCTCGAACCGGTACAGGCCGCTCCCGTCATCGTCGAAGACCACTGCTTCATCGGTTCGCGCTGCATCATCGTGGAGGGGGCCCGCATCGCACGGGAGGCGGTCATTGGAGCCGGTACCGTGATAACGGCATCCACCAAGATAATCGACGTATCGCAGCCGGAACCCGTCACCTACAAAGGCTACGTTCCGCCGCGGTCGGTGGTCATACCAGGCAGCTATCCCAAAAAGTTCGCCGCCGGGGAGTACGGCGTACCGTGCGCCCTCATCATCGGACAGCGCAAGGAGAGCACGGATACGAAAACATCGCTCAACGACGCCCTGCGCGATTTCGACGTACCGGTATAGTCCGGCGCCGCCTGTTCGGCGGTGACAATGCAACAGTTATAACGTACAGACGCGATTCATGAAAAATTTCAAATTCTTTCCGGTATTATTTCTCGCGCTGCTGCTGGCTGCATGCAGCGACATCGACGGGCTGAACGACTACAATGCCGTCTTCTCGTTCGAAATAACGGAACACAAAGGTACCGACGGCGAAATCGTGATAGGCGAACCGGTCATGGCCGGCAACACCATCCGCATCCCGGTGCTGCACGGCATTCACAACTTTCCGCTCTATTTCAAGGGGCAGCCGCACTTCGAGAATCCGATAGACCGCGTTACGGGGCTCGATTTCAACGACTGGATAGAGATAGACCTCGAACGCGGGGGCGAGAGCGGAAACGAACCCGTCCTCGACGAAAACGGAAATTACATCTTCCAGGAGCCCAAATTCTACGTACAGGCGCTCAGCGGGATGCCGCGGGAATACACGTTCAAAATCGACTATACCGCCACCAGCAGCGACGCGGAGATATTCCCGCAGGTAACCTTCGCAGAAGTGCCCGAGGGAAGCATCGTGGCCGACCTGCTGACGGTCACTGACAGCGATGTACCCGAAGAGGGGAATATGGTGCTGGCCAACATCGTCGCACCGCAGTTCCCGCTGACGCTCACCCCCGAATTCAGCCTCAGCGACGGAGCCACACTCGAAGGCAACGGCACTACGCCGTACGAATTCGGTTCGGCGGACGAGCGGCACAGCTTCACGGTGGTGGCCCGCGACGGTACGGAAAAACGGTGGACGTTCGGTCTGGCCGTCCTCCCGGTCGTCAATGCCAACAGCGCCGAGGTGGACGAAGCCGCCCTCGCGCTCACCAACCTGGCGGGATTCTCCGCCGAACCGGGCAGTAAAGGTTTCTCTATCGAGGAGCACCGCTTCTCCGCATCCACCGGCGTCGCAGGTACCGGAACCGCCGCGACTTCCGAACCGGCCAAAACGGCAGCGCTCTCCGGCAAGGGAGGAAACGCCCTGCAAAAAGCGACCATCCGGCACGGCCGCCCCGCAGAGGCAGATACACCGACCGCCGATACGCTCAAACTCTATATCAACACCTCCTCCGGCACGCCGTTCCCCATCAGCATCGACATGGCGATACCCCTTCCCGACGGCGTATCGCTCGTCGGCGATGTAAGCGACATGTCGTTCCCCGACATCGGGAGCGAGCATACCTTCTGGCTGCTGGATACGGTGGACGGCATCGCACGGCGCTGGATAGTGGCCCTCGAAGAGTACAACTCCCCCGTGGCCACGGTTCTCGACTTCTCCTATGAATACACGGCCTCCGAGGTACGGGAAAATTCGCTTTCCGACCCCAAGGTACCGGCCATCGTGATGGATGCCGACCGGACGGCCGACATAGACCCCGTGAACCGGTGCATCTACCTGCGGGCGGTGGAGATACACAAACCGAAATACGCCTCGTTGGACCCGTGGGAACTGAGCCTGACAGTGGACATCAGGATAAGCAACGGAGCATCGCTGGTCAACGTGAGCAACTTCGACTGGACGGGCACCGACTCCTGGAAAAACCCGAAAACTTTCGGGGTGAAGGCTTCGGACGGCACTGTCTATGAATGGAAAATCATCATCCGCGACTGGAGCGACGGCGAACCGGAGGCTTCCGACGAATGCGAACTCTACGGAGTAACGCTTAAAGAGGTACGTCCCTACACCGTGGAACTCGAAGCGGAACCCCTGACAATAGACTACGATAACCGCACCATCACGCTGAATCTCACCAAGGACGACAACGGCTATCCGCTCTCGGTGGCTGTCGACTACCAGCTTTCGGACTACGCACGCATCGCCACGCAAAACGGCGGCCGCGACCCGCTGGTATTCGATTCGCCGGAAGCGGTGAATGAGGTGGAGGTCGTCTCCGAAAGCGGAAAGAACAGCGAAATGTGGACATTCCGGCTCCGCCCGCCGCTGAAAGAGACGGGAACCGACGTAACCTCCTTCCGCATCGTCTCCTTCTCCGAGAGCGGATTCAACGCGGAACTCGTCGGCATCGATACCGACAATGCGGTGGTGACCGTGAATTTCCTGCAAACGGGACGGTTCCCCGTGACGATGAACATACGCATGGGGCTCTCCTACAAGGCCACGAGCACCATCACCGACCAGTACGGTGCCGGCGCAGTCGAATTCGCCCGGGTGGAGGACAAACCGTTCACCGTAACCGCACAGAACGGCGAGACACGCGAATGGACGCTGCGCACCACCTACATGCCCCAGCTCCAGAACGCCGACTTCGAACGCTGGGCCAACCTGCAGACACCCCTCCCGAAAGGCATCAAGGGCAGTCCCTACTGGGCATCCGCCAACATGACCTCTCCCGTGGTAGTCGAAGGCACCACCCAGACGGAAGGGGCACCGGGACAGGGCAAGGCAGTACAGATGGAGACCAAGAATACCATCATCGGCAAACTCGCCGCCGGTTCGCTCTTCCTCGGCTGGTTCGACGACTCCAACCCCATGGGGAACATGAACGACCCGGCCGTCATGATGTTTTACGGTATCCCCTTCTCCTCCAACCAGCCCATCAAAGGGATGCAGGTGGATATCCTCTACCACCCGGGCAACGGACCTTCGAGCGACTCCGGTTCGCTGGCCATCGAACTCATCCGGCAGCGCGACCTCTCCCAGGAACTCGAATATCACGGCGCGAATCCCGACGGGACGTGGCACTCCAAGAACAACGCCGACCGGGTAGCGCGCGGCCACTCCATCGTAGCCACCCAGGCAGGCACGCTCGACAACGGCGATACGGCCGACCTCGTCGTGCCCGACAACACCTGGCAGACAGTGTTCGTCCCGCTGGAATACGACGGCGCCTACCCCGCATACACCCACCTGACGGTCACTTTCTCCTCCTCGTCCAAAGGCGACTCCTACAAAGGTGCCGTAGGCTCCATACTGAAAATCGATAACATCCGGTTAATCTATGAAGAGTAAACACCTCACGCTATATGCCGCGCTGCTGATGGCCGCTGCGGCCGGCACCTCCAGCGCCTACGGCCAGGCGCCGGAGCCCGCGGACATCGTACGGACATGTCCCGCTGCAAACACCGCCCTTTCCTCGACGGCCGAAGAAGAGGGACCCACCCCGGCACAGGAACGGGAAAAGGCATGGCACCAAACGGTCCTTCACTCCAAGCCCGTCCCGACCGAAGAGCGCACGGCAGAGAAACGCCGCACCGAACAGCCGAAATACGCCTTCGGCGTACACGTCGGCGTAGACTTGGGTGCCGCCGCCCCCTGGCCCCCCGCCCACATGCGGGGCGGGGCCATGAAGATGAGCGCAGTCCCGAAGCTGAGTCCCTCGCTGGGCCTCTCCTTTACCGCCCACATGCCCTACCGGCTGTCGCTTACGGCAGAACTTACCTACAAACAGGTCGGCATCGACGCCGAAGCCTGGGTATCCGGACAGCAGTTCAGGATGCCCAATCCCGACGGCGAGGATTTCATCACGCGGTTCCGTGGAACGGCCAACGTGGTCATGAACTTCTCCATGTTCGAAATACCGGTCTACGTCGGATACAGCTTCGGCGGCGGACGCAGCCGGATATACCTCGGCGCCTACTACAGCTACATACTGAAGAGCCAGTTCAATACCACCCCCCTCAAAGGACTCGTGGAGAATCCGAACGACCCGTCGAAACCGCCTATCATGGTGACGCCCGACAGCCCCGTACCGCCGGACGCGATGCCCGTTTTCAACGACTACCTCGGGAAATGGGATGCAGGCATGCTGCTGGGATACGAATGGCAAATCGTCCCTCGCGTCAAGATGACCGCCCGTTTCTCGATGGGATTCAAGGATATCTTCCGTCGCGGCAGCAACTACCTCGAATACAAGATGCTGCACATGCGGGGAACGGTAGCGGTCAGTTATGCATTCCTCCGGTACAACGACAAGCCTTTCCGCAAATAAGATGCTTCGGGGAGAGACGACGGTATTGGAAACGTGCGGTTCGACCAATACGGAGGCCGCCGACCGCAGCCGTTATGCCCACGGAGACACGGTAGTGGCCATACGCCAGACTGCCGGGCGGGGACAGCGCGGACACCGGTGGGAGAGCGTGCCGGGCGAGAACCTCACGTTCAGCATCGTTCTCGAACCGACCTTCCTCGCTACGGGAGAGCAGTTCCTGCTCTCGGAAGCCATCGCGCTCGCCGTAACCGATACCTTACAGGAGTACGGCATCGGTGCAGCCATCAAGTGGACCAACGACATATACGTCAACGACCGGAAAATATGCGGCATGCTGCTGGAGCACAACCTCGACGGCACACGACTCGCACGTACGGTAGCGGGCATCGGACTCAACGTCAATCAGGAACGTTTTCCCGCATGGATAGCCAACCCCTGCTCCATACGCACGGAGACGGGAATACGGCACGACGTCATGGAGGTCTTCGCCAAACTGTACGGCCACCTTTCGATGCGCTACGGTATGCTGGAGGAAGGACGGGCCGACCGGATAAGCGACGACTACAACACCCTGCTCTACCGCCGCGGAAAGCCGTCGCGCTTCTTCCTGCCCGAAGAGGGCGAAGTCATCGGCACGATATGCGGCGCAGGACCCGACGGTCGGCTGACGGTAACCATCGACGGGAAAGAGCGCGGCTTCCTGTTCCGGGAAATCGAGTTCGTTATCTGAAACCATTCACTCCGAACCCTCCCCGGCGCCTCTCGGGAAAATACGCAAACGCCCATAGAAATACGATGAAAATAGTAGCCGACGACAAAATACCTTATATCCGCGGCGTATTCGAACCCTACGCCGACATAACCTACCTGCCGGGCAAGGCCATCACGGCCAAAGAGGTCAAGGAGGCGGACGCGCTTCTGGTTCGCACACGAACCCGCTGCGATGCGGCACTGCTGGCCGGTTCCTCCGTCCGTATGGTCGCCACCGCAACGATAGGCACCGACCACATCGACCTGCCATGGTGCGCCGCCCACGGGATAAAGGTCGTCTCCGCTCCGGGCTGCAACGCCGGCGGGGTACTCCAATGGGTAGCGGCCGCACTCGCCCGCACGGTCGGCGAGGCATCTCCCACCGGTTTGACGCTCGGCATCGTCGGCATCGGCCACGTCGGTTCGCTCGTGGAACGGTATGCCTCCGCATGGGGATTCCGGGTACTCCGCTCGGACCCGCCGCGCGAAACGGCCGAGAAGCTGGGTCCCGCCGATGGTTACGTACCGCTCGACGAACTGGCCGCGCACTCCGACATCGTTACGTTCCATGTCCCGCTGCACGCCGAAGGCCCCCATCCTACGGTGCATCTGGCCGGCGAACGTTTTTTCTCCGCCCTCAAGCCGGGAGCGACACTCTTCAACTCTTCCCGCGGCGGCGTCGTGGACGAAGAGCAATTGAAACGCGCCATGGCAAGCGACCGGTGCGCGTGCCGCATCGATACGTGGGAGAACGAACCGGCCATCGACCGCCGGTTGCTGGATGCGGCCCTGTCGGCCACACCGCACATCGCAGGCTATTCGGTGCAGGGCAAGGCCGCCGGAACGGCCGCCGTCGTCCGGTCGGTGAGCGAGCTTTACGGATTACCGCTGACAGAGTGGTATCCGCCGCAGGAGGGAGATCAGCCGAAAAAGCGGTTCAGATCCTCCTCCACAGTGCCGATGCCGGCGATGCCGAAGGTATCTGTCAGCACCTTGGCCACGTTGGGGGAGAGAAAGGCAGGCAGGGTGGGGCCCAGGTGGATGTTTTTCACGCCCAGGTGGAGCAGGGCCAGCAGGACAATCACCGCCTTCTGCTCATACCAGGCGATGTTATAGACGATGGGCAGGTCATTGATGTCGTCCAGGCCGAAGATCTCCTGGAGCTTGAGGGCGGTGACAGCCAGGGAGTAGGAGTCGTTGCACTGGCCCGCGTCCAGCACCCGGGGGATGCCGTTGATGTTGCCCAGCTCCAGCTTGTTATACTTGTACTTGGCGCATCCGGCGGTGAGGATTACCGTGTCCTGGG
>OGOQ01002362.1_pt1 | contig 11922 bp, 8 predicted proteins | sample 1552691 | NCBI WGS metagenome assembly OGOQ01 (sample SAMEA2580209, study PRJEB22360) | human gut metagenome | biome: human gut; feature: human-associated habitat; material: faeces | place: Denmark | collected 2008/2010
TGCGCATCGGTACCGACCCGACGAACAAGTCGGCGATGGTTTCGACCTATTCCAACCAAATCGTAGATAGTAAATCGCCTTATCTGTGGATGAATGCCGCGGAGGTGACGTTCCTGCGCGCCGAAGGCGCTTTGCGCGACTGGGCGATGCAGGGCGACGCCAAAGACCTCTACGAAACAGCCATCAGGCTTTCGTTCGAGGAGCGGGGTGCGACCGGCGCCGATACCTATTTGACGGATGCTGTCAGCACACCGCAGAAATACACTGATCCGATGGGTAACTACAGTATGCAGGCTCCGGCCAGTACGATCACGATCGCTTGGGAAGCAGGCGATACGGATGCCGTCAGGGAGCGCAACCTGGAACGCATCATTACCCAGAAGTGGATTGCTATTTTCCCACTGGGCATCGAGGCTTGGTCGGAGTATCGCCGCACGGGCTATCCCAGACTGCTGCCTGCTGTGGAAAACAAGAGTGCCGGCACAGTGAATGTTAAATACGGAGCCCGCCGCATTCCCTATCCTTCGGAGGAATATACCGAAAATCCCGTTCATCTACAAGAGGCCGTTTCGATGCTCAACGGTCGGGACAATGCCGGAACGCGCGTGTGGTGGGATGTGAAACCTTTAGAATAAGCCGTTATGAAAAGAACAAATAGATTATCATTTTGGGGAACGGTGTTTCTTATGGGACTTTTTTCAGCTTCGTGCAACGATTGGACGGAGATGGAAAGCGTAACTCAGAAAACACAGCGTCCCAATGAGCAGGATTCCGAATTATGGGCTCAATACACAACTGCGCTGCGGGAGTATAAGCAGAGCGAACATACACTTGTTTTCGCCAGTTTCGCCAACGGCGCTCCCGTTGCCACGAGCGAAAAGGACTGCCTGCGCAGCCTCCCCGATTCGCTGGACGTAGTGTCGCTGACCAATGCCGACAATTTTTCGGAGTTCGACAGGGAGGATCTCGCCGTACTCAAGGAAAAAGGGACGCGAGCCGTCTATTTTGTCGATTACGCTTCGCGCAGCGCCGAATTTGCGGACTTAACCGCTTTGGGTACCTATTTGGATAAGGTTGTCGCTCGCACCCGTGAACTGGGCCTCGACGGACTCTCTTTTTCGGGGATTCCCGTTTTCGGGTCCGATACCGAACAGGCGGCACAAAAGGCTGTGGCAGCGCTCTTCATGGAGAAGTTCGCCGCTGTGGCCGGTCCGGGTAAGGAGTTGTTGCTGCTTTTTGAAGGCGCCCCTCAGTTCCTCGCGGCAGCAGATCGGGCCAAGGTCGACTATTTTGTACTCGACACGAAAGAAACGGACAACGCTACCGACTTGAAGTTGCAAGTACTTCGCGCTTTGAATGCCGGAAATGTTCCGTCCGATAGACTGTTACTCGGGGCGATGACCGAATACGAATTTACGGACGAGGACAAGGGCACTTCGGATGCGGTCGCGGCATTGACAATGCGCATTCCCGAAATCGGAGGGCAGCCGCTGGCCGGCCTTTGCGTCTATAATGTCAATGCAGACTATTTCGGCGCCGACTTCATTTATCCGCTTACCCGTACTGCAATACAGACCTTGAACCCTTCCAAATAACCGAAAGCTATGAAAAAGAATAATCCATATCTTTTAGCGGCAGCCCTACTGGCTGTAGCTTTCACGGGCTGCAAGAATGACGAATACGATAATAAATCACCTTTCGACAATGTGGTTTACCTTAATGTTTCGGAGAACAGCGACACGCAGGTTACTACATTCAAGAAAACGTTGTCCGATCTGCCGAAGACCTTTTCCGTCGTGTTGAGCTATCCCGCGTCGCAGGCGGTCAATGTTGGTGTTGAAGTCGATCCGTCGCTCATCGAAGTCTACAATGCCCGGCACAATACGTCGTGGACGATGCTCGATGCGAAATATTACGAACTTTCGGACTCGAAGCTCACGATTCCAGCCGGCAAGACCATTTCGGATGTCGTGACCCTGAAACTGAAAAATCTCGATGGCTCGGGCGAGGCCGAAGAACTTCCCATCGACCAGACCTATCTGCTACCCGTAACGATTGCCGATGTCAACGGTGGGGTTGCGAAGTTACACAGTTCCGCAACAGCCTATTATCTGGTCAAACGCTCCTCGGCCATCACTTCGGCGGCCTCGCTACGCGACAACTGGATTAATTTCCCGACGCTCGACAAAGCTTCGGAGGGCAGTATGCTGTTCAATAACCTGACAGCCGTGACCTATGAGGCGATTATCCGTGTGGACGACTTTTCGAAGCATTCCGAGATTTCGACGATCATGGGTGTCGAAAACTACCTGTTGCTGCGCATCGGTGACGCTTCGTTCCCGCGCCAGCAGATTCAGTTCGACGGTTCGGGCGATTCGGCCCAGACTCCGGGCTTCGGGAAGTTCCCCAAGAAGGACGAAACGAAACTGCTCAATCCCGGGGAGTGGTACCACATCGCCGCAACCTACAGCTACGCTACGCGCGAGGTCTGCATCTACGTCAACGGTGAACTCCAGAGTAAAGGTACAGATTTGGGCAACCCCGCCGGCACACCGTTCAACCTTGCGGGACGCGCCTTCTACGATCTCTATCTGCAAGACCCCGTGAAATATAAGGACTACAAAGACTGGGGTAATTTCCGGCAGTTTTTCCTCGGTAAGTCCTATGACGATTCGCGCCAGCTCAACGGCGATATTACTGAAGTGCGTGTCTGGTCGGTGGCCCGCAGCGAACAGGAAATTTGGGACAATATGTATGATGTCGATCCCAAAACTCCCGGTCTGATCGGCTACTGGAAATTCGACGAGGGCCAAGGCAACGTCATCCGCGACTGGACGGGCAACGGCAACGATGCCGTGGCTGAATTCGACCTCGACTGGCCCAGCGGCATTGAAGTTCCCCAAATCAACAAAGAGTAATCTAAAATGTCGATTATGAATAGGATCAATAAAATAAGCCAATTACTCCGGGGCGGATTGTGGGCAACCGCAATGTTGGTATGCGTTACGGCCTGCACGGATAATGAAATTGTCTATAAGACCGGGCAAAAACCCGACCAGGAGACACTGGAAACGGTTTCCGGCACGCTGCGCAGTTCGAAATCGCTGCGAGACCGGATACCCGTTCATCTTACTGAAGGTAATGATGATGTTGTTTCCGATAAAATCTATTATCGGCTCAACCAGGCGGCATCGCAGGCCGTGACGCTGACAGCGACACCCGATCCGTCGCTGGTGGCAGATTACAATGCCAGCAACAAGACCGATCTGCAACCGCTGCCTATTGCCAATATAAAATTGGCCGACGATGGTAAAATCACGATTCCGGCAGGAGCGCGGGTTTCGGATAAACTCGCTTTGACAATCGACTCCAAAAACTTGACTCCGGGCATCTATCTGATGCCGGTCGTCGTCGATGCCACCGAAAACGGGAACGAGCAGCAGGTGCTTTATTATGGCGTCACTGTTCGGGAATTCGATGAGAACATCTATCAGTCTGGCAATGAGAGTTCTAATATAGAACTGGATACAGAGTACACAACCGTTTTCTATCTCAACACCAGCGAGATACAGGCGCATTATGCCGATTATGTAGCTTGGGAAAAACAGGACATGAATACCTTCGAATCGGTTTATATAGCCTCTTTGGGGAATATCGTCAATTTGCGAATCGCTCAGGTGGGCTATGCTCCCGATTCGAAACGCGCCCTCTTCGTTCCGACTTCCGATTTACGTTATACGGTAGAGCATGCCGACAAATACATCCGACAGATGCAGGACAAAGGCCGCAAGGTGTGCGTCTGCATCGAAGGCGGTGGCAGCGGCATCGGGTTCTGCAACATGACCGATGCGCAGATTGCCGATTTCGTGGGCCAGGTCGCAGTCTTCATTACGACTTACCGGCTCGATGGTGTCAACCTCTGGGATCGCGGTTCGGGCTATGGCAAGGAGGGAATGCCTGCGGTGAATACCACTTCCTATCCCAAACTGATCAAGGCCCTGCGTGAAGCGATGCCCGATAAGCTGCTGACAGTGGTCGATTATGACGAGCCCACGGCATCGTTCCACGATACGGCCCTGACGGGCGGAATCGCCGTGGGCGGCTACATCGACTACGCATGGCACGGCTATGTCTCCGAAACCGAACCGATTGCATTCGTAAATCCGTATAACCAGTTCACCTCCTACGAACAAAGATACTCCCGCAAGTCGTTCGACGGACTCGACGAGTCCCGATACGGAAATGTCAATGTGCCGTTTTATAGCGAAAAAAGCGACTTGTTCATGGATATGAATATGGATATGTGGTCGATGAATGCTATTATGTGGAATATCGAAAAGACCAGTAATATCCTTGTTTTCAACGACCTTGTATTGCCGCAGGTGAATTTCGCAGAACAGGGGTGTATCACGATGATTCAGAATTTTTTGATGTTCCTTGCTTATGATGAAAATTTCGAGGCACCTTATAACTACAATGTGATGCAGCGTATCCCCATCTATCATAAATCAGGATATAATACTTTTGCAAAAGATTGGTAACGAAAAACATATACAGGGGAAGCACCTCTAATCAAACTCAATTTATTTACCTTAAAACTCAAACGATTATGAAAAAGAATCTTATTCTTTTGTGCTCGCTTTTCATGGCGACTGCTCTGATATCGTCTTGCGCACAGGACGCTATGGAGCCTGAAGTGGATGCAGCAGCTACGGGTGCTGAAACACGGGCTTACGGTGACAAGACCCCGAAAGTTATGATGTATATCGAGGTTAACGACACCAACCCGCTGAATACGATGCTCTATCGTATGAACAATGAGCCGTTTATCGACATCACGACCATCTTCGCCGCCAACATCCGCGCAAACGGCTCCGAACCGGCTTTGTGGCTCAACGACAATGTGACGAAAATTCTCGTTCCCGATGCAGGGTCCACGACGACCGGCCACTACAAGTATGTGCAGCCGATCCGTCAGGACGGCGGTAAGGTGCTGATGACGATTCTCGGAGATCACCAAGGAGTGGGTGTAGCCAACCTGACCGAGGCCAATCAGGATAAGTTCGCCGAAATTCTCGCCTGGGCTGTCGAAGAGTACCAACTCGACGGAATCGATTTCGACGACGAATGGGCGAAGTACGGTGAAAACCCCAATTTCCCCTCTTCGGTGTCCGGTTCGTTCAACGGTCTCATTGCGAAACTCCGTGCGAAACTCGACGCTCGCTTCCCGAACGATCATAAACTGATCACGGCGTATTACTACAACGATGCCACCAATCTTTCTTCGGCCGCGGTTGGCAATATGGATTTTGCATGGACGGTGGGATTCGGTCCTAATCTTTACTATACACCTTCATCTCCGTGGACAAATGCCAAATGGTCGGCACAGATGCCTAATATGAATCAGACTTATAATGCAATTTATCTGAATCAAATCAAGAACCGTTCGGCCCAGTCCAAAAATGACGGAATGGGTGCAATTGCAGGCTATGACATGCGCGTTCATACCGAACGCGACCCGCTGCCTGCTCTTCAGAAGATTGGCGAAGGAGCATTCAACGGTACGGTTACCCGCAGCGGCTCCGCCTACACGAAGGATTGGACTGCTGGTGCCGGAACGATGATTACTTATGCTGATGTTCAATAAGTTCAGAACGGTGCGTATCCTGTATATGTAGCAAATGTCTGCGACGGCATTTGCGACCCGCACACCATTCTGTTACTCGGTGTGCGGGTTTATTGTGTCTATATGAATGCTAATTAAACGTAATTTTTATACTAATTAAAATGAACCATTTCCCGTTTATTCGCTTTCTGCTTGGCAACCGGAATAAGTACGTCAAACAAATAACCCGCATACATTCGGTGTATGCGGGTTATTAAAATCGGCAGGTAAGTAACCTGTATATGTAGCAAATGCCTGCGACGGACTTAATATAACTGTTGCTGTTCTGCCGATTTAACTTTTTATGCGTGCAAAATTACTCAAATATTTAACCTCTTACATATTTTTTATGTAAATCAGCTTATGTACATAAAAAATAGTGAAAGACACTCATTCTAAACTTGTGAAACGCAGGTACTGGTATACCTAAAGCAGACAAGCAGAACTTGTGCCTTCCACAGCACGAAGCTCCGCTCCTGCCTACCTGCTTTTCCCAAAATTACCAGTTTCGCGTTTCTTAGCAGGGCAGATTTATGTTACTTCCTTTCGGAAGTATTGCAAAGTTAACAAATTTTCAGAATATACAAAAACACGTTAACCCAACAATATAAGAAGTAAATTATACCTCCTATATGACCTCAAAGAACAACTTAAATAAAATAGAGGGTAACTTTCAGCGAAATAAATGTAACTCTTTGTCCGAATTTGACCTGAAAGTTACCCCCGTTGCCTGATTGCTATCCGAAAAAATAACGGGCGGGGCTATGCATTACGCAGAGTAGGTCGTGGAAAACCCGTAAGCAATAACACAAAGCCCACGCCCGTTAAGGTCGTTGCTCTTGAAAACACCTCGCCCCTGCGGGCGCGGGACTGTGAATCTGCCGCTTACTGTAAATTTCCACGTTTACTCTGCAGCAAATGCTGCCCGTCTTTCGACGGATAGCAGTACAAAGATATAAATAAAAAATAGATTCCGAAGAAATTCCGGTATGTTTTTTCCAATAAACATCACTCAATCACACAAATAAGATGGAAACAGGTCATTTTGTTTGCCGTAGATAATTCCTTATGCAATGGTCGAGCCATCCGGCCGTCAAAAATACAAATACAGATGGATAGATTGTTACGCACATCCTTATATCGGGCTTTGTTAAAATCGCTGACTCGGAAGGCCGTTTCGGAAAACAGATTACGGAACTACTTTCTCGATTTCGCACAACAGGTCACGATCATCTGCGACGATACGGATGCTCTATCGGTATTAAGAGCCTTGAACTACACGCAGGTTCAATTCCGCTCCCTTCTTCGCCGGGTTTCCGAACAGGATACTCCGCCGCCGCATTATCTATCCCGGTTTATAAATCAAGCTATTGAGTTCATCCGGACGGAAACAGAATTGTTGTATTACCGCCTCGAACATCCGCAGTATTTCATCTCCGGGTCCGTCCCTCAGTCGCCGCTCTATTGGTCGAAGGAGCATTCTGCAATCAGCGTTTCGGAAATCCTTTGCGGGCTCGATCGGATGGCCCCGAAGCCTTTGCTGCTGGCCGACGGTACGGATGCTCCGTTCAATCTGGTCGTTCGGGTCTTCGAGGATACATTGCATGTTAAACTCGGCGATCCGACCGACGTCAAGCGCCGTGTTTTGGAACGTAAGAAGGATCGCACGAAATTTACCGAGGCATTACTTTATAGCTTAAATAAGGAAGACGAGTGATTTTTTCCGACTTTTTATATCCGGGCGGATATCCGGATGTACAATTCGGCATCGCGGGAATTCCCATTTTTGCAAAGCAAACCACCTAAATTCTTTATGAACCGGATTATGGAAAACTTGGACAAAAATCAATTTATCGTCACGCTTGACACACTGCTTAACCGCCGATTGTCGGATGCGGAGTGCACAGCCTTTCATGCGGCTTATGAGGAGTTCATCGACCTGCTGCACGGTCTTGCTGTTCAATCCAGTAAATCGCCTCTCGACCTGCTGCACGAACTTGCCCGCCTCCAATCCCGCCTGATGCGGTTGCAAGAGCGGATTGTAGGGAAGGAGTCTCCGCAGGCATCGCTGCTCGAATCGGCGCTTCTGCTGACGAATTTCGAAATCCGTTTGATTTTCACCCGGCTGCGCTATCCGTCCATCGCCGACCAGGTGTCGGTCGAAGTGCCCAGATCGCCGCTGTTCCTCTCCGGGCAATTCACGCCTACGGATATTATGGAGCTTGCAACGGCTTTACATCTCTCCGGAGCTATACGCCGCATCGACGGCACACGGGTCGATCTGACGACACTCGTCGATGTGCTCTCCAGAACTTTCAATGTCCGTATCAACAATCCGGAGCAGTGCCGCCATGCCGTCGTCAACCGCAAGCTGCGGCTGACCCGGTTTCTGGATTTCCTGCGCAACAGCCTCGTGGAATACAGTCAGCACTGACGCAGCCGAAACCGCTTCGGTGCGGACAGGAGCGGTCAGTGGCGGACATCGACCCGGAGCCGTGGCGGGCAGGTGTATTTTCACCGCTTAAAATCCCTCTGCCATGCAACAAGAAGATGATTTGCGGGCCCTTGAAAGTATCGTGCAGTTCGCCCGTGGGCTGGGCGTGTTTTTCCTTATCCTCCATATTTACTGGTTCTGCTACGGATGGCTGTCCGAGTGCGGGCTGACATGGGCTTTTGTTGATCGTGTCCTGCTCAATATCCAGCGGACGACGGGGTTGTTCTCCCATCCCGTAACGACCAAGCTCTGCGCCTTTCTGTTCCTCGCCGTCGGCTGCTATGGAACCAAGAGCATCCGCAACGGCAAGGTCGGCAGGCGGCATATCGCCGGAGCCGTCAGCCTCGGCATCCCGCTGTTCTTCCTGAACGGCCCGCTGCTGGAGCTGCCCGCCGGAACCGACTTCCGGGCATGGAGCTATATTGCGACCCTTGCTGTGGGGTATCTCTGCCTGCTGGCCGCCGGGGTCTGGCTGCGGCGGCTGATGAAACAACCCTTTGCCGACGATCCTTTCAACGACAATAACGAAAGTTTCCTTCAGGAAGAGCGTCGCCTCGGCAATGATTATTCGGTGAACCTTCCCACACGTTACCGTTATAAATCCCAATGGCGGCAGGGATGGATCAATGTCATCAATCCGTTTCGTGCGACGCTGATTTTGGGAACTCCCGGCTCGGGCAAGAGCTATGCCGTGCTGAACAACTATATCAAACAGCATATCGAAAAGGGTTTTTCGATGCTCGTCTACGACTACAAGTTCGACGACTTGACGTGCATCGCCTACAACCATCTGTTGCATCATCTGGATAGATACACCGTCAAACCGAAGTTCTGCGTCATCAACTTCGACAATCCCCGTAAGTCGAACCGCTGCAATCCCATCGACGCACGCTTCATGGACGACATCTCGGACGCCTATGAAAGCGCCTACGTCACGCTTCTGAACCTCAATAAGACGTGGGTCGATAAGCAGGGCGACTTCTTCACCGATTCGGCCGTCATCCTGCTCGCGGCAATTATCTGGTACCTGAAAATCTACGACCGGGGCCGTTATTGTACCTTCCCGCACGCCATCGAGCTCCTGTGCCAGCCCCTTGAGAAGATTTTCCCGATCCTCTCGTCCTATCCGGAATTGGAAAACTACCTTTCACCCTTTATGGATGCGTGGAAAAGCAATGCGCAGGACCAGTTGCAGGGGCAGGTGGCATCGGTGAAGATTCCGCTTTCGCGGATGATCTCCCCGCAGCTCTACTGGGTGCTTACGGGTAACGACTTCACGCTGGATATCAACAACCCCGAAGAACCTAAAATCCTCTGCATGGGCAACAATCCCGACCGGCAGAGCATCTACGGGGCGGCGTTGGGACTCTACAATTCACGTCTTATCCGGCTTATCAATAAAAAGGGGAAATTGAAATCGTCGCTCATCATCGACGAGCTTCCGACGATCTACATCCGGGGACTGGATAACCTGATCGCTACGGCCCGTTCGAACAAGGTTTCCGTCTGCCTGGGCATTCAGGATTTCTCGCAACTGGAGCGCGACTACGGGGAGAAGGAGGCGAAGGTCATCATCAATACAGTCGGCAATATCTTCTCCGGGCAGGTCGTGGGCGACACGGCCCGCACCTTGTCGGAGCGCTTCGGCAAGATCGTGCAGATGCGCGAGTCGCATTCGGTCTCTAACGAGAACATTACGACTTCGACCAATACGCAGCTGGAAACGCTGATTCCGGCCTCGAAGATCTCCAACCTCACGCAGGGCATGTTCGTCGGGGCTGTGGCCGACAATTTCGATGAACCTATTCCTCAAAAGATTTTCCATGCCGAGATCGTCATCGACAACGAAAAGGTCAAGGCCGAAACCGTGGCCTATGTTCCCATCCCGGATATCTCGTCATTCATCGGCGAGGACGGTATAGACCACATGGAGGAGATCGTCCGGGAGAACTACTATCGAGTCAAGAGCGAGATTGCGGAGATAATCGACAAGGAGATACGACGCATCGAGGCCGACCCAAATCTCGTGCAACTTTTACCCAAGAAAAAATAGTTATTCCAATTTTATTTTTCCTAAAAAGGTTATCTTTGCCAACCGAATTTTTTAATAGCAGAATTATGAAAGAGTTAATTGAAAAAATCCAGCAGGCTTACGATGCCTTCTCCGCTGAAGCCGCACTTCAGGCCGAGAAGGGCAACAAGGCTGCCGGCACGCGGGCACGCAAAGCCTCGCTGGAAGTTGAGAAGTTGATGAAGGAGTTCCGCAAAGAGTCGATGACCTTCCAGCAGTAGAGACGCTTTATTTCAAGCCAGCAAAGGCCCTGAAAGGTGTACACCATATATGGTGTGCACCTTTCTTCATTTCAGGGATATGTTTGGCATTCCCCCTCGGAATCATCTTTACAATGCTATTTACTGTTTCTGTAAACCTTTTGCAGGACGGGACATACCGTAATTTTTGCCTCGGTGCGGACTGGAGCGGACAGGGGCGGACATCAGCACCGTTCCGGATAGTACGCCTCTATCTTCGCGGCATGAACCTTTTGTTTCACTAAAAACATTTGCTTTATGTCCGAAGAAAATCAGAATCAGATTGTGAACCAAGCTCCCGAGCAGGCCGATCCCAACTACAAGGAGACGCTTTTGCTCTACAACGAGAAGAACGGCGCCGTGGAGGCCGTTTCCGAGTTCAAGCAGCAAGGCAACCAATACAAGGTCACGACGACACAGCCGCTCACGGCCAACAAGCCTGCGTTCTACGAACTTCGCAACAGTTCAGCTGTCGCGGCCTTCATCAAGGGTTTTATGTCGCAGGAGAACGCCAAGCCGTTTCATTTTCTGAAAGTCGCCGCCGACAAGGCCAGCGAAGTCACACAGTCGCTGCTGCGCCTTGCCGACAACCCCAAAGACCCCGAGGGCCTCAAAGCCCTCTATGACCATCGTGTCACCTCATACCAGCTCGAAAAGGTCAGGTTCGACACTCCGGATCTGAAGTTGCAGGAGCTGAAAGAGATGGGCATCATCGTTACTCCCAAAGAACTGGATGCGATGAAGCACGGCCTTCCGTGCACGGAACTGCATGACGTGACCCTCAAGATCGGCAATATGCCCGTCGCGGGTCAGTTCGCCCTGCAGCCGTATCGGGATATGAACGGCGATGTGCAGGTCGGTCTGACGAGCGCCCTTCCGCGCCCGGAGTTCGAACGCGAAGAGTACCGGATGATGTTCTCCACGAGCGAGAAGGAGCAGCTGTTGGCCGGGAAGACTCCCGACCGGCTGTACGAGCTTCCCAACCCGCATACGGGAGAGAAGGAGTGGTGCTTCGCCACGCTGAATCCTGCGACGAACCGCCTTGTCACCATCCCGAAACGCGATGTCCCCGAACTGCGCTACTTCAACGGCGTGCGTCTGGACGATACGCAGCAGAACGAACTGGCCTTGGGTGGCCGTGTCTTCGTCGAAGGCTGCGCCATGCGCGGCAGCGACATCACCTATTCAGGCAAGGTGGGCTTCGATGTCCTTTCGAACGAATACAAGATGACCGACTACCAATTCAGCCGTCCTTATATCTCTCCGCAGCTCGACAAGCAGCTCGACGACCGTCAGCGCACGGCCCTGTTGAGCCCCGAAGGTCTGGACTGCTCGAAGGAGAAGGAGCATCCCATTCAGGGCAAGAACGGCAGGGCGCTGAACTGTATCCTGCGTATTGACCCCCGCTCGAACGGCGTGGTCTACGATTTCTCGCAGCAGCGCCGTCAGGAGC
>OGOQ01002375.1_pt1 | contig 11872 bp, 12 predicted proteins | sample 1552691 | NCBI WGS metagenome assembly OGOQ01 (sample SAMEA2580209, study PRJEB22360) | human gut metagenome | biome: human gut; feature: human-associated habitat; material: faeces | place: Denmark | collected 2008/2010
TGAAATATTGAATTTTCAAGGTGCGAAGCCCTGTTTAGGTGTGGGAAGTTTTAGTTACTAAATAAATATTTGTTCAATAGGCTTAGTAAAGCCCATGATATAATTGTCCCAGTGTCAATCAGGTAATAGTTCTTTTCACTCCTGTTGAACCAGTAATGGTTTCTTCATACTAAGTCTGTTCCCCTGACATGGAAGTTAGCTTCAAACCGGCTGGCTGTTTGCTTAAGTTCATGGATAACCATCTAGCAGTGTGGTTTCGCATCTGTCCATCTTAAGCTGGATTCTTATATGCGAGGGTGTCGATGCTCCATGATCATGGGTTTTACCAAGCCGATTGAACACTTTAATCTACAACGAAAGAAGGTGATTACAATGAACACACTTTACGTCGGTATCGATGTAAGCAGCAAATCCAATGTCGTTTACTTAATGCTTCCAAATGGAGATAAACACAGCAACTTTTCTGTTGCTAACTCTCATGAAGGTTCTACCCTGTTGGTAAAAAAAATCTATTCTGCTTTAACTTCACATTCCCTTGACACGGTTCTGATCGGTCTTGAAGCAACCTCAGTTTACGGAGACAATCTCGTGTACTTCTTAAGGGAAGATGCCACTCTGGCACCGTTTAACAGAAAGATTCATGTCCTCAATCCTAAGCAAGTCAAGAAGTTTCACGATACTTACAATGACTTGCCAAAGAATGATTATGTGGACTCTTTTGTTATTGCTGACTGCCTGCGTTTCGGTAGAATCAACAAAGAGGTATATATGGGAGAATACCGTTATAAAGCTCTCCAAAACCTCACACGGGCACGTTTCTTCGCTGTTCAGAATCTTGTCAAAGAAAAGCAGCGATTCATGAATGTGCTGTTCAAGAAGTATTCTACTATGACGCAGGAGAAGGTATTCAGCGATGCCTTCAGCACTACTGCCCTTGCTGTCTACGATGAATTTGAATCCGCAGAAGCACTGGCAAATATGGACTTACATGAGCTTACTGACTTCATCATTGAAAAAGGAAAGAATCGCTTTCCTGATCCTGATGCAGTAGCCAAAGCCATTCAGAAAGCTGCCCGCAGTTCTTACCGTTTACCCAAGACGGTAAATGACTCTGTTAATCAGGTGCTTTCAATATCCATAACCTCTATGAAGGCATTGGAATCTCAAATCAAAGAGTTCGATAAAGCTATCATAGCCCTGATGGAACTCTTGCCAAATGTATTGATATCCATTCCAGGTATTGGGCCTGTATATTCAGCCGGTATCATGGCTGAAATCGGAGATATCAATCGTTTTGATAATCAGGCATCGCTTGCTAAATATGCGGGGCTTGCCTGGAAACAACACCAGTCCGGTGGATTTGAAGCCGAAGTTACAAGGCTCATTCCATCAGGCAACCGATTTTTAAAGTATTATCTGTGTGAAGCCGTATTTTCTCTTGTAAGATGCGACAAGAAATACAGCGACTTCTACCACCTCAAATACAAAGAGGTAAACAGATGCCAACACAAACGTGCACTCGCATTAACTGCCCGTAAATTTGTGCGTTTAGTCTTTCGACTGCTGAAAGACAACCGCCTATACTGTCCAGCAAAGTAGATTCCATCTGCTTGCTGATGAACTACGCCCTGCTCATTTAAAAAATCTGGTCGACAGGGCTTAGGTGGGTGTTTTTTGTCTTTGCGGTATATATCAAAAATGTATGATTTTTAAATCATTTATTTTCTTGACATCACACCGCTGGACTTATTAGTTTTTATAAATCGTTGTGTTTGGTGCCGGCTCTGATTTATCACCTTTTATACTTCTCCAGATGATGCTTGCCGGAATTCCAACTACCAGTGAAACTGCAATTGAGATAATGGAATAACTCCAAATCGTTACCTGTCCAGCAGGAACAAAATATTTAATATATACCATCACTGCTGATGCTGCAATAAATGCAGCAGTTGCACCAAATGTGTTGGCCACTTTGGTAAATGCTCCAAGAATAAAGGTTCCGATAAGAATTCCGAGTACCAGGCCCATAAAACCATTAAACCACTCGTATGCGGATTTCACACCTCCATTTGCAAGCACCATGGCAACAACGATGGAGAAAATACCAACAGCAAGAGAAACTCTCTGACCAATTTTTGTTTCCTTTTCAAATCCAAGTTCTTCTTTAGAAAGGTTAGATTGAATATCCAGCGCCCAGCTGGAAGCAACCGAATTAAGACCTGTAGAAAGAGTTGACTGCGCAGCTGCATAAATCGCTGCTAACAAAAGTCCAGTCACACCAACTGGCAGTTCAAATGCAATATAAGAAGCGAAAATCTGGTCCTGTGCAGCTGCCGGCGGCAGTGCATTCTGCTTGTAAAATACAAATAAACCTGTTCCGATCAAATAAAATGCAGTTGCAATAAAAATGGATAAAGCACCATTTGTCAGCATCATTTTATTTAACTTCTTCGTATCTGTAGTTGTTGTAAAACGCTGTACAATATCCTGGCTGGATACATAAGATCCCATTGTATTAAAACCAGCACCAACAATCAAAATAAATACGCTGTCTTTAAAAATATTTGGATTAAAAATCGGCTGATCAACAGCAAGGAATTTGTGTTCCAGTGAAAATGCCTGGAAAATAGCTCCCATTCCGCCATCAATATGTGCAATCAAGAACACCAGAGCAAATGTTACACCAATCAAAAGAACCGAACCTTGAATAAAGTCTGTCCAAAGAACAGATTTCAATCCACCCGTATAAGAGTAGATGATTGCAATCACGCCCATGATAATAATCAGGAGATTTACGCTGATACCAGTCAGACTTCCAAGTACCATACATGGAAGATACATAATAATAGACATACGGCCAATCTGGTAAATGATAAACATCACTGCTCCCAGAACACGAAGCCCTTTGCTGCCAAACCGCAATTCCAGATAATGATATGCTGTATCAATATCCAGTTTGCTGTAAACTGGAAGGAAAAACTTAATTGTAAGCGGAATTGCAAGCAGCATACCAAGCTGTGCAAACCACATGATCCAGGTACCTGCATAAGAGTTACCTGCTAATGATAAAAATGAAATCGGGCTCAGCAATGTTGCGAAGATAGATACCGATGTAACCCACCACGGAACGGTTCCATCTCCTTTAAAATATTCTTTCCCCTTCATTTCCTTTTTGGCAAAATAAAGACCTGCAAACAATACAGCTGCCAGATACACGACCAAAATGATGAGATCGATATAAGTAAATCCCTGCATACTTTTTCCTCCTAATTTCCCCAGTACTCTTCTCTTTTACACAATACCCGGCACACCATATGCCGGGTATTGTTTTACCCTCTTATAAATATTTCTTCTTTGCGTCGCATATCATCTGTGCTGCTTCTTTTACAATGTCCATATCTGCTTCGACTAATGCCGGAAGAGGTTCTCTTACTCCGCCAAGTTCAAGGCCCTCATTGATTTTGAGAATTGCCTTAATGACTGCATACATATTTCCATGAGCGGAGCACATTTTGTAAATGATTGCATCGCAGGCATACTGAATCTCTCTTGCTTTTTCCATTTCTCCGGCTTTTACATATTCATCCAGTTTCAGATACAGTTCCGGCATAGCTCCATAGGTTCCTCCAATAGCGCCTTCCGCTCCAATCACGCGGCCACTCATAAACTGTTCATCCGGGCCATTAAAGATAATGTAGTCTGGGCCAGCTGCCTGTTTGAACATCTGAATATCCTGAACTGGCATGGATGAGTTTTTCACACCGATCACATTCGGGTTTTTTCTCATCTCTGCAAAAAGATTCTGTGTTAAAGCAACACCGGCAAGCTGCGGAATGTTATAGATCACAAAATCAGTATGCGGTGCTGCAGCACTGATATCGTTCCAGTACTTTGCAATAGCATATTCTGGTAAGTGGAAATAGATCGGAGGAATTGCTGCAATAGCATCTACTCCTAAGCTCTCAGCATGCTTTGCCAATTCCTGGCTGTCTTTTGTATTATTGCATGCAACATGCGCGATAACAGTAAGCTTACCCTCTGCGGCCTTCATAACATTTTCCAGAATGTTCTTACGATCCTCAACGCTCTGATAAATGCACTCTCCTGAAGAACCATTTACATAAACTCCCTTTACGCCTTTCTCTACAAAGTATCTTGTCAGTGCCTACACTCCTTCTGGGCTTACATTTCCCTCTTTGTCATAACATGCATAAAATGCAGGAATGACTCCTTTGTACTTTTCAAGATTTCTCATGGTTATACTTCCTTTCTTTATATAAACTTCAATAGTTCCTTTTAACGTTCCATACCCTCGACAAATGATTTTGTAATCAGCTGAGGCCTTGTAATGATAGAGCCAACAACCACACTGTAAGCACCAAGCTCTATCACACGTCTTGCTTTTTCAGGAGTATTGATATTTCCCTCAGCAATCACTCTGTGTTTTGCCTTAGCTACAATTTTTCTAAGAATTTCAAAATCATTTGCCTCTATCTTGTCACCCTTGCTCTGCTTAGTGTATCCAACCATTGTTGTTCCAATAAAATCGAATCCTAACTCATCAGCGTGGAGGGCTTCTTCTACAGTCGAGCAATCGGCCATCCAAAGCTGATTCGGATATTTTTCCTTACAGATTATTATGAAACCGGACTGTGTACTCGGATTAGCAACCGGTTCCTCTCCAGTCGGCACTTATAAACAGCTGATTGAATGGTATAACAAAGGAGATCTGGACTTTTCAAGGGTAACAAGCATTAATCTGGACGAATACAAAGGATTAAGCCCGGAAAATGACCAGAGCTATCGTTATTTTATGAACTACAACCTGTTCAATCATGTGAACATCGATAAGTCCCGTACCTTTGTTCCGGACGGACTTGAAAGTGATTCCCAAAAGGCATGTGATGTTTATAACGAGATCATCCGGCAGCAGGGTGGCATCGATCTGCAACTTCTGGGCCTTGGTCACAACGGCCATATCGGTTTCAATGAGCCGGGTGCTGCATTTGAAAAGGAGACCCACTGTGTTGATCTGACCGAAAGCACCATCGAGGCAAATAAGCGCTTCTTCGCTTCAGAAGATGATGTCCCGAGACAGGCTTACACCATGGGTATTAAGAACATCATGCAGGCTAAAAAGATCTTGGTTGTCGTAAGCGGAGAGGATAAGGCAGATATTTTAAAAGAGGTTCTCTATGGTGCCATCACACCTCAAGTTCCTGCATCCATCTTACAGCTTCATAACGATGTAACCATCGTTGCAGATGAGACAGCTCTTAGTAAAATTAAGTAAGCTCTTTGCATCTGATCCAATATAGAATACCGGATAGGCATTTGGCATATTGCTAAGTGGCTATCCGGTATTCTTTTTTATTATTCGATAGGCCAACATCCACGCAAAAGTAGCCTTTACCAGGTATATAGCAGGCAAAAGCTCCATTTTTTTGCTTATTTCATTTTTTACTGAATCCAGGTTCCATCAGGTCCGATCTTGTAGCCATCCGGAGTTACCTCATCCGCAGCATAATACCATCCGGTTTCAGATAATACCAGTGTTCATTCCATAACAACCAGCCGGTGATCATGTCTCCGCCTACATTTTTCCACCTAGATGGTATATTTTTCTCTATATAACCGTCTATCTGGCTCACAATGTCTCTACTCCTGCTGAATCTTCTCTTTATCATTCAATCAGCAGAATACCATTTTCTTTTAGGTAGGGGATGAATTCCACTATTTTCATGCAAAAATACATAATCGAATTCATCAAGCCCATGACTTATCACTCAGATAGACTCCTCGTCGGGAATAAGTCCTTCTAAACTTTATGGTAAAACCAATTGATAAGTTTCATTCGCTATAACATTTATGGCATTTTACCGGTCATAATTTATTATGACCGTAAGTTTCTGGTTCTTCAGATATTGTTTTATTATTGATAATAAAAAAGGAAGCTGTTGCCCCATAGATAATCACTTATCCATTGTGCAACAGCCCCACGCATTTTTTTCCAGGCTAGTAAAATCATCCTGTTAATTTTTAATTCTTGCTTTTCCTTCTTTTCTGGCTGTTTCCGCAACAGCTTTCGCTACTACATCTGCAACCTCTCGATTTAACGGTGAAGGAATGATACACTCTGCACTCAATTCCTTTTCCGGAACCATTCCGGCAATTGCCCAGGCCGCCTGACGTTTCATTTCTTCCGTGATCTCCGTTGCTCTTACAGAAAGAGCTCCCTTAAACACACCAGGGAATACAAGAACATTATTGATCTGGTTAGGGAAATCAGAACGTCCGGTTCCTACAACTGCCGCACCGGCTTCCAGTGCTTCATCCGGCATGATCTCCGGTGTTGGGTTTGCCATTGCAAATACAATACCCTGATTCATGGATGCCACCATTTCTTTTGATACCAGTCCAGGTCTGGATACTCCGATGAAAGCATCTGCTCCCTTCATAGCATCTGCAAGCAGGCCATGTTCCTTTAACTGGTTACTGATATGTGAGATCTCCTCCTGTCCAGGATTTAACCCGCTGTCTCCTTCACAGATAATACCATTGATATCACACATGATAATATTTCCAAATCCCATGCTGATAAGCAGTTTTCCAATGGCAATGCCTGCTGCTCCGGCTCCATTAATAACAACGCGCAGTTTTCCCATCTTCTTCCCTGTTACTTTACATGCGTTGATCAAAGCTGCTGCAACAACGATTGCCGTTCCGTGCTGATCATCATGGAAAACAGGGATATCACAGATCTCTTTCAGCCTGCGTTCGATCTCAAAGCATCTTGGTGCTGCAATATCTTCCAGGTTGATCCCGCCAAAGCTTTGTGAGATCATATAGATCGTGTTCACAATGGTATCCACATCTTTGGAATTTATACAGATTGGAAATGCGTCAACATCTGCAAATTCTTTAAACAGCGCACATTTTCCTTCCATAACCGGCATACCGGCAGCAGGACCTATATCTCCCAGTCCAAGTACGGCCGTACCATCTGTGATAACTGCCACAAGATTGTTTCTTCTGGTCAGTTCAAATGATTTTTCATAATCTTTTGCGATCTGTCTGCATGGTTCCGCAACACCTGGGGTGTATAACAATGACAGATCCTTTCTGGTTTCAATTTTCTTTCTTGAAATCACTTCGATTTTTCCATGCATCTGATAATGCAGTTCCAATGATTCCTGATTAATATCCATTTTCTGTCTCCTTTTCGTCAGACCATTTCTTCTGGATGGAATACTTCATCAAATCTGTTCGCATCCATAAAGCCAAGTTTTACACATGCTTCCTTCAAGGAAATATTTTCTTTGTATGCTTTTTTAGCTGTTTTCGCTGCATTTTCATAACCAATATATGGTGCAATCGCTGTAACAAGCATCAATGAACGGTTCAGGTTCTCTTTCATTTTTTCACGGTTGGCCTGGATGCCTTCTACGCAGTGGATCCGGAAGGAATGAAGAGAATCTGTTAAAAGCGTCACAGACTGAAGGAAATTATAAATGATCACCGGCATGAACACATTTAACTCAAAGTTACCCTGAGATGCCGCAAAACCAATCGTCGCATCATTTCCCATGACCTGGACTGCCACCATTGTTACAGATTCGCACTGGGTCGGATTTACTTTTCCAGGCATGATCGAACTTCCCGGCTCATTTTCCGGTATTCTGATCTCACCCAGACCACACCGCGGACCGCTGGACAACCACCGTACATCATTTGCGATCTTCATCATATCCGCAGCCAGTGCTTTTAAAGCTCCGTGGGCAAATACAATCGCATCCTTGCTGGTAAGTGCATGAAACTTATTTCCGGCCGTTTTAAACGGGATCCCCGTAAATTCAGACACTGCTTTCGCCGCTTCTTCTCCAAATCCCTTTGGCGCATTTAAACCCGTTCCTACCGCTGTTCCGCCTAAAGCGATCTCTTCCAGATGGGGAAGAGAAGCATACAGCATTTCCCGTGTTTTTTCTAACATTCCCCTCCAGCCACTGATCTCCTGGGAAAAGCGGATGGGTGTTGCATCCTGTAAGTGGGTACGCCCGCTTTTGATCACATCCTGGTTTTCACTTTCAAGACGTTCAAACGTACGAATCATCTCATCCATAGCCGGGATCAGTTTATTATGGATCTGAAGAACTGCTGCAATGTGCATGGCAGTTGGAAAAGTATCGTTGGAACTCTGTGACATATTCACATGGTCATTGGGATGAAGCAGTTTCTTTCCGGCAAGTTCATTGCCACGATTGGCAATTACTTCGTTTACATTCATATTAGATTGTGTTCCGCTTCCAGTCTGCCAGACAGCCAGAGGGAAATTTCCCTCCAGCTTGCCGGTCAGGATCTCATCGCATACTTTCGTAATGCAGTTTTTCTGTCCTTCTGGCATTTTTCCTAACCGGAAATTGGCAACAGCCGCTGATTTTTTCAGAATAGCAAACGCTTTAATTACCTCTACCGGTATTTTTTCCATACCGATCTTGAAATTTTCATAACTTCTCTGGGTCTGGGCTCCCCAGTACTTATCTACGGGAACCTGGACTTCTCCCATGGAATCATGTTCGGTTCTGTATTCCATTTTACATGCCTCCCAGCTGTTCCATTTTCTTGATGCCGGAAATTCCAGGTTCTGTCATGGAAATAGGATCAAGGATAATATCTAACTGTTCTCCTGTTAAAAGCTTGTCCCTTAAGATCAGTTCACGCACGGATTTTCCTGTTTTAATGGCCTCTTTTGCAATGTTAGCTGCCTTCTCATATCCAACATATGGGCAGATTGCAGTAATGATACCAACACTTCCCTCAACCATATTGCGGCATCTTTCTTCATTTGCAGTAATACCTAAAATACAGTTGTCAACCAGTGTACGTACTGCACTGGAAATTGTTTCAATAGACTGGAATAATTTATAGAAAATGATCGGCTCAAATGCATTTAATTCAAGCTGTCCTGCTTCCGCTGCCATGGTTACACTCATGTCATTTCCAATTACATTAAATGCCACCTGATTTACTACTTCTGGAATAACCGGATTTACTTTTCCAGGCATAATAGAGGATCCATTCTGTTTTGCCGGAAGATTGATCTCACCAAGTCCGGTTCTTGGACCAGAAGACATAAGGCGCAGGTCGTTGCTCATCTTTGAAAGGTTAACTGCACAGGATTTGGTAATACCGGAGCATGCACAATATCCATCCAGGTTCTGGGTCGCATCGATCAGATCATATGCCTGTACCAGTTCCAGACCGGAAATCAGGGAAATATTCTTTACAACACGCTGAAAATACTGGACATCTGCATTTAAGCCGGTTCCAATGGCAGTGCCACCCAGATTCAGATTACGCATTTCGTCCTTTGCACGGTCGAAACGGTTAATATCCCTGCGGATTGCTGTTGCATAGGAATGAAATTCCTGTCCCAGACGGATCGGCACCGCATCCTGCAACTGGGTTCTTCCCATTTTGATCACTTTATTGAATTCTTCCGATTTTTTCATTAAAGCCTCGTAAAGGCGTTCCAATTCCGCCTGTGCCTTGTACAAAAGCTTTAAAGTTGTCAGCTTTCCACAGGATGGAAATACATCATTGGTAGACTGGCCGCAATTTACGTGATCATTTGGATTTACAATAGAATAATCACCTTTTTCACCACCCAGGATCTCAATGGCACGATTCGCGATCACCTCATTGGCATTCATATTCAGTGATGTTCCTGCACCTCCCTGGATCGGGTCTACAATAAACTGATCATGGAATTTTCCGCTAATGATCTCATCACAGGCCTGGACAATGGCATCTGTACGCTTTTTATCCAGTCTTCCTACTTCGTAATTAGTAATGGCTGCCGCTTTTTTGATCTGTGCAAAGCTGTTAATGAATTCCGGATGCATCTTTAAGCCTGTAATAGAAAAGTTTTCTGCTGCACGCAGGCTCTGTACCCCATAATATGCTTCCTTGGGAACCATTTTTTCCCCGATTGAATCATGTTCTTTACGATATTCCTGTGCTTTTGTCTCCATTTTTGTTTTTCCCCCTATAAAATTCCTCTAATTTCTGAAATATTGGAAATACCATTCTCTTCAAGATACTTCTCCATACCATCAATAATTGAAAGTGCAATGGTTGGATCCATAAAAGAAGCTGTACCTACCTGTACAGTCGTTGCTCCGGCCATAATGAACTCAATCGCATCCTGCCAGGTTGCAATACCTCCCATTCCCATTACCGGAATGTTTACCGCATGTGACACCTGATGTACCATACGCAATGCGATAGGTTTGATCGCCGGTCCTGAAAGACCTGCATATGTATTCTGGAATACTGGCTTTTTCTTCTTAATGTCGATCGCCATAGCCAGGAATGTATTTGTCAGTGACACACCATCTGCGCCTTCTTCTTCACAAGCTCTGGCCAGTGCTACAATATCTTCTGCATTCGGTGAAAGCTTGATCACAAGTTTGTGACGGCATGCTTTCCGGATCTGGCGTACCACCTCTCTTGCCATCTCTGTTTTTACACCAAAGTTCATACCTCCTGCCTTTACATTAGGGCAGGAAATGTTTAATTCCAGCAGATCCAGATCATAATCATTTAATACATTGACTGCTTCCAGATAATCATCCATAGAATGACCGCCAAGGTTTACAATATTAACAAGATCCAGCTTGTTCATACGATCCAGGTCACATTCAATAAAATGCTTTACACCAGGATTTTCCAGTCCAACACTGTTCATGATGCCGCTTGGGGTCTCCCAGATACGGATTCCGTCATTACCGCCACGGGGATTTAATGTCAGTCCCTTAGAACATAAGCCGCCCAGTTTCTGAATATCAAAGTATTCATTCATTTCTTTTCCAAATCCGCATGTACCAGATGCAAGGGCCACTGGATTTTTAAATTTTACTCCTGCAAATTCAGTTTCCAGTCTTTTACTCATAATCGAATACCTCATTTCCTAACATAACAGGGCCATCTTTGCAGGCTCTGCGATTACCTTTTGATGTTTTACAGGTACATACCAGACATGCACCGATCCCACATGCCATCCTGTTTTCCATAGAAACATAAACAGGGGCCTTTGCCTTCAGATCCCGGCATTTTCTATATAAAACCTTCATCATGATCTCAGGTCCACAGGTTAAAATAAAATCGTATTCACGTGGATCAATGTCATCTGTAACAAAACCGCCAACATTTACCTTAACCTGGTCAGCTACCGCTTCATAACGGTCTGTTAAAATCGGCTGACCACTAAATCCCAGATAAATATCTACTTTTGTATCCGGATCCAGTTTTTTCAGTGTTTTAGCTGTAAGATAGAGAGGAGCAATCCCTACACCGCCTCCCACCAGCGCAATTTTGCCTTTTACTTCCGGGAAACCATTTCCATGAGGTCCATCCAGTGTGATCTCATCCCCTGCTTTCAGTTTGGTAAAAATTTCTGTTCCTTTTCCAACTACTTTATACAAAAAGCTGACTGTCTCCGGATCTGCATCAAATACACTGATCGGTCTGGAAAGGACCGGGTATTCATTCCATGCACGTAACATATAAAACTGCCCCATTGCAGCCTGATTTTCTTTTTTTACTTTCATAAGGTAAAAATCATCGCTTACCTGTTCATTCTGTAAAATTTCAGCCATTTTCTATACCTCTCCTGTTTTTTGTTTTGTAACGGACGAAATAATGATCGTCAGTAAAATATTGGTAAAGAATGCCCACATAAATCCAGGCCATCCCATTGGACTTGCTTTTAAGATCCTTGTTGCAAAAAGGATCACAATTCCTGCTGTCATTCCAAATGCTGCACCTGCTCTTGTACAGCCTTTCCAATATAAACCAAGTAAAAATGCCGGTG
>OGOQ01002381.1_pt1 | contig 11853 bp, 8 predicted proteins | sample 1552691 | NCBI WGS metagenome assembly OGOQ01 (sample SAMEA2580209, study PRJEB22360) | human gut metagenome | biome: human gut; feature: human-associated habitat; material: faeces | place: Denmark | collected 2008/2010
GTACCAGCGTTGCCTGTTGCCAGACGAAATTCCAAGTGCCCCTAACAGCCTTTATTATGCATCCGTACTTCGACGAACAGTACAGACATCTTGTCAAACATTGGAAAGACTGTTTTTATCTCAAAAAGAAAAAAACTGCTTAGTAACTGCGGAATTTTGTGTCAGGAACCAGACACCTCTTTTTGATGGCAAAATCTTTTTATCAAACGCTCTTTTGATTTTTCTCACCAACCAAATGGTGAAATCAGACGGCACGGCAAATTCACACCCCTACAATATTGCGTACAAACTCGCTTCTGGCATCCTGCCCGGTTTTTCCGGACAGGATGTTTTCATATAATTCCCCGGCAAAGACATCCAGATCAAAAAGGCGTGCAGCATCAGAAGATAGCATAGGGGCTGCGTTGGCACTCTTAGAAATCATTGGAACATCCGCATAATTGCTTAAAATCGTGAGGAGCCGGGAGGCGTCTTTGCGGAATCCTAAGATACGAAGATAAGGAATGTAATCTAAGGATTTTCCCAAACGATAATCTTCAGATGTAATCTGAAGCAGAAGGTGAGTGAAAATCCGGCTGATTCTGGTATAAGTCATATCCTTTGTTTTCAGTAACTGGCAGAACTGCTCAAAGGAATGAAACTGTTTTTGCAAATTTTTTATCCGGTGGGCAATTGCTTCATTGGAATCACCACAGAAAGCCAGTTGCGCTTCACTCTGCTGTAACAGAAGGTAAGAGAGCGGAGCAGAAAAATCATTGGCAGAAACCGGCGGATAAAGATTAAGATATTCTTTTAAAATAGAATAAGCAGCTTCCGGCAGATATGGATTTAATGTAGTGATGTCATTCCAGCCGTTTGAAAGAAGTTCTTTTCTTATGGCAGTGGCAGAGGAAAGACTGCTGTTAAGTGCCGCTTCGTGATAGCCGTCTCCGGTCCGCTGAATCAGATAAGGGGTGATGGCGGCATTCTGAGCCTGAATCGCTTTTAAATATTCAATAGCAAGAATATTATTTGGCTCATTTAAAAGGCAGGCAAGTTCATCGACCGGGATTTGCTGGTTGGCTTCTTTTAAATAGCTGCATACCGCCTGACTTCTTGCGACAGGATAGGACATTCCTTTTTTGAGACAGGAAGAGAGAACTTCTTTGTAGTCCTCTGGTTCGGATACGAGCAGGGAAGCAACTTCTTTTAATAAAGAAAGATTGTCTGTTTCTGCACCAAAGCAGAGGGTGTCTACACAGCCACATTTACGCATGAGTGCAACACCTGCAGAAGCAAAAAGTTCGGCAGAAGCAGTTGCCCAGAGGGCTGGCAGCTCAATTACCAGGTCAGCACCGCAGCTTAAAGCCATTTCTGTTCGTGCATATTTGTCAATAAGAGCCGGTTCTCCCCGCTGGACGAAATTTCCACTCATGGCTGCGATAACGAAGTCAGCCTGGGTCAGGGAACGGATTTTTTCTATCTGGTAAGCATGACCGTTATGAAACGGATTGTATTCTGCAATGATTCCTATGATGCGCATAAGTCCTCCAAAGTTACAAATAATATAGTTCTATCATAGCATTATTCCCATATTTTTGGCAAATTACTTATGGAAGTATTCATAAGAAGAATTTCGAAAAAATATTTTTCTTTGCATTTTTTCAGACACTGTACTTGAACACCATTTAAAATAGGCGTATACTAAACATACATATGCGGATTTGTAACAATGAACCGTAAAAAAATAGCAGTGAGGAGAAAACAGATGAACGTATTAGTTATTAACTGTGGAAGTTCTTCTTTGAAGTATCAGCTTATTAATTCAGATACAGAAGCTGTACTGGCTAAAGGACTTTGTGAAAGAATCGGAATTGATGGAAGATTAGTATACCAGCTTGCTGGCCATGATAAAGAGATAACAGAAGCACCAATGCCGACCCATAAAGAAGGTATCCAGATGGTACTGGATGCACTGGTAAACCCAAAGACAGGTGCGGTAAAGAGTCTTTCTGAAATTGATGCAGTAGGACATCGTGTCGTACATGGTGGTGAGAAATTTGCCCAGTCTGTTGTATTAAATGAAGAAGTATTAGCAAAAGTGGAAGAGTGTAATGAGCTTGCACCACTTCATAATCCTGCGAACTTAATTGGTATTCGTGTATGTCAGGAACTTATGCCTGGTGTACCAATGGTAGGTGTGTTTGATACCGCTTTCCATCAGACCATGCCGCAGAAGGCTTATCTTTATGGTCTGCCATATGAATATTATGAGAAATACAAGGTAAGACGTTACGGTTTCCACGGAACAAGCCACAGCTTCGTATCCAAACGTCTGGCTGAGTTCTTAAATCTTGATTATAACAATTCCAGACTGATTGTTGCCCACCTTGGAAACGGAGCATCCATCAGTGCTGTATTAGATGGTAAATGTGTAGATACCTCTATGGGACTTACTCCATTAGAGGGACTTGTAATGGGAACACGTTCCGGTGACATTGACCCGGCAATCATGGAATTCATTGCAAAGAAAGAAAACCTTGACATCGACGGAATTATGGATGTATTAAATAAGAAATCCGGTGTAGAGGGACTTTCCGGTGTATCCAGTGATTTCCGTGACCTCGAGGCTGCTTATCATGAAGGAAATCCAAGAGCAATTGCAGCATGTGAAGTATTTGCTTACCGTGTAGCAAAATATATCGGTGCTTATGTGGCTGCAATGAACGGAGTAGATGCCATTGCATTTACTGCAGGAATTGGTGAGAATACATCCTTCATCCGTGAGAAGATTCTTGCATACTTCGGATATCTTGGAATTACCATGGACAAGGAAGCAAATATGGTTCGTGGAGAGGATAAGATTATTTCTACTCCGGATTCCAAAGTAACCGTATGCATTATCCCGACCAACGAGGAACTTGCAATTGCAAGAGAAACCGTAGCTTTGGTAGGCTAAAAAGGAAAAATATTGTTGACAAAAGCTATAGTGCTATGTATAATTGTTTAGGTGTGAAAAGGAGACAAACGTGATATTAGATTTAACCGATGTATGTTCATGTGAAAATAAAGAGCTTACGAAAGAGGCTGTAATTGAATTGACATCCTTTGATTCAAAGTTAGGTGTGTTTCCGTTCATAGAGAAAAAGCCATTCGAGCTGCGTATCGTTAACGAAGAGAATAAGGATTTACTGATTCACGGAGAAACGGACGTAAGGATAGCAATACCATGTGACCGCTGCTTGGAAGAAGTTCCAACAGATTTCCATCTTGTATTCGATAAGAAGTTCCCATTGGAAGATGCGGATGCTTCGGAAGAAGAGATGGATGAGGCAGACTACATGAAAGGATTTCAGCTTGATATTGATAAAATGGTCTATGATGAAATCTTGGTGAACTGGCCAATGAAGGTTCTGTGCAGAGAGGATTGCAAGGGGATTTGTAAGAAATGCGGTACGAATCTGAATGTCAAGACTTGTGACTGCGAGAAATCTGAGCTGGACCCGAGAATGGCAGCAATTCAAGATATTTTCAATAAATTTAAGGAGGTGTAACCAGATGTCAATTTGTCCAAAGAACAAATCTTCCAAAGGAAGAAGAGATAAAAGAAGAGCAAACTGGAAAATGACTGCTCCAAGTTTAGTAAAATGCAGTAAGTGCGGCGCTTTGATGATGCCTCACAGAGTATGTAAGAACTGCGGTTCATACAACAAGAAAGAAATTATTCCTCAGGACTAATTAAGAAGTGACCGGGAGTGTTTGCAAAAACACTCCCTTTTTACTTTATGAAAAAGATAGGCATTTGCAGAACAATTCAGGTTTTGCGAATGCCTATTCATAGAAAAGGAGAAGCTATGAGCAATATTTTTAATTATAATAATAAGCTCTTTAGTGCATTTGATAAAGTGATTAACATATTCTGCCTGAGTTTAATCTGGTTCATGGCATGTATTCCGGTTTTTACCATTGGAGCATCCTGCACTGCACTTTATTATGCAGTGAATAAAGTAATCCGCCATGGCAGAGGATATATCTGGAAAGAGTTCTGGTCATCCTTCCGTTCTAATTTCAAACAGGCAACCGTAATCTGGCTGATTTTCTTACTGATTGGTCTTGTTATGGGAGCAGACTGGTTTATCATGTTCCAGTTTATGAAAGCCGGAGCAGCGTGGGGCAAGGCTTTTGTGATTTTCGTTGTTATGCTGGTATTTGAGATTGCAATCTGGTTATATGTATATCCGAACATTGCCCGTTTTGAAAATACCAATAAAGCAATTGTAAAGAATGCGGCACTGATGTCATTTGCACATCTGCCAAAGACCATTCTTATGCTGGTGATTTTGTTGGTAATTGCATTTTTAGTATATCTGATTCCATTTTTATTAATTTTTGCACCGGCGGCATTTATTGCAATTCAGAATGGAATTATGGAGAAGATTTTCTTGCGTTATATGTCAGAGGAGGACATTGCCAAAGAAGAGGAACGGAACCGGGAATATTTCAATTAGTTTTCTGTTGATTTCTATGGAAAGTTATAGTATATTTCAATATAGGCTTAATGTGATGGCAGATTTACAGGAGGAATGTATATGCAGGAAGTCATTAGAGTGGCAGTTGATGCAATGGGAGGCGACAACGCGCCGGGCGAAATTGTAAAAGGTGCCATCGAGGCAGTAAATACACGCAGAGATATACAGGTTGTACTGGTTGGACAGCAGGAGGTTATTGCTGAAGAATTGAAAAAGTATACCTATGAGAAAGACCAGATTGAAATTAAGAATGCAACAGAAGTAATTGAGACTGCGGAACATCCGGTAAATGCAATTCGTAAGAAAAAGGATTCATCAATTGTTGTGGGAATGAATATGGTAAAACAGAAGGAAGCAGATGCATTTGTATCGGCAGGAAGTTCCGGAGCCGTATTAGTTGGTGGACAGGTGATTGTAGGAAGAATCCGTGGTATCGAGCGTCCGCCTTTGGCACCGCTGATTCCGACCGAGACAGGAGTATCCCTGCTCATTGATTGTGGAGCAAATGTAGATGCCCGTTCTTCACATCTGGTACAGTTTGCCAGGATGGGTTCCATTTATATGGAAAATGTTGTGGGAATCAAGAATCCGAGAGTTGCAATCGTAAATATCGGAGCAGAAGAAGAAAAAGGAAATGCACTGGTAAAGGAAACATATCCTTTATTAAAAGAATGTGATGACATTAACTTTATCGGAAGCATTGAAGCGAGAGACATTCCGAAGGGTGGTGCAGACGTTATCGTCTGTGAAGCATTTGTCGGCAATGTTATACTGAAGCTGTATGAGGGACTTGGTTCTGCACTGCTTCATATGGTCAAGAAGGGGCTGATGAGTTCTCTTCGCAGTAAGATCGGTGCACTTTTGATCAAGCCGGCACTGAAGCAGACATTAAAGTCCTTCGATGCATCCGAACATGGAGGTGCACCACTGTTAGGACTCAAAGGTCTTGTTGTTAAGGCACACGGAAGCTCCGGTGAGGCCGAGATCAAGACGGCGATCCTTCAGTGCATTTCCTTCAGCGAGGAAGGCATCAACGACCGTATCCGCGAGAATTTAAAGCTCGATTAGACGATGGTTTCCGATTCGGATTGCCGGAATATAGGCTTAAGTGACTTGTGATAGAGTTTTGCAGAAATGAGGGTTCATATGGAATATGAAAAGCTGCAGAAGCTGCTGGCAGAGATATTAGAAGTAGAGCCGGAGCAGATCCGGCGGGAGAAGTCCTTTGTGAGAGATTACGGTGCTGATTCTCTGATGCTTTATCAGATACTGATGGGCGTGGAGGCAGTGTTTGGAGTGATCGTTGAGGAAGAGGAGGCTGTCCGTTGGAATACGGTGGGACAGCTCTGGGGATATTTACCGACAGGCATGTCCGGATGGCAGAGGAATTACAGGAAAGGGTTTGGCGCAATGAAAGCAAAAATGATGGAAGAGTTTGAGAAAGAAGTTGGCTATATTTTTCAGGACAAAACACTGCTTGCGACAGCATTGACGCACAGCTCATACTCCAACGAGAAGCACATGAAGAAGTCACAGTGCAATGAACGGCTGGAGTTTCTGGGGGATGCGGTGCTGGAGCTGGTATCGAGCGAGTTTATTTTCCGCAATCATCCGGACATGCCGGAGGGCGAGATGACTAAGACGAGAGCCAGCTATGTCTGTGAACCGACTCTGGCACTTTGTGCCCAAGAGATTCATCTGGGCGATTACCTCCGCCTTGGCAAGGGAGAAGAGCTGACCGGCGGAAGACAGAGAGATTCCGTGCTTTCGGATGCGTTAGAGGCAACGATCGGTGCCGTATATATGGATGGCGGCTTTGAGCCTGCCAAGCGTTATATTGAAGCACATATCCTTAAGGATATTGACAATAAAAAGCTGTTTTATGACAGTAAGACATTTCTGCAGGAGATCGTGCAGAGACATGAGGGCAATACTTTAGAATATCGTCTGATCGGTGAGAGCGGACCGGATCACCACAAGGAATATCAGGCGGCGGTATTTGTCAATGGAAGACAGATCTCCACGGGAATCGGTCAGACTAAGAAGAAGGCAGAGCAGTCCGCAGCCTATGAGGCAATCCTTATCTTGAAGAGAGAGTCTGACAGTCAGAATAAGCAGGGAGAACATACATGTATTTAAAAAGTCTGGAAGTGCATGGTTTTAAATCATTTGCCAATAAACTTATTTTTGAATTTCATAATGGAATTACGGCGATTGTCGGACCAAACGGCAGTGGTAAGAGTAATGTTGCCGATGCCGTGCGCTGGGTGCTTGGAGAGCAGAGTGCCAAGCAGCTTCGTGGTGCGAAGATGGAGGATATCATCTTTGCGGGAACAGAGCTTCGTAAGCCGCTCGGTTATGCGTATGTGGCGATTACCATCAGCAATGAGGATCACAAGCTGAATGTGCCGTACGAGGAAGTGACGATCGCCAGACGTGTGTATCGTTCCGGAGAAAGTGAATATCTGTTAAATGGGGCATCCTGTCGTCTTCGTGACATTCAGGAGCTGTTGTTTGATACCGGTATCGGTAAAGAGGGATATTCGATCATCGGACAGGGGCAGATCGACAAGATCCTAAGCGGTAAACCGGAGGAGCGCCGTGAGCTGTTTGATGAGGCGGCAGGTATCGTGAAGTTCAAGAAAAGAAAAGCAGCTGCCGAGAAGAATCTGGCCGAGGAGCAGCAGAATATGGTTCGTATCGAGGATATTCTGTCAGAGCTTGAAAAGCAGGTCGGACCTCTTGAAAAGCAGTCCGAGAAGGCACATGAATACCTGATCTACCGTGATGAACTGCGTGGACTCGATGTGAATATTTTCCTGATGGAATATGATCAGATCCATACCGAGATGGAGGATGTGTCCCGGAAACAGGACATTGCATCGGCAGATCTGGAAAATGCAAGAAAAGAATTTGAAGAGACGAAAAACGAATATGCACAGGTGGAAGAGATTCTCGAGAAGCAGAATCAGAGCCTGGAGCAGAACAGGGAAAACCTCACGACATCCCGTGTATCCTTAAACGAACAGGAGGGGAATGTCAAGGTGCTGCAGGAGCAGATCCGCAGTGCCGGACAGAATGAGGAGCATTATAAGGAACGTCTGGAAAGCTTACAGAAGTCTTTAAATGAAGCGAAGGAAGAAAAGGCAGGCTACCAGGAAAAGCAGGATGCATTTGATGAAAAGCTTGCCGGAATCCGCCGGGAGCAGGAGCAGCTGCAGGAGACTCTGGCGCAGACAAGCAGTCAGATCGCAGAAGCCGAGAGAGAAATTGCCGACCGCAATGATGAGATTATGAAGGCAATGACACAGACGACGGAGATCAAGACAACCCAGCAGAAGTTTGAGACAATGCTGGAGCAGATCAATGTCAAGCGTGCAGAGCTGACAAAGCGTGTTCTTGAGAATAAATCCGAGGCGGCAGGACTGCAGGAAGCGATGGAGGAGCAGAAGGCTGTTCTGTCCGATATTTCGGACAAGATTGAGGGCATGGATGCCAATACGGTTGAGATCCGCAATTCGATGAAGAAGCTTTCCGAGAGAAGTCAGGAGTTAGAGAAGGAGCACCGCGATACACAGCAGAAGTTCCATATGGCAAATTCGCGGTTAAATTCTCTGAAAAACATGACAGAGCGGTACGAGGGCTTTGGACAGAGTATTCGCCGTGTCATGGAGCAGAAGGAGCATAACCCGGGCATTATCGGTGTTGTTGCCGATATTATCCGTGTGGAGAAGGATTACGAGATCGCCATTGAGACAGCACTTGGCGGAAGTATACAGAATATCGTTACGGACAATGAGCAGACCGCCAAAGCAATGATCGCCCTTCTGAAAAAGAACCGCTATGGACGTGCCACGTTCCTTCCGTTGACGAATATTTCCGGAAGGGGAGTCAATCAGGCACAGAATATTCTGCAGGAGCCGGGTGTGGTCGGTTTTGGATCCTCGCTGGTTCATGCGGAGGCGAGATTTGACCGGCTTGTGGAATATCTTCTCGGAAGATTTGTTGTTGTAGACCACATCGATCATGCAATCGCGCTTGCTAAGAAGTATAAGCATTCCCTGCGGATCGTCACCAAGGAGGGAGAGCTTTTAAATCCGGGTGGTTCCATGTCCGGTGGTGCTTATAAGAACAACAATAACCTTCTCGGACGTCATCGTGAGATGGAGAATCTCGAGAAGGAGGTTCAGGCACAGCGTGACCGGATGCGCGGTATTGTGAAGGAGCAGGAAGAGGGCAGACAGGAAGCCAAAGAGCTGCAGGATGCCATGGAGAACAATCGTAAGATCCGTCAGGAACTGATTCTGAAGCAGAATACGGCGAAGATCAATTACGACAGAGCCAAGGGAGATTTCTTAAAGAATCAGGATGATCTGGATCAGATCCGTCTGGAGAGTCAGGGGATCGATACCCAGAAGGCAGAGCTTACCGGTCAGCTTGATGCATTGAAGGCAAGCATCAGTGACACGGAAAGCAAGAGCAAAGAAAATGAGACACATCTGGAGGAGTTAAATAAGTCTCTGGAACAGCTTCGTGAGGAAGAAAAGAGACTGACCGAGAAGAACAGTAAATACTCCTTAAAGATCTCCACAGAGATCCAGAGCAATGAGTTTGTTGCTCAGAATATAGAGCGAATCGACCAGACCATGAAGGGGCTGAAGGAGGAATTTGAGGCGACTGCCGGAGACAGCCGTCAGGCGGAGAATCTCATGCAGACAAAGCAGCAGGAGATTGAGAGCGCCAGAAAGCAGATCGAGGAGACGAAAAAGTCGATCGAAGCTCTGGAGGAGACGATCCGGCAGGAGAGCGAGAATAAGGACAAGCTCTCCAGACAGCACAAGGATTTTATCGACAAACGAGAAAGTCTGTCCGATAAGATCAATGAGCTGGACAAGGAGTGCTTCCGTCTGAATAACCAGAAAGACAAGATGGAGGAGCGGATCAATTCAAGAACCACCTATATGTGGGAGCAGTATGAGCTGACCTATCATGCGGCGGAGGAGCTTCGGACAGAGACGGAACTTAGCATGCCGCAGATGAAGCAGGAGATCAGTTCTCTGAAAGGAAAGATCAAGGCACTCGGTGATGTCAATGTCAATGCCATCGAACAGTATCAGGATGTGCTGGAACGCTATACACAGCTTAAGACACAGCATGATGATCTGATCAAGGCGGCGGGCGTTCTGGAGGGTATCATCAACGAATTGGATGAGTCAATGCGCAAGCAGTTTGCGGAACAGTTTGCGGAGATCAGAGAACGTTTCGATAAGGTGTTTAAGGAGCTGTTCGGCGGTGGCCGTGGTACCCTGGAGCTTCTGGAAGAGGAGGATATCCTGACAGCGGGCATCAAGATCGTTGCGCAGCCTCCGGGAAAGAAACTGCAGAACATGATGCAGCTTTCCGGTGGAGAGAAGGCACTGACGGCGATCGCACTGTTATTTGCGATCCAGAGTCTGAAACCGTCACCGTTCTGTCTGCTGGACGAGATCGAGGCGGCGTTAGATGATTCTAACGTAGACCGCTACGCACAGTACTTACATAAGCTGACAAAGGATACACAGTTCATCGTGATCACGCATCGTCGTGGTACGATGAATGCGGCAGATATCTTATATGGAATCACCATGCAGGAAAAGGGTGTTTCTACACTTGTATCCGTAAATCTTCTGGATGAGAAGGATGTTGTCAATTAACGATATGATGCAGCAGAGAGATCTGCGGCATTCGTTTGGGGCAGAATATCGTCTGTGCCAAATATCATTACATATATCGCGGTAATGGCGGGAAATGGAGTAATTATGGGATTTTTTGACAGATTAAAAAGCGGTCTGACAAAGACCAGAGATAATTTTGTGTCAGGGCTTGATTCCCTTTTCAGTGGCTTTTCAGAGATTGATGACGATTTCTATGAGGAGCTGGAGGAGATCCTGATCATGGCTGATATCGGTGTTGTTACGACAGACCGGATCATTGAGGATCTCAAGGAAAAGGTAAAGGAACAGAAGATCAAAGAGGTTTCCGTATGCAGAGAGCTTCTGATGGATACGATCAAGCAGCAGATGAAGGTGGATGAGACGGCGTATGAGTTTGAGCATAAGACCTCTGTGGTACTGATGATCGGCGTAAACGGCGTTGGAAAAACAACCTCTGTCGGCAAGCTGGCAGGTCAGCTTAAGGCAAAGGGCAAAAAGGTCATTCTGGCAGCAGCCGATACCTTTCGTGCCGCAGCGATCGAGCAGCTCACCGAGTGGTCGAACCGGGCAGGTGTTGAGATCATTGCAGGTCAGGAGGGAGGCGACCCGGCATCGGTTGTCTTTGATGCGGTCAATGCAGCGAAAGCAAGAAAGGCGGATGTGCTGATCTGTGATACGGCAGGACGTCTTCACAATAAAAAGAACCTGATGGAGGAGCTTCGCAAGATTAATCGGATCATTGAGAGAGAATTTCCGGAGGCATACAGAGAAACACTGATCGTGCTGGATGGTACGACCGGGCAGAATGCACTGGTACAGGCGAAACAGTTTGCGGAGGTTGCAGACATTTCCGGAATCGTTCTGACGAAATTAGACGGCACTGCAAGAGGCGGTATTGCGATCGCCATCCAGTCCGAGATGAATATACCGGTTAAATATATCGGTATCGGAGAGCAGATTGATGATCTGCAGAAGTTTGACGCAGACAGCTTTGTGGATGCGCTTTTTGAGAAAAGAGAAGAGGAACAGTAAGAAAGGCATGGTGATATCAGATGATGACATTGGAAAGTTTTGAGGAGGCAGCAGAAAAGGTAAAGGAAGTCACACTTCCGACCAATTTGATCTACAGTGATTATTTTTCACAGATGTCCGGCAACAAGGTATATTTAAAGCCGGAAAATCTGCAGAATACAGGAGCATATAAGGTAAGAGGTGCTTATTATAAGGCGAGCACACTGACAAAGGAGGAGCTGGCGCATGGACTGATCACTGCATCGGCAGGCAACCACGCACAGGGTGTTGCCAACGCAGCCAAGCTGTTTGGGACAAAGGCTGTGATCGTTATGCCGACGACCACGCCGCTGATTAAGGTCAACCGCACCAGAAGCTATGGGGCAGAGGTTGTTCTTCACGGAAGCGTTTATGATGAGTCTTACCAGAAGGCACTGGAGATCGCCGAGGAGCGCAACATGACATTTGTGCATCCGTTCAATGATCTGGCTGTGGCAACCGGTCAGGGATCCATTGCGATGGAGATCTTCAAGGAACTGCCAACGGTTGATATTATTCTGGTACCGATCGGAGGAGGCGGACTGGCAGCCGGAGTATCTACGCTTGCCAAAATGTTAAATCCAAACATCAAGGTGATCGGT
>OGOQ01002387.1_pt1 | contig 11804 bp, 11 predicted proteins | sample 1552691 | NCBI WGS metagenome assembly OGOQ01 (sample SAMEA2580209, study PRJEB22360) | human gut metagenome | biome: human gut; feature: human-associated habitat; material: faeces | place: Denmark | collected 2008/2010
TTGGAAAACAGAACGAATCCCTTGCTTCCATCGAAAAACGTCCTAGACCTTATCATAAGAAAGCACGACAGACCACTGTAAGAGTGCCGTAAGGCGGAAAGGACACAAACATGAAGTACGATGAAAGAGCCTGTAAATTCAACATGGACACCGGCTGCGTGGAGCTGCTGCTCCGGGATGGAAGAGAAATCTCCATTGACTGCACCGGGGTCGAGGATGCACTGGATGTGACCATGGCGCAGAGATCGGAGCTGGATTACCTTATTTACAATGACCCACTGGGCTATGCGGATTTGATTCTGAACGGCAATCTAGAAGAATACTTGAAAAACGTAACCGGGAGCCATGGGCTAGAAGATTGATCTTCCCATAAAATCGTATTGAAAAAACACCGCCTATCTGCGTAATCAAACGCAGATGGGCGGCGTTTTGCGCTATCGGCTCAGAGACTGTCGGAATTTACAACTTATGCAAGGCTTTCGATGATCTCTGCGCTTTTTTCAATGCCGATAACCCCGCTGTCCAGTGCAATATGATAGTTGGCGGCATTACCCCAGTTCATATCGGTGTAGAAGCGGTAGTAGGCGGCGCGGCGCTTGTCCTTCTCCTTCAGCCGAGCTTCGGGCGATTTCTCCCGCTCGCCGTAGACCCGCACGATGCGGTCAGCCCGGAACTTCATGTCCGCGTGGACAAAGACCTTCAGGCAGTCGGTGCGGTTCTGCAGGATGAAGTCGGCGCAGCGTCCCACAATGACGCAGGGCTCTTTTTCTGCCAGTTCCCGGATGATCCGGTATTGCAGCTTCCAAAGCAGGTCCTCGTTGGTGGGGCCGAAGCTGCGGTTGGTGAAGGCGGAGGCAAGGAAGCCGCCGGGGGTGTACTCTCCGGCCTCCTTGACGTAGCTTTCGTCAAAGCCGCTTTCTGCAGCCAGTTTCTGGATTAGTTCGGCGTCGTAGCACCGGATGCCCAGATGCTCTGCCACCAGTTTGCCGATGGTTCTGCCGCCGCTGCCAAACTCGCGGCTGATGGTGATGATGCGTTTTTCCATTAGACTTCTCCTTTCGTGCTCAGTTCACGGTAGGTTTTGCAGATCAGATAGCCTGCAATCAGGAAGGTGAGGATATCCGACATGGGCATGGAGTACAGCACGCCGTCTAGCCCGAAGAACCGGGGCAGCAACAGGGCAAAGCCCACGCCGAACACCACCTCACGCACCATGGACAGGGCGGTGGATTCCGCCGCCTTGCCCATGGCCTGCAAAAAGATGAAGCACGCCTTGTTGACACAGGCCAGAATGATCATGCACAGATAGATGCGGAAGGACTTCACGGCAAAATCGGTGTAGTAAACGCTCTCGTTGGCGGCACCAAACAGGGCAATCAGCTGACGCGGGAAGCCCTCCACCAGCACCAGTGCAACGGCACCCACTGCGGCCTCTGCCAGCAGCAGTTTCGTGAACAGCTCTTTCACACGGGCGGGCTTTTTAGCACCCATGTTGAAGCCCACCACGGGGATGCAGCCAGCCGCCATGCCCACCACGATGGAGATGACGATCTGGAAGAACTTCATCACGATGCCAACAACTGCCATAGGGATCTGGGCGTACTGTTCCTGCCCGAACACGGCATCCAGTGCGCCGTATTTGCGGATCATGTTGTTGATGGCTGCCATTGCCGCCACAAGGCTGATCTGGGACAGAAAGCTGGTCATGCCAAGGGTCAGGGTACGGCCGCAGATGGAGCCCTTCAGCCGGTAGTCGCCCTTTTCAGGGCGAATGATCTTCATGTGCAGCAGATACCACACTGCCAGCACTGCGGTGACCAGCTGACCGATGACGGTAGCCACCGCTGCGCCCATCATGCCCCAGCGGAAGCCGAAAATGAAGATGGGGTCCAGAATGATGTTCAGCACCGCACCCGCAAGGGTGGACACCATGGCAAACCGAGGACTGCCGTCGGCACGGATGATGGGATTCATGGCCTGCCCGAACATATAGAACGGCACACCCAGCGTGATATAAAAGAAATACTCCTGGGAGTGGTGGTAGGTCTCGGCGTTGACCGTTCCGCCGAACATGGCAAGAATGTTGTCCGCAAAAATCAGATAGAGCGCGGCCAGCACAATACTGCTGACCAGACACATCACCACCGCATTGCCGACGCTCCGCTTTGCCTTGGGGACCTCGTTCTGCCCAAGGCTGATGCTGACGAAGGCGCAGCAACCGTCACCGATCATGACTGCGATTGCCAGCGCTACCACCGTCAGGGGAAAAACGACCGTATTGGCGGCGTTGCCATAAGAGCCGAGATAGCTGGCGTTTGCAATAAAGATCTGATCCACGATGTTATACAGTGCGCCGACCAGCAGCGAAATAATGCACGGGATCGCATACTTTTGCATCAGCTTGCCGATGCGTTCCGTGCCGAGAAATTGATTGGAACTTTCCATGGGATTCACCTTTACCTTTCCATTTTGGGGCAAACATTGCAGTTTGCGCTTTCAATGCCCGGACAACATCCGCAAACTGCATATCGCAAATATGCAGTTTTGTAAGTCATTTCTGCAAAAAATTGCGATAAAAAAACGGGCAGCTCTCATGCAACCGGTTTTACGCATGAGTGCTACTCGTTGTACGAAATCATTATAGCCTGCCTGTCTGGAATTTGCAAAGGCAGTTTTGCACAAGAATTGTACTGGGCATTCTGCGCAGATTGCACGAGGAAAACTTTGTGGAAGATGCCCTTTGAAGCCAGCCGCCCAGTCGTGGTACAATATAATAAAGAGCAAAAGTACGCTGGAAGGTATGTTTTTGCACTCCTTCCATACAAGGAAACGAGGAAAATACCATGTCACGGTTTCAGGCGGGAGCACTGGTGGTTTACGGAAATCTGGGAGTGCACGAGGTGGAAGGCGTCGGGCTGCGGCGCTTTTGCGATGAGTCCGCCAGAGAGTATTACACCCTCCGGCCTTATTTTTCGGATTCCCACGACCGCAGCTATATCCCCACGGAAAAGGAAGCGGCGCTGCGCCCGGTGACCCCGGCACAGCAGGCGGAAGCCGACCTTGCACGCATCAAAGCGGAGAAGCTGCCTATCCCGGCGGGGGTACAGACAGCGCTGGCAGAACACTATCAGGCGCTGCTGCACACCAACGATTTTTACCAGTACCTGACCCTGTTCAAGGAGCTGGGGCAAAAGCAGACCCAGCAGCAAAGCCGCGGGCGAAAGATCAACGCCATGGATACCTACTTCTACCAGATGGTAGAGCGTGTCCTGCGGGAGGAGCTGGCGGTGGCGTTTGGGGAATCGCAGCAGGAAGCCGGCAGGCGTCTGCTGGAGGTTTTGTGCTGAAGCCGCATGGTGATTTTTACCAACAAATGCAAAGGCTCTTTTTGTTCGGAGCAACTTTGTAGGAATCAACAAAGAAGGGCGGTTTGTCATGAAAAACCTTCGTAAGAGTTTGCCACTTGAAACCCATCAATGCCCTATGATATAATCCCTCCATCAGAACGCGCTGTGTGTGAACACGTAAGACCAGTTTCTTCACACGCAGGCGTTCTCTTTTTATTTTCAAAAAGTTAGTTTATGCTAATCTCGAGGAGGGCTTTTCATTCGTAATCATCGTTCCACCGTTTTTCTCGGCGTTCTGCTGATGATTCTTTCGGTTTGTTCTTTGTTTGTCGGGGTGCTGGACATCCGGCCTTCTGACCTGTTTACAGGCAGCGTGAAAACATGGGAAATCTTTCTGATCTCCCGCCTGCCGCGTCTGCTTGCCATCCTCTGCACAGGCATTGGCATGAGCGTGGCGGGGCTTATCATGCAGCAACTCTGCATGAACAAGTTTGTTTCGCCCACCACAGGCGCAACGATCTCTTCTGCGCAGTTTGGCATTCTGCTGGCTTTGCTATTTGCACCGGGTTCTACCCTGTGGGGACGTGCTGCCTTTTCCTTCGTTTGTGCCGTTCTCGGTACATGGGTCTTTGTCTGGTTCATCCAGCGTATCCAGTTCAAAGATGTTGTCATGGTCCCGCTGGTCGGCATCATGTTCTCCAACATCGTAATGGGCGTCACCAATTATCTTGCCTACAAATATGAAATGACACAGGCTCTTTCCAGCTGGCTGGTCGGCCATTTTTCCACCGTCATTCGTGGGCGGTATGAGCTTGTCTGGCTGACGGTACCGCTGGTGGTTCTGGCATTTGTATTTGCCAACCACTTCAATATCGTGGGCATGGGAAAAGATTTTTCTCAGAACCTCGGCGTTCCGTATGATCTGGTGCTGTTTATGGGGCTGACCATTGCTGCCATGATCACGGCATCCGTTGTTGTCGTGGTCGGCTCGATCTCCTACATCGGCCTCATCGTGCCCAATATCGTAGCAATGTTCAAGGGTGACCAGATCCGCGGAACGCTGGTGGATACCGCTCTGTTTGGCGCATTGTTCGTGCTGGTCTGCGATATGATCGGACGGGTTGTGATCTATCCCTATGAGCTGCCCATCGAGCTGATCGTTGGCATTATCGGCAGTATCCTGTTTGTCGGTCTGCTGCTGTATCGGCTTCGGCATGGACGCAAGGCAGTCCGGCTGGGCAAAGCTGCCAAGAAAACCGGAGGTGCAGCATGAAAACGCACAAAAACCATCTGCGCCTGCTGATCCTTCTGCTTCTTGTTCTGCTGGCCTGCGTAGGCTATATGACAGTGGGTGTCCATTTTGAAAACCCCAAATTATTTGCCTACGCCATGCGCATCCGCACGCCCAAGTTAATTGCCATGCTCATCACGGCCTTTGCCATCGGAAGCGCTTCTATCGTGTTCCAGTCCATCATCAACAACACCATCGTCACGCCCTGCCTGTTGGGCATGGATCAGCTTTATTCGCTGATCCACACAGCGGTGTTCTTTGTGGCGGGTTCGGGCAGCTTTCTGGCGGTCAATGCCAACGCCGCCTTTGCGGTAGACCTTGCCATCATGGGCGCTGTTGCCACCATGATCTACAGCTATCTGTTCCGAAAAACGAACCACAATGTTCTGTACGTTCTGCTTATCGGCACGGTGCTGACCTCGTTCTTTTCCAGCATCCAGACGACCTTGACCCGTGTGATGGACCCCAACGAGTACGACACGCTGCTGACAGATCTGGTCGCCAGCTTTTCCAATGTCAATTCGGCGATTCTGGTACTGTCCGTTGCGGTTCTGGCGCTGGTCGCTTTTGCCTTCCGGAAGGAGCTTGCGCTGCTGGACGTTCTGACACTGGGCAAAGATCAGGCGATCAATCTGGGCGTAGATTACGACCGCTGCATCCGCCGGCTGCTGCTGGGGGTCACGCTGTACATTGCAACAGCCACCGCTATGGTCGGACCGCTGGCATTTCTGGGGCTTATCATTGCCAACCTTTCCCGGCAGTTCCTGCGTACCTACCGGCACAGCCAACTCATCACCGGCTCTGTTTTGTTCGGTATGGCTGTTCTGATCGGTGGACAGCTTCTGGTGGAACGGGTGTTCGTTTACTCGGTTCCGGTCAGCGTGTTCATCACCGTGGGCGGCGGCGTGTATTTCCTGTATTTGCTGCTCACCCAGAGAAAGGCATAACACCATGTTTGTAAAAGAGATCACCAAACGCTACGATGGCAAAGCCGTTGTCGATGGCGTGAGTTTTGAGATTCCGAAAGGCAAAGTCCTTTCCCTCATTGGCCCGAACGGCGCAGGGAAATCCACCGTGATGGGAATGTTGTCCCGGCTGATTGCACGGGACAGCGGTCTTGTGGATTTTGAGGGGACGGAGATCACACGCTGGAAAAGCCGGGAGCTGAGCAAGCGGCTCGCCATCCTGACCCAAGCCAACAATGTCCAGATGAAGCTGACCGTCCGGGAGTTGGTTGCATTTGGCCGCTTTCCGTACTCCGGCGGGCGGCTGACCCAAGAGGACAACGAGATCATTGACCGTGCCATTGCCTATATGGAGCTGGGCGATTTTGAGGAGCAGTTCATCGATGAACTGTCCGGCGGTCAGCGGCAGCGCGCCTATATTGCCATGGTTATTGCGCAGGATACCGAGTATATCCTGCTGGATGAACCGACCAACAATCTGGATATTTACCATGCAACCAACCTTATGCGCATCGTCCGCCGCCTGTGCGATGAGCTGGGCAAAACGGTGATCCTTGTTCTGCACGAGATCAACTATGCTGCGTTTTATTCCGACTACATCTGCGCCTTTGTGAATGGAAAAATCGCAAAGTTTGGCACCGTGCAGGAAGTGATCACCAAAGAAAACCTGTCCGATATCTACAAGGTAGACTTTGAGATCATGCAGATCGAAGGCAAGCCTTTGTCGATATATTATTGATTTCAGTACTTTTTAAAAGGAGCATTCTTATGAAGAAAATTTCTCGTCGTTCGTTTTTGACCGCTATGGCCGCTGTGAGTGCAGCGGGTGTTCTCGCCGCCTGCGGCGCTTCCTCCTCCACGGCAAGCTCCGTGGCATCCTCTGTGGCTGCATCCAGCGAAACCGCAGCCTCTTCGGAAGCTGCACCGGAATCTGTGACTATCAAGGCGTTCAACGGTGCAAAGGAGTTAGTGGACGTGGAAGTGCCCTTTGACCCGCAGCGCATTGCGATCCTCGACCTTGCTTCTTTGGACATTCTGGATGAACTGGGCGTTGGCGACCGTGTGGTCGGCACGGCATCCACCTCTCTGGACTATCTTCAGAGCTATGTCACCAATGACAGCATTGCGAACCTTGGCAACATCAAGGAAGCCGATATGGAAGCAGTCATGGCTTGCGAGCCGGACATCATCTTTATCGGCGGGCGCCTGTCCAAATCCTATGATGCTCTGTGCGAGATCGCACCCGTTGTTTTCCTTGCGACCGACGCCGAAAAGGGCGTTGTGGAAAGCACCCGTGAAAACGCCATGACCATCGCTTCTATCTTTGGTCTGGAAGACCATGTGGAAGCTTTGATGGCGGATTTTGACAGCCGCATCGACGCCCTGAAAGCCTTTGCAGAGGGCAAGACTGCCATCGTCGGCATGACCACCAGCGGCAGCTTCAATGTTCTGGGCAACGATGGCCGCTGCTCCATCATCGGCAAGGAGATCGGCTTTGAGAACATCGGCGTGGATGCCAATATCGACACCTCCACCCACGGCAACGAGGCTTCCTTCGAGTTCATTGTGGACAAGAACCCCGACTACATCTTCGCAATGGACCGCGATGCAGCCATTGGCACCGATGGCGCACAGATGGCACAGGAGATCCTGGAAAACGAGCTGGTCAAGAGCACGGATGCTTACAAGAACGGCCACGTCGTTTATCTGGCACACCCGAATGTCTGGTACACCGCAGAGGGCGGCATTCAGGCACTGAGCGAAATGCTGAGCGATCTGGAAAACGCACTGCTGTGATTTTCTCAAAATTCTTCTTGCAATTTTGAAAAAACTCCGGTATAATACCTTCCGTTAAGAATACAAAAAGCCGGCTTACAAAGCGTGAAATCCTGAGGGAAAGCTAACCCTCAACGATTTCACGCTTTTTTGTTTGCCCGAAAAGGAGGACCTATGAACCCGAAAAACAAACTGGCAGAAATGCCCGTCCGCCCCCTGCTGTACACTATGGCGGTACCGCTGATGCTGTCGCTGCTCATCCAATCGCTGTACAACATCGTGGATAGCATTTTTGTGGCGCGTCTGTCGGAAACGGCCTTGACTGCCGCCTCTCTTGTATATGCCATCCAGTTTTTGATGATCGCCATTGGTGTGGGCACCGCCGTTGGTCTGAACGCCCTGCTCTCCCGGAAGCTGGGGCAGAAAAAGCCGGAGGAAGCCTGCCGTGCCGCCACCACCGGGCTGTTTCTGATGCTGGGCACTTCGCTGGTGTTTACGCTGGTGGGGCTGCTGTTCTCGAACCGGATCGCTGCCGCTCTGACCAACGATCCCGAATTGCAGCAGCTGTGCCGGGAATACCTCTCGGTGAACCTCGTGTTCTGCTGGGGCATCTTTTTGCAGACCTACGGGCAGCGGCTCTTGCAGGCCGTGGGTGACACGGTGCTGTCTATGGTCTCCCTCATCATCGGCGCAGTAGTCAACATTATTCTCGACCCCATTATGATCTTCGGTCTGCTGGGCTGCCCGGCCATGGGCATCCGGGGTGCAGCCATTGCCACCGTCATCGGGCAGCTCATCGGCGCAGCGGCGGCGCTATGGTTCAATCGGGTCAAAAACCCGGTCATCCATGTCCGACTGAAGGGCTATCGCTTTTTGTGGCAGGATGTGGCCGACATCTACCGGGTGGGGCTGCCTACCATCGTGATGCAGGCCATCGGCAGCGTGATGACCTTTGCGGTCAACGGCATTCTGCTGGGGGTGTCCTCCACGGCGGTAGCGTTCTTCGGCATCTACTATAAGCTGCAAAACTTCCTGATGATGCCGGTGAATGGTCTGGGACAGGCAGCCATCCCGGTGGTGGGCTTCAACTACGGCAGTGGGCAGTCCGACCGGGTAAAGCAGGCATGGAAGGTGCTGCTGCCCACCGGCGTGGTGTTTGCCCTCTGCGGCACAGCGGTGTTCCTGCTGTTCCCGGCCCAGCTGCTGGGGCTGTTCTCTGCCAGTGACGAGATGCTGGCCTTCGGCGTGCCTGCCCTGCGCATCATCTCGGTGACCTTCCTGTTTGCGGTCACAACGATTCTGTGCGGCTACTTTGCCTCCGGTCTTGGCAACGGCGTGGTCAATATGGTCGGCGGTGCCTTGCGGCAGCTGGTGGTGCTGGTGCCCTGCCTGTGGCTTCTCATCCGCACCATGGGCATCGAAAAAGCGTGGTTTGCGTTCTGGGTGTCCGAGGTGATCGCCTGCGCTTACAGTCTGTGGGCAACGAAAAAAGAACTGCGGAACAAGGGAAAATAAGGCAAAACAAAAACAGGGTGCGCCCTGCCGGACGCACCCTGCCAAAATCCACATACGATAGCGATATGTACAGCAGGGCGTTCCCCGTCGGGAACGCTCTGTTTTTCCTTTCCTGTAATATGAGCCTGCTCTGCCTGCCACGCGGCAAACTCCCTCTGGCCTTCCTCGCTGTTCCAGCAGGCAAGGATGGCCGGGTAGAACGCCCGTGCCAGACGGTCGATGACTTCATCGGGATAGGGGGAAGTGTTTGTGGACTTTTTCTTTTTGTTCAAACGCACGCTCCTTTGATCGTCCCACCGTGGCAAAGCCGGGCGAGAAAATCAAAGTTCCATTTTTATCAGGCGCAAGGGCGCGGATGTTTTCCGCCCTGCACTTGCGGCTGGTGGCTCGTTGATGGCTTACAAGTGCCTGTCGTTATGCGATTTCTTTATCGTTCAGCATTTCTTCAAACTGTGCCATATACGCTTTGTGCTGCTTGAGGATTTTTAGCGTTTCAGTTTTGGCGTAGGAATCGTCCGGTAGCTTAGGCAAGTATCTCATCAAAAAATCAAAGTCCTGCTGAATCCGTCGGACAGCGACTTCCAGCGCTGAGTAGTTGATTCCAGAGTAGTGTGAGTAGCTCGACTGCGGAGCGGGGCGGTCCTCCGGGTGCAGAATCTCGTGCACGATCTGCTTGCGGTTCGGAAAATCGGCTCTGGCAAGGCGGTGCATATCAGCATCACGGACTTTGAATTGCCCAGACAGAATTTTCTCCTGCATACCGGGCACCATCTGTTCCATAATCTCCACGCCGCGCATGAACTTTTCAGACCGGGCAACGTAGGATTCGCTGACATTGTTCCGCTCCGCAATCTGCTTACGAACGCTTGCATCTGCGGCAGTGGGAGGAATTGTGTCAATTTGACACAATTCCTCCGGGGCGGTTTTCTTGGCAGCAGCCGTGTGCTGGTTGTTGCCGTTTCCACCGGGCTTCCGATGTTCCACACTGTACTGCTTTCCAATGAGGAACTTCTTCTGCTCCGGGGTCAGATTGCGCCGCCCCAGTTGATTTTTGCAGATCCAAGCGAGGACTTCTTCCCGGCTTTCAAACGGGAGCGGCATGGTGGAGAAAGAGATTTCGGGATGCTTCTGAACGATTTCATAACGATTGTGGCCGTCAACAAGTGTATTGTTCCAAACGATCAAAGGAGAGAGCAGCTTGCCCTCTTTCAGGATATTTTCTTCAAGCTGCTTAAATTCATCATCGGTCAGAGGGGGAATCTGGGACTGGAACTCCGGATCGATTTTCAGATTGATCATACGCACACTCCTTTATCTCTCCTGCTGCGCCGGTTCTTCCTCCCGGAAAAAGGACGCAACATTCTGCTTTGCGGTTTTCAGTTTGAGCAGTTCCTCTTTAGCTTCCTTGTACTGCTCGTAGAACTTTGCCTTTTCGGCTTCCAGCTTTTTCGGGCTGGCCAGCTTTGTGATGTTGTTTGCCTTGAGATAGGCTGCTGCCGTCCGGTATGCTGTCAGTTCTGCACGGTGCTGCTCCTCAAAAGCTGCGGGTCGTTTGGCAGTCTTTAACTGCTGTGCGACATTCTTGGTGCTGGTGTAGGCTGCAACATGATAGCGCAACTCTTTGTTGGCCTTCATGCGGCCTTCAAGGTCTTTCACCACCGCCAGCGAGTCGTGATACTTGGTTTCCAGTTCGGTGATGCGCTGGTTCAGGGCGTCCTCGTCGGTCAAGCCCTTTTCCTGCAGAAGTGTCACGGTCTGTGCCATAACTTTGAGATTGTGTTTCGTGAGCCAACGCTTATAGCCAATGCCCTTGCCCTCGGTCATCCTCGACTGGATGTCGATCAGTTTCCCAATGGTATCCTGCTTGAACTGCACCTTGGGTTTGCGTTCGGCGTTTGCCTGCAACGTGGCAAGCACTGCTGCCTTATCGAACTTGTCACCGAGATGTTTCGCTCGGATAAACTTCGTTCTGCCAGCGGGCAGATAGCTCAGACACCCACGGCTTTCCTTGACGGTGATGCTATACTGCTGCATGAGCCTGTCGGAAAAATCCTCAAAGCTGGTAGCACGGTACAGCACCGAAGAAATCTGTTTCCGCAAGATGTCCTTTACGGTTTCAAACTTCTTCTGCTGGGGTGGTTGTCCGGCTGCGGCAAAGGCTGCGTTTGCAAGGTCGAGCTTCTGCTGCCCACGCCGCCTTGCCCAATACTCAGCTTCGCTCACGCGCTCTTTCGAGCCGTTGAGCAGGTCAATCTGGTACAGTCCGGCACTTTCGCACAGCTCCATTACCTCGACACGGAGGTGCCGCATGGTCTGGGCGGTGCTGGAGTGCTTCATGCCCTCTAGCCAGTCGCGGGGCTTCTGCATATAGGGCTTGCGCTCCACCTCTCGTGTTCGGACGCTGCCGATCACGATGTGGACATGGATGTTTCCCGAATGGTTGTGCCCATCGGGGTGAGTGCAGACGATGGCGGGATGACCGGGGAAGTTTTCTTCGCAGAATTTCAGGCCAAGTGCCTGTGCCTTTTCCATGGTCAAGCCGTTGTCGGCTGCATCTCGTGGGTCAAAGCTGATGATATACTGGTGACTTTTGATATCACCATGCTGGGTATTCTTACCATACTTGCGGTTTGCCAGCAGACAGGCCGTTGCAAACGAGAAATCGCCACACTCAAGGGTGTCGAGCAGGTACGAATCCCGCAGCTTCGGCTTGCCCTGTTCATCCAGAAGTTGCTTTCCAGTGAACGCGTCGTGCTGGTAAACGAGATACGCTTCGATGGCGGTGTAGTCCGAGTTTTTAGAGGCGATATGCTTGAGCGTTGCCATATAGTTCACCCAGAACTTTCTCGGCGTGCAGCCGGAATGCGGTCAGGTCTGCAAGTTCGTCAAGGAGTTTCGCCCGGATCTGCT
>OGOQ01002399.1_pt1 | contig 11762 bp, 10 predicted proteins | sample 1552691 | NCBI WGS metagenome assembly OGOQ01 (sample SAMEA2580209, study PRJEB22360) | human gut metagenome | biome: human gut; feature: human-associated habitat; material: faeces | place: Denmark | collected 2008/2010
CCGCCTTATCCGCGTAGTCCGCGTACCCATTCCCTCGCCGATAAATTATCATCTAACATAATATAAACTAATTATGCTCACCTACTTAAATAAATCATTTCTTCAGCGCAGCAATGCTCTCTTTCAGAGAGTTGATAATACTTTCCGCATCCGCCTGTTTCTTACGTTCCAGTTCAAGGACAGCGGCAGGAGCATTATTCACAAACTTCTCATTGCTCAGCTTCTTCATGACGCCTTGCAGGAAACCTTCTTTGTGCTTCAATTCTGCTTCCATACGGGCTATTTCAGCTTCTACATCAATCATATTCCCCAGAGGTACGGCATATTCCGTAGTTCCTACCATGAATGAAGCAGCACCTTCGGTTTTAGTATCTACCACATCAATTGCCGAGAGATTACACATCTTCATGATAACCAAGTTGAATGCATCAACCGGATTCTCACCAACCACCTGCAATTCCAGTGTTTCCTTCTGAGCTATGTTTTTCTGCAAACGAATGGAACGAACGTTACTGATAACTTCCTTCACCACTTCGAATTGCTGAATCATCTCGCTGTCTACATGGGTATCCATACTCAAAGGACATACCATGATGCTCTCACCCTCCTCACGCTCATACATCTGTTGCCAGAGCTCTTCGGTAATGAATGGCATGAACGGATGAAGCAGACGAAGCAAATTATCAAAATAGCAAATCGCAGCATTACGAACCGTACTGTGAATGCCTTGTCCGTAAGCCGGCTTAATAATTTCAAGGAACCAAGAAGAGAATTCATCCCAGAACAATTTATAGACAGCCATAAGAGCTTCACTCAGGCGATATTTACTGAATAAATCCGCTACCTCGGCTGTAACTTCATTCTGTTTGGATTCAAACCAGGATATCGCCAGCTTAGCCGCTTCGGGAATAGGCTGGTTATCATCAATTGTCCAGCCACTTACCAAGCGGTAAGCATTCCATATCTTGTTACAGAAGTTACGTCCCTGTTCGCAAAGAGCGTCATCGAACAAGATATCATTTCCGGCAGGAGCTGCAAGCATCATACCCATACGCACACCATCGGCACCAAACTTCTCAATCAGTTCCAACGGGTCGGGAGAATTACCAAGGGACTTGGACATCTTACGTCCCAACTTATCGCGAACGATACCCGTAAAGTACACATTCTTGAACGGCATCTTTCCTTCATATTCATAACCTGCCATAATCATGCGGGCTACCCAGAAGAAAATGATATCCGGACCGGTTACCAGGTCACTTGTCGGATAGTAATAATCGATTTCCTCATTACCCGGATTGTTGATACCATCAAACAAAGAGATGGGCCACAACCAGGAAGAGAACCAAGTATCCAGACAATCTTCATCCTGACGAAGATCTTCCATAGTCAGGGCCGGATTGCCGGTCTTCTCTTTTGCCAGTTTCAGAGCTTCTTCTTCAGTAGCAGCTACCACATATCCACCTTCCGGAAGGAAGTATGCCGGAATGCGATGTCCCCACCACAACTGACGGCTGATACACCAGTCCTTGATGTTCTCCATCCAGTAGCGATAGGTATTCTTATACTTGGCAGGATAGAATTTCAGATCGTCATTCATTACAGGAGGCAATGCCATATCTGCAAAATGCTGCATCTTGAGGAACCACTGCATAGAAAGCTTCGGCTCTATAACTACGTTGGTACGCTCGGAATAGCCTACCTTATTGGTATAGGCTTCCACCTTATCCAACAGGCCGGCAGCATCCAGGTCTTTTTCAATCTGTTTACGAACATCAAAGCGATCCATACCGATATAAAGACCGGCAGCCTCGCTCAATGTACCATTATCGTTGAAGATATCGATGCTTGGCAAGTTATACTTTTCACCCAGCATATAGTCGTTCACATCATGCGCAGGGGTTACTTTCAGGCAACCTGTACCGAACTCAATATCTACATAATCATCTTCGATTACCGGGATCACACGATTTACCAAAGGAACGATTACTTTCTTACCTTTCAGCCATTCGTTCTTCGGGTCGTTCGGATTGATACACATAGCGGTATCACCCATGATCGTTTCAGGACGGGTAGTAGCTACCACAGCATAGCGTCCTTCCGCATCACCTTCCACTTTATAGCGAAGATAATACAGTTTGCCATGCTCTTCCTTGTAGATAACTTCTTCATCAGAAAGGGCAGTCAAAGCCTTCGGATCCCAGTTTACCATACGTACACCACGGTAAATCAGTCCCTTATTGTAGAGGTCTACAAATACTTTCAATACACTTTCGCTACGCTTTTCATCCATAGTGAAAGCGGTGCGGTCCCAATCACAGGAAGCACCGAGTTTACGCAGCTGCTTCAGGATGATGCCACCATGTTCATCTGTCCACTCCCAGGCATGCTTCAGGAATTCGTCACGGGTAAGATCTGTCTTCTTGATACCTTGTGCAGCCAGCTTATTTACTACCTTCGCTTCCGTAGCGATAGAAGCGTGGTCAGTACCCGGTACCCAGCAGGCATTTTTACCTTCCATACGGGCACGGCGTACCAGAATATCTTGAATGGTATTATTAAGCATGTGTCCCATGTGGAGCACGCCGGTGACGTTAGGGGGCGGAATGACGATGGTGTAAGGCTCACGACCATCGGGTTTTGAACTGAATAATTTGTGGTCCAACCAATACTGGTACCACTTTCCCTCTACGTCAGCAGGGTTGTACTTACTTGCTAATTCCATATCTTTTAAATCTGTATATAATTTATTTTATCGCGAATAACGGGCGCAAAATTACTAAATTAAATTCAAATCTTGCCACCCTCCGGCGCTTTCTGTGCAGAGAACGACAATTTATAACCTTCATAAAGAGCAATTCCATAAAATACGATTGTCATGGAAGCCATATTTTCTATTACCACAGACATCACTTCACCATAACTGGCGTCGAAAAGGACGTCCATAAAAGAGACTTCATATTCTTTGGCCACCAGACCTACGATAGAGAAGAAATCTCCCATCACACAGCTTATCAACGCCAAAGCAGCACCAATAATGCCGAATATAGGGCGTATTCCTTTCCCTTGGCGCATCGCAAATCCTACCAGGAAACCGACACCAATGGCCATATATCCCATCTGGTATCCGGTAGAAATAGAGATCAAAGCCCAAGCCACAGCACCTGCAATGCATGCCAGCACTCCGAACAATACAGCTTTCGGTAAATTCTCCTCAGCCAACAGTTTCTCTCTGTCTACATATCCCGAATAATCTTCAGGCTTAGGAGTGGGAGCCATTTTCTCCAGCTCTTCATCTTTCTGATAGCTTTCACATTCACCTACAAATGCAGGAATAGCCCCGGTACGCTTGCAAACCAGTCCTCTGCCATTCACGAAATCGCGTGAAACGCAATTACGGCAATAGCGTTCAATGTCATTTTGATCAGTCATAATTACAGTGTCTAATGTCGTTACTTAAGTTGCTTATTAATAGTTTTTTTGCAAATATAAAGCTAATTTCCTACGTGACATTTAATAAATGTATATTTTTGCCTTTCAAATAAATTTGCGATGAAATATAAGCTGAAGATTCGTTATATCGTGCTATGCACACTCTTGTTAGTAGTCTGGGCCACACAGCTCATTCCGGCTATGGGAAAAATATATGCACACAGCGTATATCCTGTCATAGCTTATATTCTTTCGTCTTTCTCCCGCCTCATTCCCTTTGCCATAGGCGACTTATTCATAGCCCTCAGCATTGCGGGCGTACTCCTCTACCCTGTCTATGCCCGCCGCTTTCAGAAGAAAAAGTGGAAACGCATCTTGCTGAATGATATTGAATATCTGTTATGGATATACGTCTGGTTCTATCTGGCTTGGGGACTTAATTATTCACAGCCCAATTTCTACCAGCGAACAGAGATTCCTTACACTGCATATACTCCCGAAAACTTCCGGAACTTCGTTGATGATTACGTTGACAAACTGAATGGTTCATATGTAGATGTAACCACTATCAACAAGGACCTCATCCGCCGGGAAACAGTTCGCGGATACAATCAGATCAGTGATACGCTGGGTGTACATCATCCTTTCCATAAGTCACCACGGGTGAAGACAATGCTTTTCACTCCGCTGATTTCCATGGTGGGCGTCACCGGTAGCATGGGACCTTTCTTCTGTGAATTTACCTTGAATGGAGATCTGCTCCCTTCACAGTATCCTGCCACGTATGCGCATGAACTGGCACATTTATTGGGCATCTCCAGCGAGGCGGAAGCTAACTTCTACGCTTATCAGGTCTGTACCCGTTCGCAAGCGCGAGGTATCCGTTTCTGCGGATACTTTTCAGTGCTGGGACACGTACTTGTCAATGCCCGCCGACTGATGGATGAAGAAGAATACAAAGAGCTCTTCAACCGGGTACGCCCTGAAATCATTGAACTGGCTAAAAGTAATCAGAAATACTGGACGGAAAAATACAGTCCACTCATCGGAGATATACAAGACTGGATATACGACCTGTACCTGAAGGGAAACAAGATACAAAGTGGCCGCAAGAACTACTCCGAAGTAGTCGGTTTGCTTATATCCTATTATACACATTGCAATAAATAACCCTATAAAAATATGTTACATACAAGAAAAGAACAGATGGAAGCCTTCGGACGCTTCCTGGACATACTCGACGAACTCCGCGAGAAATGTCCCTGGGACCGCAAGCAGACTAACGAAAGTCTGCGTCCCAACACCATTGAAGAAACTTATGAACTTTGTGACGCCCTGATACGTGACGATAAAAATGATATCTGCAAAGAGCTGGGAGACGTCTTGCTACACGTAGCTTTCTACGCAAAGATAGGTTCCGAGAAAGGCGATTTTGACATGAAAGATGTATGCGATCACCTTTGCGAGAAATTAATCTTCCGCCATCCCCATGTGTTCGGTGACGTAAAAGCCGATACTGCCGGACAAGTTTCCGAAAACTGGGAACAACTGAAGTTGAGAGAGAAAGGTGGAAACAAGAGTGTATTGAGTGGTGTTCCTGCCGCCCTTCCTTCACTCATCAAAGCTTACCGCATTCAGGACAAAGCCCGCAACGTCGGCTTCGACTGGGAAGAACGGGAACAAGTGTGGGATAAGGTAAAAGAGGAAATCCAGGAGTTTCAGGCAGAAGTGGCCAATATGGATAAGGACAAGGCAGAAGCCGAATTCGGGGATGTACTATTCAGCCTTATCAATGCCGCACGTCTCTACAAGATCAATCCGGATAATGCATTAGAACGCACCAACCAGAAGTTTATCAACCGCTTTAATTATCTGGAAGCACATACCATCAAGGAAGGCAAAAACCTGCATGATATGACTCTGGAAGAGATGGACGCCATCTGGAACGAAGCTAAAAAGCTGGAGAGAGAAGTTGACAAGGAAAGAAGTTGACAAGGGGGGAAAGGGTAAATTAACAAAAGAACAAGGGGACAAGGGGCTTGCATTATCATACCGCATGGCCCTTGTCCCCTTGTCAACTTCTTCCCTTTTATGCCTATTTTATTTTTTCTTTCCTTGCGGTTTTTGAGGTTCTCCACCTTTATGATGCATCCCCTTCAGCAACTCACGGTTAAAACGCATTTCAGCACGTTGCACTAAATATATCTTTTTGTTCGAAAGTATCTTCTTGAACTTCTCATAGTAAGTTTTCTCCAGACGGTTGGTAGCAATACGGGCATCGTATACGCCTTCTAAAATCTCATTATATTGCGCTTCGGTCGTCTTTTCATCCCTTCCTTTTCGAAGTAAGTTCCATGCTTCGTCATTCAGTTGCTTTTTGCGGTCCTGTAATTCAAAATAAACAGGAAAGAATTTAGCGGCTTCTTCCTTAGTCAATCCGGCTTTCTCAGTGATATACGCTTTCTGCTTGGCACGGAATTCGTCAGGAGACAAATGTTGATTACATCCGTCCATAGCCCATGACAAGGGGATGAAACTGCACATCACAATAAACAAAACAATCAGCTTTTTCATTTTCTTCTCATACAGTTAAGTTGTTACTCACATCACTCTGCACCGGCGTCTGTGAGATAGACATACAGCGAATAATCATCCAGCATGGAATTATCCAGCACAGCACTGATATATTCATCAGAAACAACTTCGGTTTCAGGTTCGTCCATCGCCATCCGGTTGTTAACAGGTGTACGGTCAGTAGAAGCAACGCGGATAATCAATGCTGCACCGGCAAACATGGCAGTCATATATACCCATGGCTTTATTCTCTCCCACTTCGTAGGTTCTCTCTTAATAATTGCAGGTGTTTCCTTTTCGGGAAGCCGGCTCATCACCTCTGAAGTAAGATTCTCAAAGTATCCGTCAGGAACGCGGAAAGCATTTTCCTTCCCTACCTTCTTCAATATGTTATCTTCTTCTTTCATAAGCTTTTTTCCTCTCTGTTAGGTTAGACTATGTTTTGGGGTAAAGGTTTAAACCTCTCCCTCCAAAAACTTCTCGATTTTTTTCACGGCATGATGATAAGAGGCTTTCAGAGCGCCGACAGATGTGCCGAAGATGTCGGACATCTCCTCGTATTTCATTTCCTGGTAATACTTTAAGTTGAATACCATACGTTGTTTTTCCGGCAGTGTAAGCAGTGCTCTCTGCAGCGACTTCTGTGCCCGGTCGCCGGAGAAATAGGGATCGCTTTCCAGCTTCTGAAGTACAGAAGCATCTTCATCATCGATAGAAACAGTAGTTACAGCGCGTTGTTTATTTAGGAAAGTCAAACATTCATTCAAAGCGATGCGATAGAGCCAGGTAGAAAGCTTCGCATCTCCACGGAAATAATCGATATTGGTCCATGCCTTAATGAACGTGTTCTGAAGTAAGTCATTGGCATCCTCATGCAAAAGCACCATACGACGGATCTGCCAGTATAATTGTTCGCTATATTGCGCAACAATCAACTCAAACCCTCGCTTTTGTGTACTTTCATCTTGTAGAAGCTCCAGCACTTCGCGTTCATTATAGGAAGGATTCATAAGTATCTATTCCGTTTCGTTTATTTGATTACCACTTTCCGCACGACATTCCCAATCTTAAAGATATAATAACCTTTAGGCAAATTCACCTGAACGGTGACATCCGTAGAGTCAATGCGTATCGTGGTAAGTTTCACGCCTACAATATTGTAGACTTCCATCTGGGAACCGGGTTCTGCATTCTGCACACGTACCCGGTTTTCTGCCGAAACAGTCAGTACAATAGTAGAAGACGGCTGCTCTTTCTGAGCCGTTTCCTGCTTCCGACCGTCCTGCGCCCATGCCACGGACTGCGACGAAAAAGTCAACAAAAAGAAAAAACAGTAGAGTAACTTTCTCATCTATAAGCCTATGTTTTCAGATTATTCTGTACAAATATACGGCATTCGGTTCGATAAAACAAAAAACAGACGGTTAAATGATAAATTAGCGGCTTTGCCGCTAATTTAAGTTACGAGCTACGGGCTACAAGTTACAAGTGCTTTTCAGCATGAAAGTAACTTAATTCCCTTCCTTACAAAAGAAGGAGAACTAAAATAGTTTTAACCATAAATAGCATTACCGAAAGGCACTTGTAACTTGTAGCCTGTAGCCCGTCACTAATTTAGTGCTGCGCACTAAATTATACCTCCAAACACAGCGTTTCCTTAGCCAGCACTGTTTCGGGGAAAACAGCCGAAGCTTCTTTAAGCAAAACATTCTCATCTTCATAGCGGGCAGAAAAATGCCCGATCACCAATTTCTTCACTCCTGCCGCCTTGGCTATCTCTCCCGCCTGAGCAGCAGTAGTATGAAAAGTTTCTTTGGCACGAGGCAAGTCTGCATTTGCAAAAGTAGCTTCATGGAATAGCAAATCTACTCCTTTTATTTGTTCTGCAATCCCAGGCACATAGATAGTATCCGAACAATAGGCATAACTACGTGGTGGGTCAGACGGACGTGTCAGTAAGGAATTGGAAATGATTTTGCCTTCCGGATTCACATAGTCTTCCCCATTCTTTATCCTATTCAGCTCATACACAGGAACCTCATAAAAGTCGACCATCTCTCGAATGATATGATTAGGCCGCTGCTTCTCTGCAAACAGAAAGCCACAACAAGGCATACGATGACGCAATGGAATGGTAGTCACTGTCAGAGAACGGTCTTCATAGATCATTCCGGGTTCTTTCGTCTCAAACTCATGGAAAAGAACCTTATACGTCATTTGCCGGCAAAAGAAACTTAGCATCGGAGCCAATAGGGTTTCCAATCCTTTCGGTGAATGAATATGCAACTCAGCCGTACGCCCCAGCAGATTGAGCGTGGATATCAATCCCAACAAACCAAAGCAATGATCTCCATGCAGATGAGAAATAAAAATATGATTCAAGCGGGAAAACTTCAGTCGGGACTTGCGGAATTGCAATTGCGATCCTTCTCCGCAGTCTATCATATAAAGTTTGTCACGCACATTCACCACTTGCGAAGTGGCAAAATGACGGGTAGTAGGCAGCGCAGAACCGCAGCCCAGTATATGTAATTCAAACTTTTCCATTAGCAATACATTCTGAACAATCCTTATTTATTTGGACAGAAGCTCTTTTAGTTCAGCAACAGTAAAAAGGTATTCTATATTTTCACCAGAGGTATCACCTACATATCGGTATGCTATCCCTTTATTATCCTTCACACATGCTTCCAGGAACATTTTTAAGGAAGGTTCGGATACATTCAAAGCCCCCTTTATATTCTGTTTCATCTGCTCCTCATTACTCTTTAAAGCAGCCATTGCTACTTTTTCTTCATCAATCGTATAATTGTATACTACCTTGTCTGCCTCTATCGTTAACTTATTAAGAATGGTAGCCTCATCTATCGTCATCGGACATGACACATTGGTAACATTCACCAGTTCTTCCAACTTCTGCCGCTCACTCTCTTTTTCCGTTCCCTTCTGATTCAAGATGCGTTTCAGCTCTTCAGTGTCCAGTCTACATTCCACTTCTTTGCCGGTAGACTTTCCTTTATATATTAATCTAATACCGGATTTAGTATCCACTACCATTTCCAGCATTGACTTTATTTCCCCTTTCGGATTCTTGAACATAACCATTACAGCAGACTTCATTGCATCGGTATTCTTCCCCAAGGCATCTAAGTCCAGATAGTCTTCATTCATCAACAGACTGTATATCACATCCGTTCCATCAAAAGTAATGCTCGATATTTCGCCTGTCGTTCCTATACTCATAGGGCATTGCTTATTAGCCATTTCTATTGCTAATTTCAGTTGAGACTTCCGACTGCATCCGGTCAGCAAGATGAGAGACAAACAGGTCAGCAACATAATGCTTCCCAAATTCTTAATAATGTTTCGCATAGTAAATCTACATTAAATTATTTATACCATTCAGAATGCGGTAGATTCAGAGCCACCACATTCAACCACTATTCTGCAAAGATAATCATAAAATAAAAAAGCACACTTTATTCCCCAAGATTCTACCCAAATAGAAAAAAAAGAGAGGACACTTTCAAGTAAGTGCCCTCTCGTCTTTATCTATCTATAGAAGTGATTACTTCTTTCCAGCTTCCATTTGCTCTTTCAAAGCAGCCAGAGCGTCGATGTCGCCCAGAGTAGTAGAAGCAGCCTGGTTTTGAATAGCCGGAGCGTCTTCTCTCTTATTGCCAGCCGGCTTCTTACCAGCAGCCTTCTTTTCAGCTCTTTCTTCTGCCTTTGCAGCATCTTCGAAGATACGGCTGTGAGAAAGGATGATACGCTTAGCATCTTTGTTGAACTCGATAACCTTGAATGACAGTTTCTCATCCATCTGAGCCTGAGAGCCATCTTCCTTAACGAGGTGTTTCGGAGTAGCGAAACCTTCTACGCCATAAGGCAGAGCAACAACAGCACCCTTATCCAGCATTTCGATGATAGTACCTTCGTGTACAGAACCTACAGTGAATACAGTTTCGAATACATCCCAGGGGTTTTCTTCGAGTTGCTTGTGGCCAAGGCTCAAGCGACGGTTTTCTTTGTCGATTTCCAGTACCTGAACTTCGATGTCTGCACCGATCTGAGTGAATTCAGAAGGATGTTTAACCTTCTTAGTCCAAGACAGGTCAGAGATGTGGATCAAGCCGTCAACACCTTCTTCGATTTCAACGAATACACCGAAGTTAGTGAAGTTACGAACTTTAGCAGTGTGCTTAGAACCTACAGGATACTTCTCTTCGATAGTTTCCCAAGGATCTTGCTTCAGTTGTTTGATACCCAAAGACATCTTACGTTCTTCACGGTCCAGAGTCAGAACTACTGCTTCCACTTCGTCACCTACCTTCATGAAGTCTTGTGCAGAACGCAAGTGTTGTGACCAAGACATTTCAGATACGTGGATCAAACCTTCAACGCCCGGAGCGATTTCGATGAATGCACCGTAGTCAGCCATAACCACTACTTTACCCTTCACCTTGTCACCCACTTTCAGTTCAGCGCTAAGAGCATCCCAAGGATGCGGAGTGAGTTGCTTCAGACCGAGAGCGATACGCTTCTTCTCATCGTCGAAATCAAGGATAACAACGTTGAGTTTCTGGTCGAGTTCAACCACTTCCTTCGGATCGCTTACGCGGCCCCAAGACAGGTCAGTGATGTGAATCAAGCCGTCTACGCCACCCAAGTCGATGAATACACCATAAGATGTGATATTCTTAACGGTACCCTCAAGAACTTGTCCTTTTTCGAGCTTACCGATAATTTCTTTCTTCTGTTGTTCCAGTTCAGCTTCGATAAGAGCCTTGTGAGATACAACAACGTTTTTGAATTCCTGGTTGATTTTAACCACTTTGAATTCCATTGTTTTGCCAACGAATACATCATAGTCGCGGATCGGTTTAACGTCGATCTGAGAACCCGGCAAGAATGCTTCGATTCCGAATACGTCTACGATCATACCACCCTTAGTGCGGCACTTGATGTAACCCTTGATAATTTCTTCGTTTTCCAGAGCAGCATTAACGCGATCCCAAGAACGGGTAGCACGAGCTTTTCTGTGAGACAGAACCAACTGTCCTTTTTTGTCTTCCTGATTTTCGATGTATACTTCTACAGTATCACCAATTTTCAAGTCAGGATTGTAACGGAATTCATTCAAAGGAATGATACCGTCTGATTTGTAACCGATGTTCACAACTACTTCACGCTTGTTCATTGCGATTACGGTTCCATCAACTACCTCGCGGTCGTTAACCTTGTTCAACGTATTGTCATACGCCTTTTCCAGTTCTTCGTGGCTTGCACTGGCTACTGATTCGCCGTTCTCATAAGCATCCCAGTTGAAGTCTTCAATAGGAGCTACATTCTTTAAATTTTCCATTAATAAATAAATTGTTTAACTCGTTAATTAAGTGAGACTTTATGTTGACTCATTGTAAATCGGGCGCAAAGATAGAAGTATTTTCTTGAACTACAAAACAAAAAGCATTCAAAACAGCAGTGGAATAATCAATTAAAGAATAAAAAAAATGTTACCTTTGCATCGTTTCATTTATACATAATCTCAATAATTTATCATGAAAAAGATAATCGCATGCATTTCCATCATTTGCTATACATTATTATGTTATAGCCAAAATCAGACAACGGACAACAACTACCGTACGCAAAAGAACATTTCCTATCTTCATCCCGGCGAAAAAGACAGTTATAAGCTGGAGCGTTGCAAGCTCGACCTCCATTATCCTACTGATAAAAAAGGATTTGCCACC
>OGOQ01002404.1_pt1 | contig 11742 bp, 12 predicted proteins | sample 1552691 | NCBI WGS metagenome assembly OGOQ01 (sample SAMEA2580209, study PRJEB22360) | human gut metagenome | biome: human gut; feature: human-associated habitat; material: faeces | place: Denmark | collected 2008/2010
GACCGTATCGAAACAAGGAAGTCTCTTTGAAGGTCACTGTTTTCTCTGCGGTCCTGCCCTGATTTGTCAGCGCAGGTTTAGTCAGACACATACCGGAAGTTACACCGACAGTTTCCGTGGATTGCAGCCCCTTTACCGCCCCGAACTTCCCTGCGTCCCGGACTTGACCTCCTCATATCGGTCTGCCAGCTCATAGGCCCGGTCGCGGATCAGGTTTACAAGGCTGGAACTGTAGGTAATCCCGCCCACGTTTCCGGTTTTTCCGGACTGCTCTGCTGCAGAGGACTCACGGGTCTTAAGCCATTCCTTCTGTTCCTTTGCAAGAGCCTCTGCCTCCTCCTGAGGCAGGATCTCCAGCGGGGGGCGTACATAGCCGAACACCGCCTCAGAACACCCGGACGATGTTGAAGGTCAGGCCGCCCCTGGCCCGCAGCCTGCGGTCATAGAAGATGGCAAAGACGATGCCCGCCGCGAATCCGGCCGCAGCCACCGCGTACTGCGCCGCCACGCTGTCCGTCAGCAGGGACATGATGACATACCCCGCCAGGAAGAGCACCACCGGGATCAGGTACACCAGTACCACGATCCGCAGCATATTCTTGGTGCTGCTCTCCACAACCACCTTCTGTCCGGGCCGGGCGCCGATGGGGTTGCTGGCCCGGGCGTGGACCGCCGCGCCGGTGACGCCGCAGCCGGCGCACTCCTCGCAGTCGTGTCCGCAGGCGGATTTCCGGGGTACGGAAATCTCCGCGTGGTCCGCATCTAAAATTCGTTCAACTGTTGCGATCTGCGTCATGTTGTCTCGTCTCCTGTATCTGGGGTCTCTCCGGCGGGCGTATCAGGCTCCGCCGGCTGATCGGATGTCTGTTCAGAAATGGTGACACGCACCTGATACGTCCCGCCGGAGACGCCCACGTCGTGCCCCACCACCGTCACCTCCGCGGGGACAGTGTAGGTGCCCACGGCGGAGCCGAAGTCCGCCAGGTCCACCGTCACCAGAATGTTGTCCGAGGTAATGGCCCCCACATCCCCGCTGGTGCCGAAGATGGACACGGCCAGCTGCTCTGTCAGCAGGTCTACGGTCCGGTCCTCCGGCGCGTTCTCCAGAATGAAGTTGGTGGCCGTCACCGTGGTGCGCTGCATATCCTTGAAGGAGATACGCAGCGTGGCGCGTGTGACGCCGCTGAGATTCTCGCATCCCTCCGGGATGGGAATGGCATAGCTGTAATTGGTGGTGCTGCCCAGCTCCGCCAGATTGAAATCGTCCAGAACGATGCTGTCCATGCTGTTCAGCACATCTGCCGGGCCGGACACCAAGATGGTGGACGGCTCGATCCCCCAGTCCACGTTGTACATGCGGGCGCCGGCGGACTCCACGAAGTTCATGGTCAGCTGCAGCTCCCGGGTGACATATACCGGCAGCGTCACCTGAATGGTCTCCTCTGTGGTCTGGAGGCTGGTGTTCTCCAGCAGCTGGTCGTTTGCGTCATAGAACTGGATGGGCAGCTCTCCCGTGACCGTGGAGGTGGCGTCCTCTCCCAGATCCAGGGTCACCTTGGCATAGCTGACGGCATCCACATCCTCCTGATCGCCCCGGACCTCGATCTCCGTGGGGCTGACCTGCAGCTCTCCGGCGGAGTAACCCTCTGCCACATTGCCGGAGATCTCGCACCGGACATCCACCGTCTTGTGGTACAGCTCCGCCACGTTGATGGTGATGACGGAGGGCGTCCGGTCGCTCACCGTAATATTCTGCCGGAAATACTCTTCCGTATAGCCGTAAATCACCGAGGTCACCGTCTGCACCCCTGTCCGGCTCACATTGGAGAGATCCACTGTCACCCGGATATAGTCTTTGTCCAGCAGAGCCAGGTCAAACGCGGTCCCTTCCATCTCCAAATCCACGGTGCTGACGGTATCCTCGTCCAGCAGCATGAAGCCCCGCTCTGTAAGGACCGTCTCCCCAGTGTAGGTGATGGGCACATCCCGGAACCACTTGGTATGCATCACCGCACCGCCGTTGTTTCCGAAGTTGTCCACGAAGATCCACACCACGATGGCCGCCAGGATGCACAGGGCGAGATACACCGCCTTCTGCTTGGGATTACTTTTCATGGTTGTCGCCTCCCGTGCTTCCGGCCCGCAGCAGATTCATCAGGCTGAACTTGGGCTTGTCCTCCCCGGCCTCCTGCGGAAGCAACTCGTTCCGCAGGATATTGGCCAGCGTCTCCGGCTTGAGGTGCCGCTTGAGCATTCCCCCGATGGCCACGGAGATGGACCCGGTCTCCTCGGAGACGATGACCACCACGGCGTCGGCGTTCTCGCTCATGCCGATACCGGCCCGGTGGCGCATCCCCAGCTCCCGGGAGAGGTTCACGTTCTTGCTGAGAGGCAGCATGCATCCGGCGCCAAGCACCCGCCCGTTCCGGACGATGACGGCGCCGTCATGCATGGGAGCCTTTACAAAGAAGATGTTTTTCAGCAATTCGCTGGAGACCGCCGCGTCCAGCACCGTGCCGCTGCGGACCATGTCGTCCAGCAGGTTTTCCCGCTCGAACACGATCAGGGCGCCGGTGCGGGACTGGGACATCTCGGTGCAGGCCAGCACCGTCTGGTCGATGGCCTGTTCCACGGCGGTGCCGGCCTCCGCCCGGGAGAAGAAGGCGATGAAGCGGCGGCTGCCTACCTCTTCCAGGATGCGTCGGATCTCGGGCTGGAAGAGGACGATCAGCGCCACCACGCCCCACCTCACCAGCTGGTTCATGATAAAGTTGATGCTGTTCATATTCAGGACCATGGACAGCATCAGCGCCGCCAGAAACACCAGCACGCCCTTGAGCAGGCTGGCGGCCCGGGTGCTCTGAATCAGCGTCAGAGCCTTGTAAAACACAAACACCATAATCGCTATATCCAAAATGTCCGTGACCTTCAGCATCATCAGATACCGGCCGATGATCCCGGGCAGTGTGGAGAGCGTGACAAATTCCATTGGACGTCATCATCCCTTTCAGGCCATGAATATCTAGATTATATAAAATCTGCCTGTAGAATGCAAGGCAAACCAAGCTAAAATTCACGGTCTGTTCAGAAAGTCACCTCAGGATCTCCCCCATAGCCACTAGGAAACGGGATACTTCCTCCCGCGTGTTCCAGTGGGAAAAACTCAGCCGGACGGTGCCGGTGTCCAGCGTCCCGGCGGTGCGGTGGGCCAGGGGCGCGCAGTGAAGGCCCGCCCGCACGGCGATGCCCCGGTCTGCCAGGGCCGCGCCCAATGCCTCTGCGTCCATGCGCTCCGGGACAATGGAAAGCACCCCCGCCTGGGCCGCCAGGTCCGGCAGGGCAAACACCTGCAGTCCAGGGAGCCGCCTCAGGCCCTCCGCCGCCTGGAAGGTCAGCTGCCGCTCTCCGGCGCAGATGGCCTCCGGCCCCAGCTGGCGGACGAATCGGACCCCCGCCAGCAGCCCTGCGATGCCGGGCATATTGTGGGTGCCCGCCTCCAGCCGATCCGGCAGGAAGTCCGGCATCTCCTGCTGGATAGAGATGCTGCCGGTGCCGCCCTCCAGCAGTGTGCGGACGGGGACGTCCTTCCCGCACAGCAGCACGCCGGTCCCCTGGGGGCCGTACAGGCCCTTGTGGCCCGGCATGGCGATGAAGGCCGCCCCCAGGGCCGTCATGTCCAGGGTCAGCATCCCGGCGGACTGGGACGCGTCGATGATGAAGGGTACCTCCCGCTCCCGGCAGATAGCGGCGATAGCCTCCACCGGCTGGACGAAACCGAATACGTTGGACACGTGGTTGCAGATCACCGCGTCCGTGCCGGGCACGATCAGGCGGTCAAAGGCCGCCGTCACCGCTGCAGGCTGAACCGGGGGCGCCGCCGCCACGGACACCTGGGCTCCCAGGGCCGCCAGGGGCCGGGTGACAGCGTTGTGCTCATATCCGGAGATCACGGCTTTCCCGCCGGGAGGCACCAGGCTCTTGATGGCAATGTTCAGGCCGTGGGTGGCGTTCATGGTGAAGGCCACCTGCTCCGGGTTCTCCAGATGGTACAGCTCCGCCAGCTCTGTCCGGCAGTCGAAGGCAGCCTCCGCCGCACGCATGGCGGCGGGGTATCCGCCGCGGCCGGGAGAGCTCATGGTGGCCATGGCGTTCCGCATGGCGTCCGCCACAGTCCGGGGCTTCTGGAAGGTGGTGGCCGCGCTGTCAAAATAGATCACGGTCTCACCTCCCGGAACGTCCCCCGCTGGGTCAAGAATATCTGAACAGGGTCCAAAGATTCCCTGTGAAGGGCCGTCAGGGCAGCCGTCAGGTCGGAGTCCGCGATCTGCACGGCGTAGGCGCAGCCCCGGTCCGTCAGGTCCCGGGGGGCCCGGAAGATCCGGCTTCGGATCCCCGACCGGGCCAGCGCCCGCTGCATCCGCTGGGCATAGGTCACCGAGCGGGCGATAATCAAATAGTGCTCCACAGACACTCCTCCTCTCTACCCATTCTATGGTCGGGAGGCGCGGACGTGCGAAAAGGACGCGCCCGAGGCACGTCCTTTTTTCAGGGGAGCCGTTCCAGCAGCGCCACCGCATGGGCCGCCATGCCGGAGCCGTCCCCGGTAAAGCCCAGATGCTCCTCTGTGGTGGCCTTCACATTCACCCGGTCCGCATCCGTCCCAAGAGCTGCGGAGAGGTTCGCCTCCATCTCCGGGCGGTAGGGGCCCACCTTGGGGGCCTGGGCGATGAGGGTGGCGTCGATGTTCACCACGGCCCATCCTCTCTCCTGCAGCAGCGCTGCCACCTGCCGCAGCAGCTCCAGGCTGGAAATACCGGCGTAGCGGGGATCGCTGTCCGGGAACAGCTTGCCGATGTCCCCCAGCTTGGCGGCGCCGCAGAGGGCGTCCATTACCGCGTGGGTCAGCACGTCCGCGTCGGAGTGGCCCAGCAGCCCACGGTCCCAGGGGATCTCCACGCCCCCCAGCACCAGCCGCCGCCTCTCCGTCAGCCGGTGGACGTCATATCCATGTCCGATCCGCAGATTCGTCATATCCGATCCTCCCTGGCCTGCAGAATAGCCTCCGCCAAAATCAGGTCTACCGGAGTGGTGATCTTCAGGTTTTCCTCGTCCCCCTCCACCAGATAGACCCGCTTGCCCAGCCGCTCCACGGCGGAGCAGTCATCCGTTATGGGGATGCCCCCCTCAACAGCCGCCTGAAGCGCGGCTTTCAGCAGCGCGCTCTCGAAGATCTGGGGTGTCTGCACAGCCCGCAGGGCCGCCCGGTCCAGCGTCTCCGCCACCGTGCCGTCGTCCCGGACGGCTTTGATGGTGTCCTTCACCGCCACCGCCGGGGCCGCCGCCCCGCAGCGGGCGGCCTGCTCCGCCACATCGTCGATGAGCTCCGGCGTCACCAGGGGGCGGGCGCCGTCCTGCACCGCCAGCAGCTCCACGGCCTCCAGGGCTGCCAGAAGTACCGAGTGGGCCCGGCTCTCCCCGCCCCGGATCACCTTGGTGCATTTGGTGATGCCGTAGGTCCTGCACAGCTGGGAGATCTCCAGAAAGTCCTCCTCCCGGGCGGCTACCACGATCTCGTCGATCCGCCGGGCCATCTGCAGGGCCGTCAGTGTCCGGGCCAGTACAGGAATGCCGTCCAGGGGCTGCAGCAGCTTGTTCACCCCGCCCATGCGGGAAGAACTGCCTGCCGCCGCCACCAGCGCGGCGCAGCAAGGGCGCTGGGCATCCCGGAATTTTTTGAAAAATGCCATGATCCGACCTCCCTGGAAATTTCTCCTGAAACAGCAGAATGTTCGCGGACATGGTCCGCGAACACGTTATCTCTGGATCTCCGGTGTCTGGAGCATGGCCTGCTCCACACGCCGCTCCACCTCTTCATAGCCGCTGTCCTCTGCCAGCACCAGCTCCGACAGCAGGATCTGGCGGGCCGTATGAAGCATCTTCCGCTCCCCATTGGAGAGGCCCCGCTTCCGTTCCCGGAACATCAGCCCCTTAATCACACGTGCCACCTCGTACAGATCCCCGCTCTTCATCCGCAGCAGATTTTCCCGGTACCGCTTGTTCCAGTTGCTGCTCTCCTCCACCGCCAAAGACGGGATAGCGGCAATCAGGGCTTCCGCCTCCGGCCGCTGGATGACCGAGCGGACTCCAATCGTCTGGCTGTTGGCGGTGGGGATCTTCAACAGCAGTCCACCCACCGGCATTTTGAACACATAGTAGTCCTGTGTACTCCCCGCGACCTTTTCCTGAACGATGGCGTCGATCACGCCGGCCCCATGCATTGGATGAACGACCAGATCCCCAACGCTGAACATGGTAAACTCCTTCCCATTTCCGCCGGGCGGTGACTGGAACCCGCTCTCTCTATTTCCACTTTTCTGTTTTCATAAATTTCATTATACCGGCTTTTCAGCGGCTTTACAAGCTTATTTTGAAATTTTTTTACTATCTTTTCCAGTGCCTTACACTTTCCGCAGAGAATCATCCACCCGCGGCAAGGGCATCAGCTCCTCCAGACACAGGTCCCCCCTGTACAAAAGAGCCGGACGGCAGATATGCCGCCCGGCTCCGGAGGATTTTGTTATCTCTTGTTGGAACGGCGCCAGATGTGCATCTTCTCCGCCTCGGCGATCAGCTCCTCGCGGAACTGAGGATGGGCGATGGCAATCAGGCCCTCGGCCCGCTCCCAAGTGGACTTGCCCTTGGCGTTGAACTTGCCGTACTCCGTCACTACATAGTGGAGGTTGGTGCGGGTGGCCACGGACCCCTCCCGCAGCGTGGGCCGGATACGGGACTTCAGCTGGCCGCTTTTTTTTTCCATGTAGGAGGAGGAGCAGCAGATGAAGCTCTTGCCGCCCTTGGACAGGTACGCGCCCATGACGAAGTCCTGCTGGCCGCCGGCACCGGAGATATGGTGAATTCCAGAGGACTCAGAGGACACCTGGCCGTACAGGTCGATATCCACGGCGCCGTTGATGGAGATGAAGTTGTCGATCTGAGACACCCGGGCAATGTCGTTCACATAGCTGACGGGAGCAGCCATGCACTCAGGGTTGTTGTCGATGAAGTCATACAGCTTCTGTGTGCCCGCCGCGAAGGCATAGGTCTGCCGGCCCCGGTCAAAGGGCTTGCGCAGGCCCGTGATGCGACCGGCTATGGACATGTCCACGAAGGCGTCCACGTACATCTCGGTGTGCACGCCCAAATCCTTCAAGTCGCTCTCGGCGATCATCTTGCCGATGGCGTTGGGCATAGAGCCGATGCCCAACTGCAGGCAGGCACCGTCACAGATCTCCGGCACCACCAGTTTGGCCACCGCCATGTCCACCTCACTGGCGGCTCCGCCGCCGCCCAGCTCATCCAAAGCAGGGTTCTCTCCCTCCACGATCATGTCCACGTCGTCGATGTGGATGCAGTTCTCAAACCCGCCCAAGCACACGGGCATGTTCTTGTTGACCTCCACGATGACGGTCTTTGCGCACTCGCACACAGCCTTCAGGTGGGAGCCGCCGGGACCGAAATTGAACCAGCCGTGCTCGTCCATGGGGGCCACCTGGAACATGGCCACGTCCAAGCTCTTGATGCAGTTGCGGTAATACCCCGGCAGCTCAGAATACCGCAGGGGGATGTAATAGGAGAAGCCCTCGCTCACGGCCTTGCGCTCGATGCCGCCCATGTGCCAGGAGTTCCAGCAGAAATGCTCCGCCGCATTGGGCACATCGAAAATGGCGGGCTTGTGGGTCAGGATACCGCCCCGGATCTTCACGTCGGTCAGCTCGCCCATCCGCCGGGCCAGCGCCTTATCCAAGGCATCCGCCGAGCAGACGCTCCAGCCGTAATCCACCCAGTCGCCGGACTTGACGGCCTTGACCGCCTCGTCGGCCGTTGTCAGCTTCTGTTTGTACACTTCCTGGTAGCTCATGTTGATCTTCCTCCTGTAATTCCCGTTTGTTGTATGATGTCATCGGTGTTGTCTTACATTGATTGTCAAGAGTATAACATACCAGCCCTTGAAAAGCAATCCATACCGTGAAAAAAATCACAAAATTTTCAAAAAAAGGCAGGCCCCTCACCGGAGCCTGTCTTTTTTAGGTCTGGAAATCCGTGCGGATTACTCCTCCACAGGAGCTTCTTCCTCCTCAGCCTCATCAGCCGCGGGAGTCAGCAGGGCGCGGATGGACAGGGAGATCTTCTGCTTCTCCTCGTCGATGGCCGTGATCTTGGCGTCCACAATCTGGCCCTCGGAGAGGACATCCTCAGGCTTGTCGATGCGCCGGTCAGCAATCTGGGAGATATGGATCAGGCCGTCCACGCCGGGCACGACCTCGGCAAAGGCGCCGAAGGTCATCAGCTTGACGATGCGGACAGAGGCCACGTCGCCCACCTGGTACTTGTCCATGAACACCTGCCAGGGATCGATGCTGTGATCCTTCACGCCCAGGGAGATCTTCTTCTTCTCGGGATCGAAGGAGATGACGTACACGTCCATGGTATCGCCCACCTTGCAGACCTCGGCGGGGGTCTTGATCCGGCTCCAGCTGAGCTCGGAGATATGTACCATGCCGTCCACGCCGCCGATGTCCACGAACACGCCGTAGCTGGTCATGGACTTGACGGTGCCGGTGTAGTGCTTGCCCACTTCGATGTTGGCCCACACCTCCGCCTGGGCGGCCTTCCGGGCCTCCTCAGTGACGGAGCGGATGGAGCCCACCACGCGCCGGCGGGCGCGGTTGACCTCGGTGATTCGCAGCTGGACCTTCTGCTTCACCATGGCAGACAGATCGGCGCCGCGGGGCTGACCGCTCTGAGAGGCGGGGACGAATACCCGCACACCCTTGACGGACACCACGATGCCGCCCTTGTTCTCCTCGGTGACAGTGCCCTCCAGAACGGTCTTCTCCTCCACGGCCTGCTCGATGTTCTCCCAGACCTTGGCAGCGTCCAGACGCTTCTTGGACAGCTCTGCGTAGCCCTCCACGTCGTTGACGCGGACCACATAGGTCTCGATCTGGTCGCCCACGTGGATGATGTCCTCCGCCTTGACATTGGGGTCGTCGCTCAGCTCGCTGAGCTTGATGTAGGCCGCCTGCTTGGCGCCCACGTCCACCTGCACTTCGGTGGGGGTGATGGCGGTAACGATGCCGGTGACCCGGTCACCGTTATTTAAAGTTTTAAAAGACTGATTCAGTAATTCCTCGAAGGACTCCTCTTTGCCCTCGGCCGCCTTGATTTCTTCGCTCATCGTTGCATATACCTCCTTAATGATGCCCGCAGGCGTGGAGGCACCAGCCGTAAGGCCCGCAACAGTACAACCATTGAAAAAATCCGGCGAGAGCTCGTCCGCGCGTTCAATCTGGACCACGCGGGGGCATCTCCTCAGGCAAATTTCCGTCAGATGTTTGGTGTTGGCGCTTTTACGGTCTCCCACCACGACCATCACGTCTGCTTTGCCGGCGATTTCTGCCGCCTCAGACTGACGTTCATGCGTAGCATTACATATTGTATCAAAGATTTTTACGTTTGTACACTGTTTTTTTATGATTTTCCAAGAAGTTTCAAAAAGTTTTCGGATGCAGGTGGTCTGCGCTACTACGGTAACAGGGATTTCCCGACTTTTCTCATCCCCGTCCAGCCAGGCCTCCACGGCCTCCGGCCCGTCGAACACCAGGGGCTGGCGGCACCAGCTGGCCACCCCCATCACCTCCGGGTGCAGGGGTTCGCCGATGATCACCGGACGACGGCCCTCCGCCTCCGCCTGGGCCACTAGGCGCTGGATGCGGATCACATTGGGACAGGTGGCATTGACGCACCGGACGCCCCGGGCCTCCAGATCGTCCAGCACGGATTTCAATTCTCCATGGGATCGGATCACCACCGTGTCCCCCGCCGCCAGGCCAGCCGGGTCCTCGGTCTTCCGGACACCCCGGCGGGCCAGATCCTCCACCACGTGGGAGTTGTGGATCAGGTCTCCCAGCATCCAGCATCCGCCGGTCTCCTCCCCGGTCTTTGCCGCCAACTCCACCGCCCGCTTCACACCGTAGCAGAATCCGGCGCTCTTGGCCAAAAGGACCTTCATCGCGCCTCCTTCCCCAGGGCGTAGGAGCGGCGGAGCACCTCGTCGGCGATGGCCTGGACCTCCTCCGGTGAAGGCCGACGGCTGGTGGCCTCCGGCCGGTATGCCTGGCCGAAGATGATGCGGGTCCGGCGAAAGAGGCGTTTGTTCCCCTCCACGTACACCGGCACGAACTGCGCCCCGGAACGGATGCCGATGACGGCCACACCACCCTTGGCGGGCAGAGCCCCCTCGTGTTCCACCCGGGTTCCCTCCGGGAATATCAGCAGGTTGTCCCCGCTCTTGATAGCCTTCAGGGCGGTTTTCACCGCCTCGATGTCCCCCTCGCCCCGGTCAACAGGGAAGGCGCCCAGCTTCCGCAGTACCCAGTCAAAGACCTTGTTGCAGAACAGCTCCTTCTTGGCCATGATGTGGAGCCGGTAGTTCACCGGAACCTTCAGCGCCACCAGCACCGGGTCCCAGTTGCTGTTGTGGTTGGGACACAGCAGGGCGCCGTGCTCCGGCAGGTTCTCCCGCCCGATGATGGTGACCGGGTGAAGAATCCCCGCCACCAAGTTTACCAGATAGTAGATGCATACGAAAAATCCATTCAACGGCCTCTTTTCGCTCATAGTCCCGTCCTCTCCCGGATAATGTGCAGCAGCGCGTCCTCGCTCTGGACAAAATCCAGAGCCGTGGTGTCCAGCAGCACCGCGTCCTCCGCCTGACGCAGGGGTGCGGCGTCACGGTGGGTATCGTTCCAGTCCCGTTCCTGAATGGCACGGAGGATAGCCGCATAAGGCTCCGGCGTCCCCCGCTCCTCCAGCTCCAGCATCCGGCGGCGGGCCCGCTCCTCTGCGGAAGCGGTGAGAAACACCTTCACCTCTGCATCCGGCAGCACCACCGTGCCGATATCCCGGCCGTCCATCACCACGCTGTTCTCCCGGGCCAGCTGGCGCTGCATCTCCAGCAGGTACGCCCGAACCTCCGGATAGGCGGATACCAGAGATGCGTAGCGGGACACCTCCGGCAGGCGGATCTCCGCCGTCACATCCATTCCATTCAGCTCCATGTGCTGCAGGCCGTCCGTCCCATAGGTCAGGCAAATCTCCAGGTCCGGCAGCACCGCCACCACGGCGGAGCGGTCCCGGGGATCGATCCCCTTCCGCCACACGGCATAGCCGATGGTGCGGTAGATGGCACCTGTGTCCACGTATAAAAAGTTCAGTCTGGCGGCCACGCTCCTGGCCAGGGTGCTCTTCCCCGCGCCGGAGGGCCCGTCGATGGCCACGCGAATGTTCTCACTCATGCGTTCTCTTCCCCTTGTCTCAGCGCCTCCGCCGCAGCCTGTCCCGCCGCCCGGCCTGTGGCCCAGGCGATCTGCAGGTTGAATCCGCCGGTATAGGCGTCCACATCCATGATTTCTCCCGAAAAGTATAATCCCTTTACAAGTTTTGATTCCATTGTCTTTGGGTCAATTTCACTGATCTTTATGCCACCGGAAGTAACGATGGCGTCCGTCACCGGGCAGGGGCCGGCAATCTCCAAAGAAAAAGGCTTGAGGCTCTGGACCAGTTCCCGCCGCTGCTCTCGCGTCAGGTCATGGACCTTTTGATGGGGCGGGATGCCCGACCGCTCCACTGCCACCGGAATCAGCTTCTGGGGCAGCAGATCGTCCAGCGCGTTGCAGAAGT
>OGOQ01002409.1_pt1 | contig 11714 bp, 9 predicted proteins | sample 1552691 | NCBI WGS metagenome assembly OGOQ01 (sample SAMEA2580209, study PRJEB22360) | human gut metagenome | biome: human gut; feature: human-associated habitat; material: faeces | place: Denmark | collected 2008/2010
CCTTCTCAAGATCTGCAATTGCTACTTCATCTTCAATAATTAAAATCTTACTCATTATTTATCCTCCATTTACAGAATGTCCTTGTATTATCGATTATCATGCCATTTCTGTTTCATTCCCTTATTCATTACTTGGTTCCACCCGGCTGCAGCTCAATATATTTTCTCAATACAAAATGCATACAGGTTCCTTCCCCTTCTTTGGCTGTCGCCCATACATAACCGCCATGATCCTCAACAATTTTTTTGACAATGGATAATCCGATGCCACTGCCGCCCTGGGCGGAATTGCGGGAAGCATCCGTGCGGTAGAACCTCTCGAAGATCTTCTGCAGATCCTTCTGTGCGATTCCCTTGCCGTTGTCCTCGATCTCTACCCGGATGGAATCCACTTCGTCAAGAATACGGATATCAATATGCCCGTCAGGCTTGTCCATATATTTTACGCTGTTACTGATAATATTATTGATGACCTTCTTCATCTGCTCCGGATCCGCGATGACCACGGTATCGGGAGATACCAGATTCGAATAGTTCAGCTTGATACCCCGCTGCTCCAGATCCAGTCCGACTTCTTCCACACAGTCGCCGAAATAATCCGCCACGTTGATCCGGTGGAAATTGTACGGGATCCGGTTATTATCAATTCCGGAATAAGTGGTCAGCTCGTTGATCAGACGATCCATATCAATGGCTTTATTGTAGATGGTCTTGATGTATTTATCCATCTTCTCCGGCGTATCTGCCACACCGTCCATGATTCCTTCCACATAACCCTTAATGGCTGTGATAGGGGTCTTCAGATCATGGGAAATATTGCTGACCAGCTCTTTGTTCTGCTTCTCATGCTGGGTGTTCTCTTCCGTGGATTCCTTCAGCCGTAAACGCATGTCCTCATAATTGCGGTAGAGATCACCGATCTCACCCTTGGCATCTGTCTCCAGAACATAATCAAAGTTGCCTTCCTTGATCTTGCGCATTGCCACGTTCAATTCATTGATGGGTTCAAATACGCCCTTGTGGATCCACTGGGTCAGCATCAGGCTGGTGAAGATCAGGATCACTATGATAGCCACAAACATATCGATCAGCAGATGTCTCGAGATCAGCGAATTGACCTTCGTGACGATAAATACGCTGCCCGGTGTTCCATCCCGGAAGGTGAAATCAATCTGTTTTACATACTTCTCCAGTTCATTGTAGAAATATCCGCTGTCATCCGACAGATTCTCTTCACCGTAGGCAGGCAGTTTTTCAAAAATCTGCTGTGCGGCTTCTTCATTGCCGGCATAATACAGCTTATCACCTTTTCTTACAATAATGTAAGTAGACTTCCGCGATACCTCCTCATTGATATGATCCAGATATTCTTTATCTTCCAGCCTGCTGCTGTCTTCCTTCACCTGGTCCAGTAGCACATAATACGCCTGATCCGTGGTGTTGGTGAATTCCCTGAAATTCTCCGACATCATGGAATAATCAATATCCGTCAGGCTGAAACCCTGAGAGTAATTCATCAGGTAAATGGCAATCATCACAAACGCCATGATCGTCAGCAACAGCGGAAGTAATATAATACTTATAAATGTTACACGAAGTCTGGTTTTAAATTTCATATTACTCTTGCCTTTCAGCAACCTGCAAACTTTCTGTGACTTTAGTGCCGTGTACTTCTGTACACTGTGTAACACAAGTTTGCGCGTGTTAATTTATATTTTATACTTTACTTGCGCTCATTATAGCATGATTCCCACCTCCTGTGTATAAAGGAAGCAAGAATATCATTAAAAAAATATAAACAAAATTTTTTCATTTTTTTGTTGACATTATTCTCGCATCATGTATAATAAGCTTATAAGAAACAGTAATCATTACTATTATTGAGAAAGGGGCTTATGATGGCACTGAAACGAAGTAGACAACGGGAAATGATCAAATCCTTTCTCATGGGACGCAAGGATCATCCTACCGCTGATGTGATCTATTCTAATCTGAAGCAGCAGGATCCGAACTTAAGTCTTGGTACCGTCTACCGTAATTTGACACTTTTGTCGGACATGGGAGAAATCTTACGACTCCGGGTCGGTGACGGTGTTGACCATTTTGATGCCGATACTTCCGAACATTATCATTTCGTGTGTACGGAATGCGGAAGCGTTATTGATCTGGACATGGATAGTATTGATTCCATCATGGAGGCCGCCGGAGAGAGATTTGACGGCCAGATCCGGGGACATGTCACTTATTTCTACGGCTCTTGTCCCGCCTGCACCAGGATTGCTACGGAGTCCTAGTTTTCTGAATGAAAACAGACTTCGTTCCATAATATATTTGTGCTTATAAAGCACACGCAAAAAGAGAAAACTGAAAACAAAACATTTCATTAGAAAAGGAGAAAAAATTATGGCAAAGTATGTATGTCAGGTATGTGGTTATGTTTATGAAGGTGATGCGGCTCCCGCAGAGTGCCCCATCTGTCACGCTCCCGCTTCCAAGTTCACCAAGCAGGAGGAAGGCAAGACCTGGGCTGCTGAGCATGTAGTAGGTGTAGCAAAGGGTGCTCCCGAGGATATCATTGCTGATCTGCGTGCGAACTTCCAGGGCGAATGCTCTGAGGTTGGTATGTATCTGGCAATGGCAAGAGTAGCTCACAGAGAAGGTTATCCCGAGATCGGTCTGTACTGGGAGAAGGCTGCTTACGAAGAAGCTGAGCACGCTGCAAAATTCGCTGAGCTGTTAGGTGAAGTCGTAACCGATTCCACCAAGAAGAATCTGGAGATGAGAGTAGATGCTGAGAACGGCGCTACCGCAGGTAAGTTTGATCTGGCTAAGAGAGCCAAGGCTCTGAACCTGGATGCAATCCATGATACCGTTCATGAGATGGCTCGTGATGAGGCAAGACATGGCAAGGCATTTGAGGGTCTGTTAAAGAGATACTTTGGCTAAGCTACAAGCCATGCAAGGATAAAATAAAAAGTCACTGGGAGGACATTTATGTACTTCCAGTGACTTTTTATTTTAGCTTTATACGGCGACAGCCGTCCATGAGCAAGTCACGCAGTGACTGCGAATGGGTTGCATGGCGCCAGCCTTAGGAACGCGCCTGCCCTTATACGGTTCCGGAAATCACCAGCGTGCTGACACCGGGGTTGATTCCCCACGCTCCCGTAACGGGATCCTGGGTGTAAGTCGCTGCGGGTACGGTAATACCTCCTGCAGTTCCGGTAAATAATCCGGTAGTCGTATCATACGTATAGTTTGTTCCCTCTGCCCATGCAGTTCCATTAAAATTCACAGTCAGATTCTCCAATACGGGATTAAAGGTATCCGTGATCACGACACCGGTAGCTGCATCCGCTGCCGTATTACCCAGATTCTGTATCAGGAACGTATATGTCAATGTTCCATTCTCTGTCACAGGTACGGGGCTGACGGACTTTGTGATCGTAAGAAGCGGTCCGCTTGCCGCATTTACTGTCTCATTCACAGTAACAGGAGTGACTCCTGCCCCGGCAATCGTCGCCGTATTCGTAATGGAAGCCTCTGCTGCCAGCGGTGCATAAGAGTTCACCTCAGCCTCATAGGTAAGTGTCACATTACCTCCCGCAGGCACGGTAATTCCCGTGATTGTCAGAGGAGGGCCTGCCGTTACAGCCGGTGTTGCCTGTAAAATTCCGTTTGCATAGTATTTTACGGTCCCCGGAATATACGTCAGAGGTGTCAGTTCTCTAGTATTAAACAAATACTCTCCCAGATTATCCGTTACTGTAATTCCATTAAATGCTGTAGTGCCTGAGTTCACAATGCTGATCACATACGTCACATTTTCATTCTGCCCGTAGGTATCACGCACTGCTGTCTTGGTTGCAGACAATACCTCCGTGATCTCACCCACTGCTATATTGGAGTTTGTAATCTCATTTCCATAGCGAAGCTGTGCCTGATTTGTAAATCTAGCCATATATTTTTGTATCCTTTCATTGTATTTGGATTTACTATAATATATGACTGTTTTTAAGAAAGTTGACGGATTCTGTCACTGCATTTCTTGACTTTCCTCTTCCACCTCCGTATGATGGAATCACAAGCATTCACTGGCGTTGCCCCAAAAAACATTGAGGATTCAACATGAAGAAAAAAGTATTTAACATCATCCAGATCGGTGACAAAAGTAACCGTCTGAGCCGGCTCTTTGATATTTTTATTGCTATCGTTATCTGTGCAAATATTCTGGTGACTTTTCTGCAAACCTTTGATGAGCTTGCTACTTTATTTCCGGTATTTCACTTGATCGAGGTTATCACTATTCTGATCTTCTGTGTGGAATATATCCTGCGGATCTGGACTGCGGACTATCTATATCCTGATAAAAGCGAGTTCCGCTCCCGGCTACGGTTTCTGATCTCCTTCGACGGCATTATCGACCTGCTGACAATTTTACCTTTTTTCTTCCTGTCCGGCATGGTCATCTTCCGGATGCTGCGGGTGGCAAGGATCTTCCATCTGTTCCGCCTGAATGCACGGTATGATTCCTTCAATGTCATCACTACGGTACTGTATGAAAAACGCAATCAGATCATTTCCTCCGTATTTATCGTACTGATCCTGATGCTCGCCAGCAGTCTGTGCATGTACAGCGTGGAGCATGATTCCCAGCCGGAAGTATTCCGCAATGCTTTCAGCGGCATCTGGTGGAGCATGTCAACGCTACTCACCGTAGGCTACGGTGACATCTATCCCATCACCACACTAGGCCGGATCATGGCGATCTGTATCGCCTATCTCGGTGTCGGTGCTGTGGCTATCCCCACCGGTATCATCAGTGCCGGTTTCGTGGAACAGTACCAGCGCAAAAGCAGTCTCTCTAATATTAAAGAAGCAGATATTCATGAGATCGCCGAGATCTTCGTAGATAAACGCTTCGCCGGAAAATCCGTGGAAGAAATGGAAGAGGCAGAACAGGTCACGATCTTCCTCATTCTGCGGGAGGATCTGTCCATTCTGCCTCAAAAAGATACGATATTAAGGTTAAATGACATTATTGTCATTCGTGGGGAGCACTCCTAATTTTCCCCTGTCGCTGCAGTTTCCGTTTCCACAGTCTCCACAGCTTCCGTGGTTTCTGTCTCTGCAGTTTCTGTTTCTGCAGTCTCCGTCGCTTCGGTAGTTTCTTCCACCAGATCATCCAGTGTATAATTGTACTTTTCCCTGCTTACCGGTTTCGTGTGCCATCCCCATTGTGACATTGTACACAACGGGAGTTCCTGATATTCCTCGTATAGCGTCTGCATTCCGGTGATATCCGCCGTAAAAGCAAGTTCTCCGTTTCCTACCGTAAGCGGGGAGTCCGTTGCTATCTCCGTCAGCACCGGATTATGTCCCGATATCAGTTTCTGCCTGTCTATTTTATGTTCTGCGACCATACAAATGCTCCTTATCCTTTTACTGAACCGATCATAACACCCTTTACAAAATGTTTCTGTACAAAAGGATATAAAATAATCAGTGGAATACTACCAAATACAATAATAGCATATTTTAATACTTCAATGTTCGCTGCACGCATACTTTGTTCTGCCGTAGTTGCCATTTCCTCCAAAGCTGCTACCGAATTCATGATATTACGCAGGACTACCTGCAGTGTAAATTTATTCTCTGAAGACAAATAAATAAATGCATCAAAATAGGAATTCCAATGAGCAATGGCATAATAAAGTACCAATACTGCCAAAATAGATTTTGACAACGGTAATACCATATTAACCAGAACCCGGATATCATCGCATCCATCCAGTCTTGCAGATTCCAACATTTCTCCCGGAATGCTGTTCTGGAAATAGGTTCTTGCAATGATCATGTTATATACCGAAATTGCTCCCGGTAAGATCAATGCCCACATACTATCCAGCAGTCCGAGGTTTTTGACATTCAGATAAGTAGGAATCAACGGTGCTGTGAAGATCATAACGAAAATAAACAGAGCGCTGATCACCTTTCTTCCAATAAAATCCTTTACGGACAATGGATATGCCGCCATAATTGTCAATACAATATTTACGCATGTTCCCACTATAGTATATATAATGGAATTTTTATAACCGGTCAGAAGAGACCTGTTGGAAAATATCTCCTTATATGCATCAATATTCCATCCCTTCGGCCAGAAAGATACCTGTCCTCTTATGACAGCGCTTGGCGAAGACAAAGACGAAGCTACCACATTGAGAATTGGCATCGCTACCAACAGAAGACATATCATTAGGAGCACAGTATTTACTATATAAAATATACGATTACTTTTGCTCATAACTTTTCTTTTCATCTTATGTTCCTCCCTATATCAGACTGGTATCGGCAATCTTATCCGCTATTTTGTTTACAACCAGCAATAATATCAGAGATACCACTGACTGGAATATACCAATCGCTGTCGAATAGCTATACTGCATTCCGCTCAGACCGATACGATAAACATACGTTGAGATAATGTCTGAAGCTGCCATGTTTAAATCATTTTGCAAGAGCAGTACTTTTTCATATCCTATTGTCAAAATATGCCCACAGGACATGATCAACAGAATTACTGCTGTCGGCATGATACTGGGAATGTCAATATATCTGATTCTTTGCCAGATATTCGCACCGTCCACGGTTGCTGCCTCATGTAATTCCTGGTCTACCGCAGCAAGCGCAGAGATATAAATTACGGCATTGTAACCCGTTTTCTGCCATACATCAGAGAAAACATATAATGTTTTGAACAATTTAGGCTCTCCCATAAAATGAATGGCCTGTCCTCCCAGATTCTCGATCAGGTGATTCACCGGACCCGTCAGAGATAACATCTGTGACAGAATACCTACGATCAAAACGGTAGAAATAAAATAAGGCATATACGTTACCATCTGTACCGTCTTTCCGAACCATCGCACTCTGACATAGTTCAATGCAATCGCAAGAATTATCGGTGGAAAAACTCCCAATACAATACCGTACACAGACAAGCCCAATGTATTACCCATCAGTCTCCAGAACTGTGGTGACTGGAAAAACATCTTGAAATACTTAAGTCCTACAAACGGGCTGTGCCAGATACCTCCTTTGAAATTGTAATCCCGGAATGCGATCTGCGATCCAATAATAGGCATATATTTAAAAACGATCAGATAAACCAGAGGCAGTGCTACGATCAGATATAACTGCCAATGCCTTTTTATGCTGCGTATTGTATTTTTTCCATGCTGTTTTTTATGTTCCGGACGAATTGTTTTCTTAGGCTTCATTTTCTTCCTTCTTTCTATAAAAGGAGGGCTGCCTTAATGCAGTCCCCCTTGCAAATGTTTCAAAAGGCTTTCCCGATCTCCTATTTTGCAAAAGAAGATTCATCATATGCCTTCTGTAATAACTCCAAATATCTCTCCAGTCCTACATTATTCAGGGCACTGATATAGCCATCCCATTCTGCATCAATATCCTTTGCTCCGGTAATAAACTGCACCATATATTCTTTCTGAACATCCATAACATTGGTCTTAAGCAAAGACATTTCGCTGGAGTCTTCCTGGCTCATATATAAATCCGGCATTACCGACTCTCTGGACTGTCGCACCTTTTCATGTTCAAGAGACGCTCTGTAAATAACCACATTTCGACCATTGACCGGCTTAACATCCTCCGCATACGGATCCGGGTTCGTAGCTTCTGCAAGCAGGAAATCCGGTGTACGCACCAATGCCGTAACCTGATTCAAAGTTACATTGGCTGTGGAAGCATCCAGTTTCTTATAGAGTGCTTTTGTCACACCATCCATGCCTACTTCTGTCGTATCATCATCCAGCATGACATAATTCACACCTTCTTTTCCAAGAATAGCTCTGTATGTCTGCGTCTCAATATAATCCAGCAGACGGAATGCTGCTTCGGGATTACTGCAGCTGCTCGAAATAAATGTCATACCTGTCTGGAACATAACATAAGGATTCCAGGATGCCACGCATTGACCACTCGGTCCTGTCAAAGGTGCCAGTGACTGATACTGCTGCCATTTATCGGAATACGGTTCTGTCGTCAGATCACAGGCATATCCCGGTCTCTGGGCCAGAAATGCTCCGATGACACATTCATCCCCTGCTTCATTTATGTTTACCTGATTATTCTTATCCTGCGTAAAAGATTCTGGGTTTAATAATCCTTCACTATACAGCTGTTTTAAATATTTCAGGCCTTCTTTGTAGCCTTCCTGAACCGGCGCAAACGTCACTTTTCCGTTATCTAAATACAATTTATTTGTCTCAGAAGTCAGTTGAAACGGATTCATTAGAAATCCATCAATCTGTGTACCCGCTCCGGAAGTCACTGTTGACAAAGGAATTTCGTCATTGAGATCTCCATTGCCATTGGCATCCTGCTCCTTAAAAGCTTTCATGACCTGATAAAACTCTTCCGTAGTTGTCGGCATCTCTAATCCCAGATTATCCAGCCACTGCGTATTGATCCACAATTTCATATTGTATTGTACATGCAGGGATCCATCTACATTCGGTAAAGAATAAATATTACCGTTCGGAGTTGTTATATAGTCTCTCAGCCCCTCTATTTCATCCAGTGCCTGCTTATAACCTACTGAAACAGTGTCCAGATAATCGTTTAAAGGTAAAATCAGTCCCTGCTCTCCCAGCGCCTGTTCTGTTGCTTTGTCATAGCGGTTACTACTGCCTACACCAGTTAAAATAATATCCGGAAGATCTCCCGAAGCGAACATGGTGCTCAGCTTTTCCTGTACATTATCTGAAGCCGCACAGGTCTGCCACTCCAAATGGATTCCCGTTGTCTCTTCAAGTTCTTTTACCATTTCATTATCTTCCCAGCTGCCATCCGGATTTGCAGGTGCAAACACCGTCAGAGTCACGGGCTCATTTACAATGGGAAGTTGTCCCGGTTCATTAAACAATGAATTATCCCCTGTTTGTGTCTGACCTGCTTCTGCTCCTGATGATCCTGCTGCCTGTTGGGATGATCCGCACCCGGTAAACATTCCTGTCATAAGCATGCATGCTGTTAAAAGTGCTACAATTTTTTTCTTCTTCATTTTGTGCCCTCGCCTTCTTTTTTTGCTCAGCCCACAGCTTACCGATTTGATTTTTTGTATTTGTACTGTGGCTGCCTTACGCATTTCACAATACAGGCCGAGCACTGAAACAACAACTTGAAATTCCTGATGCAACGTACAAAATCTAAGAAAATGCGCCGTACACTTTCTTAGGTACCGCGCATTTTCTTAGATTTTTATTCTTTCCATGCCGAAGGTGCTATCCCGTAGGCACGTTTAAAGGCCCGTCGGAAGGTTGCGCTGCTTCCGTAACCCACCATCTGAGCAATGGTCTCCATATCCCATTTTCCTTCGGCAATTAATTTTTTTGCCTTTTCCAGTCTTAATTTTTCCAAATAGCTGCTAAAAGATTTTCCCATCGTCTCCTTGAAAAAGATAGAAAAATAGTTTTCTGATAGTCCAAACTCTTCTGCCACCATGGGGACGCCCAGAGATGGATTGCCATAATTTTTCTCCAGATATTCTTCCAGTTTCTGATAGTATATCTCGCTCTTTCTGCTCCTGCTGTGATAATTTTCTTCGCATAGACGCAGGAACTGTGTTTCCAATACTTCCAATGCTTTGGGAAACGACTGTTCCGTCTGTACTTTTTCCAGCAGCTGCTCCGTTTCCATACTTTCTGCCATATTATTACACATTCTTATCAAAGTAGAGGTGATTCCCGATATAACGACTTTCCCTCCATTGGCCGACAGATGTATTTTTCCCAGATTTTCTTCTCTTATTTTTATAAAAATTTCTTTTACCTGCTCTGAATTACCATTTTTTGTAGCAGCCTGTAATTTTTCTTCCATTTCCAGCGGATACCAAGGCATATTCCTTTTCCACAGCTCTCTGCTGTATTCCACTACATTCTGTTTTTCTATTTTTCCCTTATCAGAGCAATATAACGCCTGTTGATAAGAAAATACAATTTCTCGCTTTTCTGTATAACAGCTGCCGATTCCGACATAAACCTCCTCCGCTCCAAGCTGTTTCAGTTTCTCTGCTGTCTGCTCTCCTACAAGCAGAGGTTCCATAGGATTTTCCTCTGTACAATATTGCAGCAATGCTACATGGGTCGGATCTACCGGATACCATATCTGTTCTGTTTCCGTCTCCGCACATTTTTTTGCCGCTGACAACAGTTTTTCTCCCTCCTCACTGCCAAACACCAGTACATAGTAATCCTTCTGCACTAACCGGATTCCGGCATGGGCAGCTTCCTCTATAATATTAAGTTCTGTGTCAAATTCTCCGTTCATTAGTAATGTCAGAAAATTTCTTCTCTCTTTCACGGTCTTTTCCTGTAGCATCGCATTCAAAGACTGATAATCATCCAACAGGGCATGAACTCCCTTCTCCAGATATTCATACTCTGAAATATTTTCCGTTTTATGAATTTCTCTGTCTTCCAGCATAAAAAATCCCTGCATATTGTCAATCAGGTTATGAATCGGTTTGCTGTACCTTAATGCAAAACAACACCCAAGGCCAATTTCCAGTACTGCCCCTGTGAAAAGAATCAACCATGCTGCTCTACGAATTCTTTGAAAATCCTGCATTACTACCGCCATCGGAAGAACGGCCGCAAAATGCATTCCATTTTCTTCCGATGTCTGATTTACCACCAGACAATCTGTTCCATTCCATTTTATCTGCCGGATATCTTCCCCTGTTGCTTCACTTAGAAACAGATCCGTGTTCTCCGGATCATCACCATCCGCATTGATTTTCCCCAGACTTGCAAGCAGTCTGTCCTCTGCATCATAAATCAGAATTCCTCCTTGTCGGCTCAACAGTTGTCCAAACATTTGCTCCAGATTTTCTTTTGAAAGCAAAAATTGTACTACAGCATTTGCTTCCGGCTCCTGTTGAATATAATTCCGCACAGGGTAGGAAAATGTCATTGCCTGAAATGTTCTCTCCCCTGTATCTATTTCTTCCAACGGAAACAGCTGCCACGTATTCGACTCGAAACTCTGTTTTCTCCAGGTCTCAAAATCCGTATTTTGATAAGTGCAATAATTGTCATAAAAAAACTTATCCCCAACTACCATCCCGCTTTTTCGAAATATCAATTCATTTTTCATAATCACACTGTAATTCTGATAGTGCTCTGAATCCGCAAAGGTCTGGCGAAGCATGTCATTGCATCTGATTAATGCTGCGATATTATTGTCCCCATCCTTCAATCCGTCCAGAAAATAGACCCACTTTAAATCACTGTCGTTTGATACAGAAAAAGCTCCTGCACACATAATATCCAGTTGCTTTTCAAATGCCATGCGGCCTTCCGTTAAGTCATTTTTCATAATTTCACTGTAATAGTTCTCTGTACTATTTTTCCAAAATGAAAGTAGCAAAAATACTGCTATAAACGGTGCAGCCAACAGCGCACCATAAGAAAGCAGCAATGTAGAGTATATTCTCTTCACATGAAAACGTTTTAATTTCTGTCGTGTCATTCGTATGGTTATGCTCCTCATTTTTCTCATGGTCCAAAAAATATCCGGACTTTCGAACATAAAATGTACTTATCTGCAAAAAAACAGCAAACACGTACATTATATTACGCATTTGCTGCATTGTCATCATGAATATATAATTTTCTCGCTCTGGAATG
>OGOQ01002410.1_pt1 | contig 11705 bp, 11 predicted proteins | sample 1552691 | NCBI WGS metagenome assembly OGOQ01 (sample SAMEA2580209, study PRJEB22360) | human gut metagenome | biome: human gut; feature: human-associated habitat; material: faeces | place: Denmark | collected 2008/2010
CGATACAACTCCCCTTTGACATAATAATCTGACATTCCTTTCTCTGCCTGCACTCAAATGCCTGCAGGCACAAACTCTCAGAGATTATTCTCTAGTAATATTTCGCTGCTCCGGAATAAAACTTCATAAGCAGCTTTGCGATCCACTTCGGCCAGAAACGGCAGAAAATCTCATACTCATCATCGTATCTGGCATTCGTTGTCTTAAGCAGCTTCGCGGTCTGGTTTAAGTCGTTCATCCGATGGTATAAAAGGACATCCTTCACATATACAAAAGAACCCTTCTGTCTGGATAAACGCTCCCACAGATCCCAGTCCATAGATGCCTTGTACTTCTCCAAAAATACCGGCTCCGGCATCTTGTCCTTCACGCACACAACCGTCGGATGCGTGATCGGATTGCCGAGAAGCTGGATCCCTCGCTTGCCGATCCATGTGCCCTGCCATGCATGAACAAGAGACGGCCACAGAAGCATCCGCTTGATCCGCACCATCGTGGACGGCTTCTTGTCAACCTCATCGTTGTGCATCTCCAGATAATTGGTAAATGCGATGATCGGATCCTTCGCATGATTCAGTGCATCAAGCACCTTTTCGAGGAATGCCGGTGCCAGGATCTCGTCCTGATGCATCAGCATCATAAGCGGTGTCTCAGGCAGTGCCATCGCAAAATTGTAGTCCTTGATCTGTCCGCCGTCCCGATTGACACAGACCGGAATATCGTAGCGGTCCGCGATCCCCTGAATGAAATCATTCGGCGTGGAGGTCGAGATCAGGATCTTTGCGGAAATCGTCTGCTCCTTTACGGAACGGATGGCCTCCTCCAGATACTCGCACTCCTGATAAGCGCAGACAACAAAGGTAAAATCATCCGCGGTATAGTTATTGTACTGTTTCATGCTTATTTCGCTCCATTTCCCATGATTGCTTCAATCTTCGCTGCGTCTCCCCAGATGCCCGGAGAGTCATATGGTCTGTCCGGAAAAGCACCGTACTCCAGCCTGATATTCATGTTCTTTTCCTTGATATAGGACTCGATCTTATCCGCAAGGGACATCGGCTTGCCGGTACATACATTGATGATGCCGTCAACCTCGCCCTGAATACTCGCTTTCATGATCATCTGCGCGAGATCATCCACATGGATGAAATCGTAGAGATTCTTGCCGGTCGTAAACGGAAATGTCGTTTTGCCGTCCTCTGCCGCCTGATACAGCTTTGCAAAAATAGAGCTTCCTCTGGCGTCATCGCCGTAAATATAATAGGCCCTGAGCCAGTGCAGATGCACATCCTTGTTCTGTGTGTACAGAAGAAGCTACTGCTGTCTGAGCGCATTCTTGGCAATGCCGTACATCGACATCGGATTGCACGGTGTATTCTCATCCACAGCACCCTCCCAGTAGCCGACCTCATGCATGCTTCCCATAACGGTCAGATACTTCAGACCGCCATCGATCATATGATTCAGAAATGTCACATGAGAGGACAGATCCTTCATGTGTGCCTCCGAATTATGCACAAAGCCATCGCGCCATGCCATATGCACAAGCACGTCCGGGCTGCCGCACTGCTCATAGATATCTTTCTCCCCGTTAAAGATCTCCACGTCAATCCTCTTTGCCCGCTCGTCAACTCCCTTGTACGAAAAATCGGACACATATACATCATGCCCTGCGTTGCAGAATGCCTTGACCACATGATGACCAATATATCCTGCTGCTCCGGTAATCAATATCTTCATCGGATAACCCCCTTTATTTCTCCGTTGTATAATGTAATACAACGCCAACTGCTGTTGCGATCACTAACGCCAGTCCCATATGCAGATAAACATTCATCTGTCCACCGAACAGATGGATCAGAAGCTGCTGGATCGGGAAGGCACACAGATAGATTGTATATGAAAAACGTCCCCCAAAGGCAAGTCTGCTGCCACACTGTCTCGCCATAAATGCCGGATAAAGAAGCACATACGGATAAAAGATCCAGACAGCCGCCGTCGACCAGGACAGCGCAAAGCATACTGCCATGCCCGCCAGTGAGAGCACGAACAAACGCCAGTCCACCGGAACCCGGTCCCGGTATACATATAAAACATGTCCCAGTAAGAAGAAATAGATCGGACGGAAGGCTGCGCTTAAAATAACAATTCCAAGCATGCTGCAAATACGGAAACCGATCAATGCGCACACCAGATATACCGCCATAACGCCAAGGATTCTTTTCTTTTTCAGCAGTCCCAGACGGTAGATCACATAACATCCCACATAACAAAGCACTTCCACAGGAAGTGTCCACAGTGCACCATTCACAGCACTTCCAAATACATTGTTCTCAAAAACGCCCGGAAGATTGTGTCGCAGAACAAACACTGCATTGAGCAGATAACGCCATGTCACACTGTTTGTAAAATACTGCCCAAGCGGCAGGGTCGTCACAAAGGCTCCCATGATCACAGACAGCACAACAACTGCTGCCAGCGGCGGCCACACACGCCGGAAACGCGCTCGGAAAAACTTCCCGGCACTTTGATTCCGCTCTATGCTTTTTGCAATAAAAATGCCACTCGCAAGAAAGAACAGGCTGACCGCCATGGTTCCGAAATCAAGCTGCTGCCCCGTGATCACCTTGATCCACTCACCCTTTGAGACATTCAGGTCAAAGGAATGATGAACAATCACAAGCCACGCTGCCAGAAACTTCATGAAATCCAGATTATTGCTTTTCTGCTTTATCTGCGTATCCAGATAAAGACACTGTCTTCTCTCTGTATTCATATTGACCCCTGTTCTCCCATCATTGTTCCTTATTCATAACATCTCTTACTGCAATCTCCTGCGTGAGACTCTGTATCATGTTCTCCAGATGCGACACCCGGAATGTAATATAGAAATTATGCAGCAGAAGAATAAAGATCATAAATAAAAATATAAAGTTTACCGGCGACTGTATTCCGCACAGATCCGCAAGCGCAATGGCGATCTGCGGGAAAATGCTTAAAACAAGCAGTAAAAACGAAAATACGATCCAAAACAGGGAATACTCTATTTTAAGCTTTGCTTTTCGTATTCTCCGAAGTACATATATTGCTACCATAAAAGATACAATAAACAGAATAATTCGTAAGGAAATGGACATAATCTGATCACCTCTTTCTAAAAGTCTGTATTACAACAATCGACATCAGCATACGAAACATATAGGAAATTGATCTCGTAAGATTAAGGTAGCTTGTACCGGCAATTCTTTCTTCCATATCTACCTGTACCTCTGATACGTTCGCACCATTCTTGATCAGATAAGATACCGTATCCGGCTCCGGTCCGTAATTGACCTCCTGTGCGTACTCCTTCATACAGTTTCTGTTATACATACGCATTCCGGAGGTTGGATCCTTGATCCATTTACCGGTTGTCAGACGGATCGCAAGGGAGCTCAGTCGGCTTCACAGCATTCTGGCTGTAAACGGCTTTTTCTCTGTAACAAAACGTGATCCGATCACAATGTCGTATCCCTTTTCCATTTCTTCAATCATCGGTTCAATATATTCCGGCAGATGCTGTCCGTCCGCATCAAACTGGATCACATAATCGTAGTTCATGCGGTAAGCATACTTGACACCTGCCTGAAAACCTCCCGCCAGTCCAAGGTTGATCGGCAGATCGATCACCTTGTAATTGCGTTCCATACAGATATCATATGTCTTGTCCTTGGAACCGTCATTGACGATCACATAATCGTACTCGCTGTAATTGCTTTCGATATTATCAACAACCCGTTCAATATTTTCCGCCTCATTATATGCGGGAATCAAAATCAATAATTTCTTCATAACTTGCCTCATTCTTCTACAACCAATACTGGTTTGTATTTTATAAAAACTCCGTCAACATACATGCTGCCAGGATCACAGAAATCACCATTCCTACACCCTCTATCCAGCGCTCCACCTTATCATTGCGTGGAATCGTCAGAAAGCGGATCTGTCCCAGCGTCAAAAACAACGGTGCCATAATCGGCCAGAGATATCTTCCCTGACATCCCTCGATGGTTGCTGCTCCCACCTCATTAAAGGTGACATACATCGCTGTAGCCACACAGCAGACGCTGGCAAATGCAAGCGGCAGAACCGTGATCTTGATCGGGCAGCCGACCGGACGAACATCATTGCGGCGGCGGTCAAGAACCGTAACAACCACAAGCCAGATCAGACAAGGCATCGCCAGTGCCGGAATGCTCCAATAATATGCCGTCTGCACGATAAACGCCTTAAACATTGTCATATTCAGATACTGGAATCGCAGATAACTGAGAAGCAGTCCCGTATACTTCATCGGATCGGACAGGATATACTGAATCTGTCCCGCCGCATTAACACCCTCGCCTCCACGCATATCGCCGGAGCCTAAGCCGCCGCCAAAGATCAGTACCGCAAAGCCTAACACTGCAAGAACAACAATCCCGCAAAAGAAACAGCGGTAAATCCTGCGCCATTTCACACTCTTGAATGTCTCCTTCGGCAAAAAGGCTGCCAGTCCCAGAAGCGGGATATATACCGGCTTGGCAAGAATCCCGACCAGAAATGTTCCAAAAATCAGCACAATATCCTTTACGGTCAGCAGTTTCTCCGGATGCTGATATTCTCCAATGAGATATGCAATGGAATATGCCACCAGTGCGATCAGCCAGTAATCATAATTAAAGTTGGATACAAGAAATACTGCTCCCGGCATCAGCGCCACTGCCGCCATGATCATTTTTCCGGATTTGAGATGCCTCATTCCAAGATAGATCACAATCAGATAAAACAGCGCACTTGCCAGCCTTCCAAGAACAACCATTGCTGTCATCGGTATTCCCAGTCCTCTTGCGAAAAAGAATACCAAAATCGCCGGAAGGTAAATAACAGTTCTGAAATTGATCAGAACCGGCTGATCCGAAGATTCAGCCACCCGCGCGGAAGGATCATTCAAAATCTGTCTTAACCTTGGTTCCTCGGTCATGGAATAGCTCTTGAGCTGCCCCAGATAACAGGTGTAGTAAAAGTCCTCCTCTGCGATCGATAATGTACTGTTCTGCAGATGAGATGCCCCTGCCGCATTGATAAAATGTGTCTGATCATCCCACGAAACATTTAACCGCATTGGCAGAAGCAGCGTCAATCCCACGCACAGGATCACACCACAGCGCAAAAACAGGACTTCAAAGGTTCTCTTTTTGACGATAAACAGATATTTTATAATCTCATAGCCCAGCAGTCCGAGTACCACTCCGTAAATCGTGCTTCTGGTGGTCCACTGCCATGTGCCATGACGGATCACAATAAAATAAATGTTTCGTAAAAGCCATCCACACACGCCTGCAAGCACATAAAGCAGTGCCGAAAGTCCAAGCTGCTTCGGATGCTGTTTTACATACTCCCCAGCACCTTTGAGACCATTTATGCTGTTATTAATGATATTTTCAAGCTTTTCTTTCTTTGCGAGCCAGCAGGAAATAAGGAGCAGAACAACGATCAGCACTAGAATCTGCTTTTGCAGCGTTCTCTTCTGTGCTAAAGATGCCTCCTGGAGATGCTCGATATAAACAGACTCCAGGGAAATATCCTGATCCGTAGAAAAACGGATGCGGTTGATCGGCTTGTGGTTTAAGTAGGTCTTTTCCGCATACTGTCCCTGTCCGACACCGGTCGTGATATGCTCCACCTTCTGGTCATCCAGAAATGTGTCAATCTCAAAATGATTGTCCACCGGTGCCTCCGCATTCATGTTGATCCAGAATACGCGGACGTTTCTTTCCTCAAAGGTGTATTCGATATAATGCTCATTTGCATCAGCAATCGTATAATTCGTCTCTGCCACCGAATATCCCGTCACTGACTGCTCTGCCGGATACTCCAGGATCTTTTCCTGCGAATAAATATTAAGGGAACGATATGCTATAATCCCAAACAATCCCGCAATAATACATAAGATCGCCAGATTTCTGGAAAAATGTACCACCGTCTGTTTGTTTCTTTTGGGATTGCTTCTGTTATTTTTATTATTTTTCCCATTTGTTTTCTTCTTTGAAGACATCCTATCCCCCATTCCACCACCATTCCACGGTGGCTTTACACTTAACGTTGCAAAGATATCATTTATTTAAAATTTTCCGAGAATAAAATCCGATGAGTTCTTTGTAAGATTGGCATTATAATAAGGATCTCCCTTTCGGATAACCTCACTCCACCGTTCCTTTAGCAAGTTCATCTGCTCTGTCTCATCAACATATTCACCGTTTGCATTTCTCCTTGCCTTCCAATTGATCATGTCATTATGCGCAAATCCCATTCTGGCATATGGATCCAGCACATTCACCTTTCCGGACTTCATCAGCTTCAGGGAAAGATCAAAACCGGCAAACCAGGCCTTTAACCCATCATCCATTCCGCCTGCCTGATCGTAATATTCCTTGCGTACAAGCATGCAGGTATCCGATACAGCCGACACATTATGCATGTAATAAAAATTTCCCCAAAAACCGGAATGATCATCATTGAGAAGATAAAAATTACAGCTTCCCAGATTATAATATCCTACCCCTAAGGTGATACCGGCATCCCGGATCACGCCCTTCGGATAACTGACAACTCCACCAACAGCGCCTACTTCCCCGCGCTGCGCCACGCCCAAAAGCTCCTCGAGCCAGGACTCCTGCATGCAGATACAGTCACTGTCCAGAAACAGCAGATATTCCCCCTTTGCCTTTGCTGCTGCCTCATTCCAGGTTATCCCTGCCCGACGTACCAGAATCTCATAATTGGAATATGTGGTCTTACTTCGTATGCTCTGTTCACACTTCGCACTATCGGCATTCGCATGATCCTCCGACAGGATGATGGATACAAGCGGACTTCCCTGAACCTGATATTTCACACGGTAAATGACCGGATAAATCTCTGAACTTTCCACTGATCCGCTGATCCCCATGCGCTCTAAATGAGACTTCACTGCTTTCTTTCCTGCATCAATGCAGTATGTCTTTGCCGAAATATCGGAAGCGACCGACAATGCATGATTCCTCCAAAAATAAAGCACCTTCGGAATATGAACGATCTTATTCGCCTTTTCTGTCATCCTCAGTACGAGATCAAAGTCCTGACTTCCGTCATATTCCGTCCGAAACAGTCCGTCAATCTCTTCCATCAGTTTCATAGCAAAGCATGTGATATGACAGATATAATTGTTTGATCTTAAATCATCCGGTGCAAAATCCGGTTTGAAATGGTAGCTGTCCGGTTTATGGAAATCCTTGGAAAAGACTGCCTCATCCGTATAAATAAAATCTGCCCCCTGCTCGTCCACCGCTTTCTTCAATTCATACAGTGCGCATTCATGCAGCAGATCATCATGGTCAAACAGCACGACATAATCACCGGACGCCATAGCAAGACATGCATTGGTGTTCTCGGAGATACCACCGTTTTTCTCCAGCTGCTGATACCGGATACGCTGATCGTTCTGCTGATATTCCTTTACTACGTTTCCCACCTCTGTATGCTCCTGATCGCTTCCATCTGCCAGACAAAGCTCCCAATCTCCGTATGTCTGATTCTGTACAGACTCGATCATTTCCCGTAAAAACTTCTCCGGTGTGTTATATAACGGCACCAGAATACTGAAGCGGGTTGCTGTTTCGTATTGCTGTTCCTTCTGCCTCTGCCGCTCCTGTGGAGTGATCTGCAGGCATTTGTAATAGTTCTTCTGGGCAATCTTGTCACTGATTCTTCCATGCACCCATTTCATCTGTGCCTTTATTCCATGTTTGCGGATCCCCAGCAAAATCGCATAGCATTTTCTCGGAATATAAAACAGCTTGCTTTTCCGCAAATAAATATGAATCTTCGAAAGTTCTTGGTTATTGTTCATTTCTTCACTCCAGTTTCCATTTGGAACTCATATTGCAGATTCCCGTTCTTCCTGTTGTATTCTGTATGCAGAAACGTATGGTGTCATGAATCCGGTCAAGCACCTCACCATTTTCATCCAATGCATCCACATCCAGCATAAAATCGCCTTCCAGCAGCTCCAGTTTATCAAATTCTATGATAAATCTGCTTTTGCCCTGGATCTCCTCTGTGCAGCTTTCCTCGATAAGACTTGTACTGCCGTAATAATGGGTGTCATCCTCTCCATAGATCCGCACCGCAAACTCCGCCTGATGAATCTCCTTTGCTGCGGTAAACGTATATTCTGCCCTCATATATTCACCGGTTTGAAATACGCTCTCCCGTTTTCCTTCCCGGTCATACAGCTCGACTCCGGTAAAAAACAGCTTTCCTGAACCGGAACGGATAACCTCCCTGCCGCAAAATGTGTTCTGGTCATTTTCTGAACCCGTTTCACCCTTTAACGCCTGCATCCTGCGCTGTGATCTCTTTTCCAGTTCCTTTAGATACTCGGCATGAACCTCCATCGGCTTTCCAATCCTGCTGATCTCGCCATGGTCGATCCAGATACAGCGGTCACAGATCTGTTCAATCTGCCCGAGCGCGTGGGATACGATCACAATTGTAGTTCCTGCATTTTTAATTTCTTTGAGGCGTTTAAAACACTTCTTCTGAAAGCTCATATCGCCAACTGCCAGAATCTCATCGATCAGCAGAATATCTGCTCTGACATTGATGGCAACGGAAAACCCAAGACGCATATACATTCCTGAGGAATACGTGCGGACCGGATTGTCAATGTACTCATCCAACTCCGAAAATGCAATAATATCATCGATTTTTTCTTCGATCTCCTTTTTCGTCATACCAAAAATGGAGGCATTCGTGTATATATTCTCTCGTCCGGTCATGTCCGGATGAAAACCAGCTCCAAGTTCCAACAGACTGGAAACACGACCGTTTACCTTTACCTTTCCGTCCGTTGGATACATGATCTTGTTGATCAGCTTCAGCGTCGTACTTTTTCCACAGCCGTTACTGCCGATCAGTCCGACAGCTTCTCCCTTCTTGATGGAAAAACTGATATCGTCCAGCACCCAGTGATCTTCATACTGATTTCGTTTCCAGAACAGCATTTTATCCTTCATGCTGTTCCCTTTATCTGCGTATATCTTGAACTTCTTTTTTACATTCACCAGCTCAATTGAATTTTCGTTCTTCATATCACCGTCATGCCTTTCTTATAATTCCTCTACAAAGCCTCTCTGCAGCCGTTCAAACACAAAACAGCCCACGCCAACAAATATAATTCCTGTCACGGTTGCCATAAGAAGAGTCTGCAGCTGCGGAATCTGCTTATAATATAAGATGTCACGATACGCTGTAATGATTGGCGCCATCGGATTTAACTGAAAGATCGACTGCAGCTTCTTCGGAATGAAGGAAAGTGGATATACCACCGGCGACATATACATCCATGCCATAGACACAATACCCAGTATATGCTCGAGATCTCTCAGATACACCGTACATGCCGAAGTGATCAGCGCCAGCCCCAACGCAAAAATATATTCTATGATCATGATCAAAGGTAAAAACAGACATGCTGTAAAATTGAAGCCATAGCCTGTAACAAGCAGTACCGCAAAAATGACAATAAAGCTGAACAGCATATTGACAAAGCAACTTGTCACATAAGAAATCGGTAGCACGATCCTCGGAAAATATATCTTCTGGATCATGTCCTGATTCATTACGATAATGCTTGCGCCTCCTGTTAATGAGGAGCTGAAAAATATCCATGGAACCAATGCCACAAAGACAAAAATATAAAACTTCTCAATTCCTGCACGCATAACAACAGAAAATACCACTGTGTATACCAGCAGCTGAAGCAATGGATTTATAAATGTCCATAAAAAACCTAAAACAGATGCCTTATATCTTCCACGTAAATCTTTTTTTACAAGAGAAATCAACATCTGTCTATATGCATACAATTCTTTTATCTTGTCCATTTTCTCTAAAACCCTTCTACTATCAGTTTACATAACTCATTTAAGTATAACACACTCCTTATATTATAAGCAACTCCTATTTCCCTGCAACCCCTGTTAAAAACTGACAATCGCGAAAGCCGCGCCAATATACTGCAAATATAAAGTGTGGCTTTCGCGATATTTATCACAGATTATTTCTATACTCGATCTCTACCAGCCGCAGTCCTCTTGCCGGAGCGGTCGGTCCTGCTTTTGCCCGGTCTTTCGCGGCAATAATACCTGCAACCTCCTCGGGTTTGATGTGACCTCTGCCAACTTCTACCAGAGTGCCGGCGATGATCCGCACCATATTATATAAGAAACCGTCGCCTTTGACGCGGATCGTCAGAAGCTGATCGGCTGATCCGGCGTTTGCCCCGCCAGCCGCCCGGATGGCTGTTTCTCCGGATGCAGGCTGCGTCTGTTGCACCTGTTCACCGCTCTTTCCGGCAGCTGCGTTGACTGCTTCGCCGGATGCCGGCGGAACCGGTGTTCCTGCCTCCGTCAGTGGGCGGCATTCTACCTCAAGGCTGTAGATCGTCCGAACGGTTGTCTGCACTTGTGCTCCCGCCGCGCAGAAGGACGCGAAATCATGTTCTCCCAGAAATGCCTGACACGCCCGGCGCATTGCCTCGATGTCCAGCGTTCCATACAGGAAATATGCGGTGTTACGGTATGCCGGCAGCGGAAATGTCCGGTTTAAGATATCGTATTCATAGGTCTTGCGGCAGTCGCAGTGACGCGGATGAAAGTCATCCGCCACCTGCTTGGAGGACTGGATCACGATGTCCTCCGGCAGTCTCTGGTTCAGTGCATACGAAAACTTCTCCGCCGGAATCCTCGATGTCGTGTCAAACACGGCAACATTGCCAAGCGCATGCACGCCGGCATCCGTCCGGCTTGCCCCGGTCACAACAATCTCTTCGCCGGTCAGCGCACACAACGCACGGTTTAATTCTCCCTCGATCGTTGCCGCATTGGGCTGAAGCTGCCAGCCGTGGTAATTCGTTCCATCGTAAGCGACCCGCAGAAGTATTCTACGGGTCATGTTTGTCTGTGTGGTCATTTTCTGATTCATAGCTTCTATCCTGTTCCATCTAATAATCATTTATAGTGCCAATAAAATCTCAGCGCGGATCTTTCCCAAAAATCCCAATATAATCCCGTCAAAAATCGTCAGATTGCAACTGTCCTTGTCACAAGGATCAGTACAATAACATACAGTACAAGCACTGCGTATCCCTTGTAATCTCTCGGATTATATTTTAACGGCTTCATCTTGGTACGTCCGGCACCGCCGTTGTAACAGCGGGCATCCATCGCATAGGCAAGCTCATTGGCGCGCCTTGTTGCCGAGATAAATAACGGCACCAGCAGCGGGATCATATTGTGCAGACGGTGCATCAGATTGCCGGATTCAAAATCTGCCCCCCTGGACATCTGCGCCTTCATGATCTTGTCCGTCTCCTCGAGAAGGATCGGAATAAAACGCAGTGCAATACTCATCATCATTGCGACCTCATGGACCGGTGCCCCAAAACGTTTCAACGGTCCCAGCAGATGCTCCATGGCATCCGTCAGCTGATTCGGCGTTGTAGTCAGCGTCAGCATGGAGGATCCGATGATCAGAAGGATCAGACGAAGTGCCATAAAGACACATTTATAAATTCCCTCGCGGGTCAGATTCAGGATACCAAACTTCCAGATTGTCTCTCCCGGCGTCCACAAAAGATTCAG
>OGOQ01002412.1_pt1 | contig 11701 bp, 8 predicted proteins | sample 1552691 | NCBI WGS metagenome assembly OGOQ01 (sample SAMEA2580209, study PRJEB22360) | human gut metagenome | biome: human gut; feature: human-associated habitat; material: faeces | place: Denmark | collected 2008/2010
GATCGCCACATGATCAATTGCTCCGCTCTCCATCTTTGCAGCCTTATTTTCATAAGTCTCGATCACAAGCGTTTCCAGTTCCAGAAATACAACCTTTTCGTCTGCTTCTTCATTCACCGTCTGAAGTGCAATCTCAAATCCCAGTTTCTGATAAAAAGCAATTGTTTTTTCAATATCATTTGTCGGAATCCCGATATGCTGAATCCCTGTTGTATATGTTTTCAGATCCATCTTAACGTCCCATCCTTTCTTCAACCTGTGCAAGTTCCGGCATTGCAGGGATCGCGCCTTTCCTCTCTACACAAAGGCTTGCCACCGCGTTGCCAAACCGTACATACTCTTTCAGTTCATCCATGGTAAATGCTTCCGGTCTCTTTCCGGCTTTGCTGATACAGTATAAAAATCCTCCCCAGAAGGAATCTCCTGCCCCATTGGTGTCCACCGCTTTGCTCACAAATCCCGGAATATGTACACCGCCTTCTTTGCAGTACAGATATGCTCCATCGCTTCCCAGCGTGACTGCAACGATCTTGACACCCTTCCGGAATAAAATTTCTGTCGCTTCTTCCGGACTTTTTTTGTCTGTCAGAAGCTTCGTTTCTTCATCTGAAATTTTCATGATATCCACGTAAGGAACCAGACTTCTCATCTGTTTCTTTGCAGTCTCCTCATCCTTCCATAAAGAGGCTCTGTAATTCGGATCATAAGAAATAATTGTTCCATTATTTTTCGCAGCTTTTAATGCAATAAATTCTGCATTTCTGGATATTTCATCAGTTAACGACAAAGAGCCTACATGAAGAATACGGCTTTGGCAGATTATATCTTTCCGTATTTCCTCAGCCTTCAGTCCGATATCTGCTCCGGGTTTTCTGGCAAACGCAAAATTTCGTTCTCCGTTATCTGCCAGTTTAACAAAAGCAAGTGTTGTAAAATAGTCTGCATCACTTATTAACCCTTCAGTTGACACACCACTTTTATCCAGTGTTTCCTTTAAGAAATCACCCAGGAAGTCTTCTCCTACTTTTCCGATAAATGCTGTTTGGGCACCCAGCCGTTGTGCCGCAACCACAACATTAGCAGGTGCACCTCCCGGATTTTGTGTATAAGACAATGTTTGTCTTTCACTCTCTTTTTTTCCGGTAAAATCAATCAATATCTCTCCCAGAGAGGTAATATCATAATGCCGTTTTGTCCTATATTTTATATCTACGCCTATATTTCCTTGTGGGTATAATTTCCCTGTATAGCGATACAAACCATGCTCCCACAATAATGTAAATGTATTTCCGTCTATGAGGATATCAATATCTGTTTCTTTTTCCATCATTTCACAGGGCACAGTCCGTATACCATATCTGGAAGCTCTGTCTGCCCGGTTATAATTCACAGTCATTTCTTTATTTGAAGAATCAAAGCATATTGTCACGGTATGTCTATCTGTATCATATAGATCAATACACAACAACTCTCCATCTCCCGGCAGCTTTCCCTTCAGTTCTACCATAACCGGCTCACTTTGCGGTGGTATGTTTTCACCGGTCCAATGTTTTTCCAATGTTCTGCTGAAGAGCTTCATCTCAGCTTTCACTTTATCAGCCACTTTTGCGCACAAACGCCTGTTATCATCTAAATACCACACTCGTGATACATCCAGTATTCCACGATACCCCTCCTCCGGACCGAAATCCCGGATCCAGGGCATCCACAGCCAGCCGCCCAGCCAGGCAACAGACCGTATTTCCCCATGCAATACCGGATATGTCTGTGCTGCATAATAATGAGTTCCATGATCCAAAGTTCCGCTTATCTCTTTATGGAATTCACATTTGTCAAAATCCACCTGTCCGGACAGATACAGCGTCGTTACACTGTCTTTTTCATACATCGGCGAAGTTGTCAAAAACCAGACATCATCAAGGCAGAAGGCATCCGGACATTCAAACATTCTGCCCTCACCGGGCTCTGCTTCGTACAAAATTCCGCTATACGTCCAATGGTACAGATCGGTAGAAGAGAAAAGATAAATTCTTCCGCAGCTGTCCGGATGTTCAATTCTTCCGGTGGATCCTCCACAGATCATTCTCCATTTCCCTTGTGCAAAAAACACCTTGGGATCTCGAAAATCTCTTCCTCCCTTTTCCGGGACTTCTTTTATCAGCGGGTTTTCTTCTGCCTTTACGAAATGTATCCCATCCTTCGACACTGCCAGATTTTGCGTCTCAAAAATACCGGTTTCATCTTCCGTTCTTCCTGTATAAAATAAAAATAGCTGATCATCATGTACAACAACCGATCCGGAAAAACATCCGCCGTTTTTATCGTTATCATAGGGCATGTCGGGGACCAGTGCCGGTTCCAATTCTTCCCAGTGTATCAGGTCCCTGCTTACCGCATGCCCCCAGTGCATACTGTCCCAGTTATCATGGTACGGATTATACTGATAAAATAAATGATATTGTCCTTTAAAAAACACCAAGCCATTAGGATCATTGATCCAGCCTTTCTGTGGTGTAAAATGTAGGGATGGCCTTACGATTTCTCTCATTTTCTTATCCTTTCACTGCTCCGGCAGTCATACCACTTATAATATACTTCTGCAAAATGACATAAAATACTAATTCAGGAAGCATGATCATCAGACTCGCTGCAATGATTCCACTATAATCCATGGTATATTGTCCTTTAAACATAGATGTCATTAATGACACGGTGTTTAAGGCATTATTCTGAATAAAGGTTGATGCAAACGGGAACTCATTGTAAATATAAACTGCATTAAAAATAATGATCGTCACGAACGTGGGTTTCATAACCGGAATCACCACTTTGGTACACAGCTTAAATAGATTGCAGCCGTCGATAATTGCTGCTTCTTCCAATTCTCCGGGGATATCTCTCAAAAATCCGGTAAACAGCAAGGTATTGAACGAGATGTTCACTGCAACATACGGCAGGATCAGTCCCAAACGGGTTCCAAGAATTCCCATCAATGAATCAATCCGATATACCGGAAACAGTAGTACATAAATAGGGATGCCAATCCCGATCAGCAGGAAAAGATACAATGTTTCCGATGCCTTATGGTTTCTGAAAACCATTCTGGCAATTGCGAACGAACTCATAAAAGTGAATAAAATACTGAAAAAAGTAGATATTACTACCAGTAAAATCGTGTTAAAATACATTTTGGAAAAATCAATAGTATCGATCGCACGCTGATAATTTTCAAAGTTTATTGTCTGCGGCAAAGAAAGCGGACTGTTGACAATCTCATTATTTGTCTTTAATGAAAGCAACATAGCCCACAGTATGGGCATGACCAAAAGAATAATCAATCCCAGCAGACATATGTAAAAAATGACTTTTTTTATCGATATTCTCTTGTTTCTCATGTTTAACTCCTTTGCTTCCTCGTTGTGATCTTAATATAGGAAAACGAGCCCAGAATTGAAAGTAACAGAATTGCAACCGCAATTGCCATTCCATATCCATACCTTCTGGATGTAAATACTGTAAAATACATATATGAGGTAAGCAGCTCCGACTGATGAGTAGGTCCTCCGCCTGTCATCTGATATACCAGTTCATATATTTTAAATACGCCTGTTACCACCAGAACAATATTAATAATAAAGGTCTCTTTCAGCATAGGAATTGTCACATAAAACAAGCGTTGTAACAAATTGGCTCCATCAATATCACAGGCTTCGTAAATATCTCCCGGTATTGCTTTGATTCCGGATAAAAAAATAGTTCCATGGAAACCCAGTACCTGCCATGTGAATACGATCGCCAATGACAATGGAGACCATTTAGTTCCACCGATCCATTCAATAGCAAGCATATCCAGTCCTATTTTATGCAATACACTATTTACCAGCCCATAATTAGGATTCAGGATATATCCCCAGATAATTCCTATGATAATAGGCGCTATTACATAGGGAGCAAAAATCACCATTTTAAAAAATGCGTTTCCGTGAAAATTCTTGTTCATCAATAATGCTGCCATAAAAGATCCAACGATCAGGAATATCACACTGAATAACAATACTAAAAATGTATTTTTCAATGCGATCAGAAATAGCTTATCATGGAACATAGCAACATAGTTTTTTATTCCCACAAAGGATGCTTTTCCAAGACCACTGTAGTCCGTAAAGCTATAATAAAATGCGATAAACACAGGAATAATAATAAATACTGCATAAATCATAAGAGTCGGAAGCAGCATAATGATTTTTGCTTTCTTTGTACTCAACCAATACATAGCTTTCTCCCTTTCCATTCTATAGAAAAGAGCGGTATTACTTAATTTCACACCGCTCTTATAGTTTTATCTTTCGGCACTTTGTAAATTTTCTACATAATCAGCTGCTTGTTCCGGTGTGTAAACTCCGGTCATAACACCGAAGGTAGCATCAAAATATCCATACGCCACATTGGACGAAAGTGAATTAAACGGTTCAGTTACTGCTTTCCAGTCATCATTTAATGCCGTGATCATCGTGGAAAGTACAGGATGTTGACTCTCATCAATCTGTCCATTATATGTAGAGCACGGTAATGCCGCGGTATCCTCGGCAATGATCTTGGTTCCCTCTTCGCCGTAATAGAACTGCCAGAACTGCATAATTGCATCTAACAACGCAGGATCTTCTGCTGCCTTTGAAGATACTACATAAACACCGCCGGATGCCTTGATTCCGATCTGCTGCTCATACTGGCTGTCGGAAAAGGTAGGTCCCCAGAAAAATCCGATTTTAGAAGCTATATCACTTCCCTCAAAATCACCGATATCCCATGCTCCGGAATTGAACATTGCTGCATTTCCACCTAGGAACTGCTCTTTTGCTTCAAAATATCCAATATTGGAAATGTCCTTTGTAAAAGTTCCTTTTTCACGCATTTCTTCTACTTTTTCGAAATAGTGAATAAAGTCTTCGTTATTCCAGGAAATGCTTCCATCCTTCAGACCGTCAAGCTTTTCAAAAAATCCATATCTTGCCAACATTGTCTCGAATGCCCAGATACTGTAATTATCCTGCGCCCCCACGGTCAGCGGTGTGATTCCGGCTGCATTCAGCTTATCTACCACATCCAGGAACTCTTCATAGGTAACAGGCACTTCTTCGATTCCTGCCTGCTGGAAGAGATCCTTGTTATAATAAAATCCTACCATCATAACTTCACTGGGCATTCCCACATCTTTGCCGTCAACGGTACATGAATGCACCAGTCCGGGAAGAAGGCTGTCATTGATGCCATACTGATCCAATGCATCCGTCAGATCAGATAAATACCCATTCTGTGCAAACTCCTTTGCGGTTGCCTGCTCCAGCCAAAATACATCCGGAAGCTTATTTTCTCCTGCCAGTAAAGTCATCTGCGTATTATGCTCGGACACTTCTTTGCCCGTAATATCAATTTTAATCCCCGGATGGCTTTCTTCAAAAGCAGTAATAATCTTCTGCAGATGCGGCTCCTGTGCCTGAATATCAGCAACATGCTCTGCAAACTGGATCGTGATCTCTCCGGACCCATCTGCAGTCGTAGAGCTCTGCGCAGTCTCTGCACCATCTGTGGTTCCTTCTGCATTTCCGCATCCTGCCATTGTAAACAGCATAGCGGCCGCACAAGTAAGTGCCATCATTTTTCTCCAATACTTTTTCATCATAATTGTACCCTCCTTATTCTTGTACATGAATATCATCTAACGTCCCATACAGGACGTCAATATGTTTGCACATTTTCCCATTCTCTTCCTTCTGACTGTAAATACCCCATGCTTTTCCACAGATGAAGAAACTGGACATTTCACCTTCTATTGCAGGATGGAATGACAAGGTTCCGCGATACATATCACTTTGCAGTCCCAATAATGCATTCAGCACTCCCCAGCTTGCCATTGCTCTGCAATAATGATGACCGGACTCAATCTCACTGAACGGATTCCTCTTGTATCCGTCATAACGATCCCGAATTGACTTTACCACCGTCAGACCTTCCTCTACACAACCTGAATAAATCAGATTAACGGCTACTTCATACTCTACTCCTGTCCACACCTCTCCGGCATAGGATAACGGGAATTTAGGTCTGCCGCCTTTCGGCCAGGTAGCTACTACCATTCCATGCTCTTCATTGATTGCATATGCTCTGTGTACACTGTCCGTATGATAAAAATCCGTTTTATAATTATACTTGAATACGGATTCCATAGCAGATTTTACATGCTCTTTCGGTAAAATTTCCCCGATTCCGGCCATATATGCCAGGAACTGTCCGAGAAGCTGATCTGACAGGCAGCCTTTTCCGAATTGATATTTATATTTATCAATCTCCTTCTGTACCTGAATATAATATTCCCCGTCAAACATCAGTTGGTCGGCTCTTGCAGCTCCTTTTTCGTAAGCATCTGCGTATAGCTGGTGATGTTCTTCGTCTCCTACGATCTCAGCCATCTCTTCACAGCATTTCAATGCTGCCAGGAAAATACTGTCCGTCATGGGATTTGGTCCGTAAAATTCAATATCATAGGTTGTATTCTGCTGACCGTCCAGTACATCATCTCCATCCAGATCCCATTGTTTCAGGGCATATTCCATTGCCAGCACTACTTTGGGCCAAATGGTCTTCAAAAATTCCACGTCCCCAAGATTCTTGAAATCCCGGTAGACACGAACAACACTTCCAAGTTCTCCATCACAGGCCGGAACCATTGCATACCGTTCCTGATCAAATACGGAAAACATTCGTGTAGACATGCATCCTGTCTCATCTGTTTCTCTCAAAAATTCTACATTACGCATAGTTTTTTCAAGATCCGGGAACAGAAAAGCAACCGTCTGTGCATAATTCCATACATGAGGCACACTACCGTAACCGCAGCCTATGTAGTCACGTATTCCTTCAAATCCGGCAAAGGTTCCGTCTTCCAGCCGGAAACATAAATTACTTCGAAGATTCGTAATGTTTGCAGTCAGAGCATCAATCACATAATAAGGTAATGTAGTCTTATGGAACATCGCATCGGCAAATTTTCTGCTGTCTGATTCCAGTCGTTCCTTATTATGGTATACATATTTTGCTACATCCCATGCATCTGTGAATTTTGTTGCATAGTAATTTCTTACTGTTCCGTATTCACCGCGCTGGAATTTCTCGTAGTCCTCGTCAAACTCAATCCATGCCTTTACTCTGTTAGGAAAATACCATGTAATGACAAATTCGAAGGTCCTTTCTTCTCCCGGCTGAAGTTCTTCCCAGGCTCCGATAGATCCGATCTTTTCTCTTCTTTTCAGGAAACTGAAATTATGAAATTGTGCAAATTCACATCCCACACTGTCAGATACGGTCTCTTTTTCCAAAAGTCCATCACTGGTAAAGTCATCCCAGAAATCCTGTATTCCATCTACCCATTCGCCGTCAAACCACTGAGTTTTATAGGTTACATTGGATCCACTGGTCAGAATCGCCATATTTCCATACCGTAAATGATCCTCTTTCAAATGTTCGGGTGAATAATACAAGCCCTTCACATCATCAAATTCCCGATATTCATTTTTTACGCTGTCAGCCAGCTTCAGGTTCTCAATAACATCATATCCCTCAAACCCGGATGCATTGGGAAGCGTACCTACCAGGCTTACTTTGGTCGGACAGTCTGCAATATTTTTCACCGTGTATCGGATAATTGCACAGGGAATACTGGAATCATCTGTATTTAAAGGAATAAACGGTGTATATGCTTCCATTGACACTTTTACGGGCAATTCGGAATCTTTGAAATTCACCCTTGCAAAAGGATATTCACAAATCAGTTCGGAATCTTCCATTCTTGGCAGATTTACTAATTCAGCCTGAAGATATCCGTGTGAGCTGGTATATGGCGGAACCATTCTCGATTCCAGAATTTTCGATATAGGTTTTTCCAGTTCTTTGTTCTCCGTACGAATTGCAAAAAAGGAAAGCGGAAATTTCGTATTCTTGGAAGGCCAGTTAAAAATTTCCCAGTCCAGGAACTTTCCTCTTGAATTTACTGAAAAATTACCTGTTCCGATTCCGCCCAACAGAAAACGAACTTCCGTTGCATCCCGCTTAAAGACCCGCGGTGTTCTGTCAAATAATTTCTCTTTTGAAAATGTCTTTTTCATCTTCTCCTCCTTTTAGTTGTTCGGTTGTTCGAATAACTCGTTTTATTTTTTAACTCTCCGCTTTTGCAGAGAGTTTTTTTTAATCTTGTTTGTTCGAATAACTTATGCTATGATATTAGCATAACAAAAATATATTGTCAATCACTTTTCAAAATGTGGGGGATTTTATGAACACCAGAACACCAAAATACATGCTTATAAAAAATGAATTTGTCCAGAAAATCGAAAGCGGATATTATCGTCCCAGCGATCTCATCCCTTCCGATAATGAATTAATGCGTACTTTAAATGTAAGTAAAAGCACTATTACACAAGCCCTGAAATGTCTGGAATCTGAAGGATATATTATACGGCAGCAAGGAAAAGGCACTTTTGTAGCAGACCGCTCCAAAGATAAAATAAACCTATCTATTTATTTATGTCCTATGGAAGATAATGAGAAACATTTTTGGATCTCTCTGATCGAACAGTTTAATCTGACATCTTCCGGTTTTTTTGTAACACCGACTTTTCTCACCAACGATAAGGCTCCTCTGCGTGACTCGCTGTTGCAAAGCTTTACCAGTGGAAATGCACCGGATATTCTGTCCCTGGACGGTCCTGATGTCCCCTATTGGGCATATATGAATTCTCTGCTGCCGTTTGATGGATATATGGATTCGTCTTTCCTATCCTCTTTTCTGTCTCCCATTGTGACACAGGGAACCTATCAGGGAAAACTATATCATCTGGGTTATACGGAATCCACTTTATGTATTCTGTATAACAAGGAATTGTTCCATTCCCTTGGTATCCGCATTCCGACTTCTGCGGAAGATGCCTGGAGCTGGGATGAGTTTCTGAATGTCTGCCATACAATACAGACCAAAACTTCTTTTCCCTATCCTTTGCTTATGGACTCCGGACGCGGTCTTTCTCCAAAATCCGGAGAATGGAACAGCTACGCCGGATTGCCATTTATCGTGCAGAACAACGGCAGCTTTTTTAACGATACGCTGACGGCAACCTCTGGATATATTAACTCTCCGGCTTCCGTCGCTGCTATGAATTGGCTGGGCGAATTATTTCATAAATATCATTATACCCACGTAGAGGATCTCAGTGCCGATTTTCCTGAAAACTTTGCCATGAGTCTTTCACTGCCCAGTGCCTATTTTCAATCGCAAAAAAGGAACAGTAATATCGGCATAATCCCTCTTCTCCATGGTATAAAAGCAGCTTCTCCCCATGGAAGCTGGGGATTATGCATGTCCAGACAGACACAATATCCCAGGGAATGTTGTGAATTTATCCGTTATGTTTTCAGTCTGCAGAACCAGTTGAAGATCAGTCAGTTAACGGGTATTCCTGTTTTAAAAGAGATTTATGACGTAATGGACAGCTTTCAAGCTGGTTCCGGCAACAGCAATATTTTATTTTCACAATTACGGAACACCTCTTTTACCAGACCGCAGACCCCCGCATATCCTTTCTTCAGTAAGCAGTTTTCCTATGCGTTTTATAATATTGCCATGGGTGCTGATGCACAAGAAGAAATGAATCACCTGGCGCAGCAGGTAGACGATCATCTTTACCGGCATAATTACTATCAACAAAGCTAATAATTTAGGCTAAGGATAAATAAAATCATTTACCCTTAGCCTATTTCCTTAAATATGCAATTTTGACATTTCCTCTTCCAGTCCCCACCGCTTACAGTTCTCTGCCAACTGCGCCAGTGAATATCTGAGGTAATCCATGGGCTGTTCCTTCGTGATCTCTACTGCAAAACGAAGATTTTTATAAGTGTTCTTCATTCCCCAGATCACATCCTCCCAAGGAGTTCCCTCCGGGATTCCTTTCACACTTTCATCCGCATAGACCACATTTTTGGCTCCCGCCTGATACAGGAGATCAAAATAGGCTTTCATTTCCACTTCGTTCAGCTTCTCGTGAATAAAAATAAGCCCTTCTCCGTATCCCGTAAATGATGCCTTGCCAAGATACCGGCACAGCATCTGCTTTAGCATCTTTTCCGCACAGGTATAGTCGCTGACTCTTCCCAATACGATCGGAGAAAAACCAATAGAATTAGCCGGAAGAGCGTAAAGCATGCCTTCGCACTCTTTTCCGGCTGTTATCATTTTCCCTGTTTTCTCAAAAATCACCAGGGATTTCTCATCATATTTTACTTTTTTCTTATAATCATAGATCTTAATGTCTGCACAAAGCTCTGAAGGGGTAAACTTTTCCATCCCGGTACCTCCGTTCGTTTCCGGAAATAAGTATACCTCTTTTGCCCTGTCAGTTCAATCCGGTTTTTTTACCGGGATATCCGAATCTCTTCTACAAAGAAATTAGTGCGATAGAGATAACACAGTTCCTTCTCTGTGATGTAAAAGCCGTAATCGGCATTAAAATTTTCTTCATTTTCTTCTTCAATAGAGCCTGCTGCCCGGATCTCGTCCCAGGTCTTCCCCAAAACTTCTTCCGGGGTGACTTCTTCGCCGGTGGCAACGGAGATCGTCACGGGTATGTAATAGGATAATGGATGCGCTGCTCCTGCATAATAAACCGTGTCATTAAAATGCAGGCTGACATACTCGTCATCCGCTAAAGTAATGCCATTGAATACCAGATAATTATCATCGTATCGCTGTCCCTCGGAAAGCGTTTCATCCACTAACTCATACGCTCCGGTGTGATTCTCCCCTTCCTCCTCATACTGGGTTCTGTAATTCTCATACATCTGCTGCAGATAATCATTCACTTTGGCATACTTCTCATCGGAAAAAAAGAACTCATCCATTTCGTAGTAATAGGTCTTTTTCTCATCGTCATTGTAGAAGTCTTTCACAGTGTTGGAACATTCCCCGTAGTCTTCCCAGGGAAGCCATGCGTCCTCATCTTCGTAAGAAGGACCTGTCGTGGATGCCGTAGTGTCGGAAACAGTCTCCGTGGATACTGTCGCTTCCATGGATTCACCAGTCTCTGAAGTGCTCTCTTCCGTTACCGCAGCCTCTGCGGATACGATAACCTCTGAACTACTACTCCCTCCCATCGGATCACTCCCCTGTACTCCGCAGGCAGACAACCCCAGTGCCATAACTCCTGTGATAACTATTAATTTGCCCCTCATTTTGTATCTCTCCTTATGTATTTATTGTAACCGAACGCTTCCCCCGTCCATTACAAGCATAAGCTTAACATATTATAATATCATAGTTGCATCACGTGCAACTCTTCCGATTTATTATTCAATTATCATTTCATAAAAAACGCAGAAATGTATAAACATGAATTACACATCCACGCGTTTTTTCCGGTAATAATTCTCAGGCCTCTTGGGATTTTTCTTTTCCCTCAATAATCGTCTTTACCTCTTCTATTGTTTTATCTGTTGCAGATGCAATCAGTTCTATTGAAAGACCGTTTTTATACATTTTTGTAATGAGTCCTGCCTCACCCTCTGCACGCCCAATTGCGATACCTTCTTCCTTAACTCCCTGGCTCAAATTACACATAGTGCTCATGTCCTTTCTGAAATTCTCTTCTAATGGGAT
>OGOQ01002420.1_pt1 | contig 11658 bp, 7 predicted proteins | sample 1552691 | NCBI WGS metagenome assembly OGOQ01 (sample SAMEA2580209, study PRJEB22360) | human gut metagenome | biome: human gut; feature: human-associated habitat; material: faeces | place: Denmark | collected 2008/2010
TTACAAACGGCGGGCTGGCAAATGTATATGTAGTAGTAGCTTCTACTAACCCGGAACTGGGACACAAAGGTTTAAGCTGCTTTATCGTTGAACGTAATACACCAGGCGTCAGCGTTGGAAAAGAAGAAAACAAGATGGGTATCCGTCTTTCTAATACAACAGATGTTATTTTCCAGGATGTACATGTTCCAGCTGAAAATATCATCGGAAAAGAAGGGGATGGCTTTAAGATCGTTATGAAGGCTCTGGAGAAATCCCGTCCTATCTGCGTAGCTCCACTGATCGGTACTGCACAGAAGGCACTGGAGATCGCAGCTCAGTACACCAGAGAAAGATGCCCATATGGCAGACCGATTGGAAAGCTGCAGGGCATTCAGTTTAAGATCGCTGATATGGAGATCAAGCTTCAGACAGCCAGAGCTATGATGATGTATGCAGCAAAGGTAGTAGATGAAGGAAAGTCGATTTCCTGCCTGGGCTCTATCAGTAAGACCTATGTTTCAGAGGCTGTGAATGAGATCGTAGATGAAGCACTTCAGATCTTAGGCGGTTATGGATATTCTAAGGATTACCCAATTGAAAAAATGCTCCGTGATGTAAGAGTATATCGTATTTTTGAGGGAACCAATGAGGTACAGCGTCAGATCATTGGCAAGACCATTATTGGAAAATGCTGATAAAAAGCTGATAAAGAGCAAAGGAGAGGTGAACAGATTGAAGATTCTTGTTTGTGTAAAACAGGTTCCGGATACAACAGAAATAAAGATCGATCCGGTGACAAATACATTGATTCGTAATGGAGTTCCAAGTATTGTAAATCCATTTGATAAAAATGCCCTGGAAGCTGCTTTGCAGTTAAAAGATAAATATGGGGCAGAGGTAACTGTCCTTTCTATGGGACCAGGCCAGGCAGCAGAAGCTTTAAGAGAATGCTACGCAATGGGTGCTGACAACATGGTACTGGTCAGTGACCGTGCTTTTGGTGGTGCTGACACACTGGCTACCAGCTATACACTGTCTGCTGCTATCCGCGCATTAGGTGAATTTGATCTGATCTTATGTGGAAAACAGGCAATTGACGGCGATACCGCACAGGTTGGCCCGGAAATTGCAGAACATTTAGGTATCCCGCAGGTGACCTATGCTGCAGATATTGAATTAAATGACACAACTTTAACTGTAACAAAAGAGCAGGAAGACTGCTATGAAAAGATAGAGGTAAAACTTCCTGCCCTTCTTACAGCTGTAAAATCCTTAAATGAGCCCAGATATCCAAATATCCGCAGGAAAATGCAGGCAAACCGTATGGAAGTGCGTACATTAACAGCTGCGGACCTGCCTGAATTAGACCCGGCAAGACTTGGCTTAAAGGGTTCTCCTACCAAAGTTAAAAAGACTTTTGTTCCACCTGTTCATTCTACAGGAGTACGTGTAGAAGGAAAAGATGCAGGAGAGCAAGCCGGTAATTTATTAAAGCTGCTGTCTGAAGCTAAGATCACATTTTAGGAGGGGACAGACTTATGAGTGATGCTAGAAATGTCTGGGTATTTATAGAAGTAGTCAGAGGAAAAATAAAAGGAGTCAGCCTGGAGCTTCTTGGACAGGGAAGAAAAATGGCAGATGACCTGGGAGAGAAATTAGTTGCCATTATCCCGGGAAATGAGATCGAAGATTTTGCAAAAATGGCTATCCACTATGGTGCAGACGAAGCCATTGTAGTAGACCAGAAGGAATTAAAGGATTATTCCACAGATGGTTACACAAAGGCAATGTGTACCTTAATTAAGAAGTATAATCCGGCAGTGCTGCTTATCGGTGCTACCAATAATGGACGTGACTTAGGTCCAAGAGTATCCAGCCGTATGCAGACAGGACTTACTGCAGACTGTACAGAGCTGGGAGTAGATTCAGAGACCCGTCTTGTAAAATGGACCAGACCTGCTTTTGGTGGTAACCTGATGGCAACCATTCTCTGCCCGGATTACAGACCACAGATCGGTACTGTACGTCCAGGCGTATTTAAAAAGCCAGAGGAAGATACAGGACGTAAGGGCGAGATCATCCATGAAACCGTGGAATTTGGACCAGATGAGATCCGTACCCGCATTGTAGAGGTTATTACAGAGGCTGGCGGAGCAGATGTGAACCTGGAAGAAGCAGAGATCATTGTTTCAGGTGGCCGAGGCGTTGGCGGACCAGAAGGTTTTGAAGTATTAAAAGAGCTGGCAGATGAGATCGGTGCCCAGATCGGTGCTTCCAGAGCAGCTGTAGATTCCGGCTGGATCTCTTCTTTACACCAGGTTGGACAGACTGGAAAGAGCGTTGGACCAAAGATCTATATTGCATGTGGTATTTCCGGTGCCATCCAGCATGTGGCAGGCATGTCATCTTCGGATGTGATCATTGCTATTAATAAAGATCCAGATGCACCGATCTTTAACATTGCAGATTACGGGATCGTAGGGGACTTATTTGAGATAATCCCGGAACTTACAAAACGGATACGGAGCAGTAAGGCTGAATAAGCCTTACTGCATCAGCTAAAATGGGAGAGGGATATGATAGCATTATTTATGGTGGTTGCGTATTTTATCATTACCACAGCCGCGGGAAAGATCATGAATGGAAAAGGGGACAATTCCATACAGCATTTTTTTGTAGCAAAAAAGCATTTGGGAATAGGTCTTACCGTAGCTTTAATGTTTGGGGAAATGGTTGCAGGAAGTTCTACAGTAGGAAATGCTGCCAGTGCCTTTAAAATGGGCTTGTCTTCTGTATGGACCAACTGGGGAATGGTACTGGGAGTTTTGGTATTTGTGTTCTGTACGGCGAAATTTTATCGCAGAGCAGGTCATTTTGGAGTAATGTCTGTACCGGAGGCATTTGCCTTTCGCTTTGATAAGAGAGTGCGTCTGGTGGTGTTAGTCATCATCATGTTTGTATATGGGATCATATTTTCCCAGCAGCCCATTGCCGCGGCTGCCCTTCTCTCATCCATGTTAGGTGTAAATAAGGCTGTTTTAGCCTGGATCGTAGGTATTTTATTTGCCTATATGGCTCTTCATGGTTTAAAAGGCATTGCAGGAATGAATGTGATCCATTCTCTTGTGATGTTTGCTGGAATGTTTTTGGTCAGCTTCCTGTCTGTGAATAAAGCCGGAGGTCTGGCATACATGATGGCAAATACGCCGCCCCATTATTTTACAGTTACTTATCCGGATAAAATAACCGTAGTGGCCCAGGTGTTGGGAGCTGCTTTTTCCATGATCCTTTCTTCTACAGTTGTAAACTGTTGTTTAGGAGCAGAGTCTTTGCGGACTGCAAAACATGGTATTGTCTGGTCTGGAATCCTGGTTATTCCATTTGCGCTGATGCCGGCTCTCATCGGTATTGCAGGTTTTGTGACAATGCCTGATGCTCAGGCAGGAAATATCATCTATACCATGGCAGAAAGTGTTCACCCGGTATTCAGCGGTATTGTCAGCATGGCAGTCTTAGCAGCCATTCTTTCTACCGGTCCTGGACTTCTTTTATCATTATCTGCTACACTGACAAGAGACTTTTACATGCTGGTGCGGCCACAGGCAAGTGAAAAAGAACAGATCCGGTTTTCTAAGGGATCCATTGTTGTAATGGCTTTAGTAGCCACAGGTTTTGGACTTACTACCTCTTCTATCCTGACACAGATATTAGGAGCATTCCAGATCCGTTCTGTAGCAGGCGTAGTGCTGATCATTGCACTGGTATGGAAGCGGGTAAGCAACCGGGCTGCATTCTGGTCCATTCTGATCGGCGGCATTTTAGCAGGTGTATGGCATTTTAGCGGAAATCCATTTGGAATACAGCCTTTCTGGGCTGCAGTACCGGCAAGCGTTGTAATATTAACGGTATTGACTATGCTGGAAAAAGAAAAGATCTCACCAGATTATCTGTTTTATTACAACAAGATCAAGGATGTTTCCGACAGTGAGATCTAATGGGGGATATACATGATGAACGATAATGAGATCATCCGGGACTTTTTTATGAGCCGGTTAGAGCGGGACGGCAAAAGAGAAGCTTTGCTGGACTATACTACAGGTATTCGTTATTATTATCAAGATTTTGATGTACGTTCCAGAAAATTTGCGAATTTCCTGACAGATAAGGCGAAAATAAAAAAAGGAGACAGAGTAGCGATCTGCGCCGGAAACTGTGTGCAGCATATTGATATGTTCTATGCCATTGTCCGCACCGGATATATTATGACTTCTTATAATGTAAAGCTGACAGAGAGAGAGCTTTCAGAGCTGATCTTAAAGGAAAACCCTTCTGTGGTGCTTTATGAGGAGGAATTTGGAGAAAAAGCGGCTGCTTTGAAAAAACGTTTCCCGGAAGTCGCATTTATTTCTACAGGAAACAAAAAGCAGGAAGGAGATCTGGCCTGTTATCAGGAGGTCTTAGAGTATTCCGATGAGGACCGTTCTCTTCCAGATCATCAGTTTGAGGATATTGCAATGCTTGTACACACAGGTGGAACTACAGGTATCCCAAAAGCAGCTATGATCTCCTATCGGGCACTTTATTATAACGTGATCAATCAGGTGACAGCATATGGCGTCAACAACAGAGACGTAGTTTATGTATGTCTTCCTTTATTCCACGCAGCAGCCTGGAACAGTCTTCTGATGCCATTATTATATGTAGGTGCCAGAATGGTCATGACCAGGAAATTTGACAAAAAGGACGTATTCCAGATCATGAAGCAGGAACATCTTACCTTCCTGTTAGGAGTTCCAACTATCTTTCAGTATATGATGGAAGATCCTGCTTTTGAAACAGCTGATTTTTCCGAGATTGGACGTATCCGCTGTGGCGCAGCGCCAGCTTCTTTGGAGATCATGAGAGCTTACTGGAAAAAGGGTGTGCGCTTCTGCAATGGTTATGGAATGACAGAAGTAGGACCTGGCGTTCTTGCAATGCCTATCAACTCCATGAGCGTAAAAGATATTGAGGAAAAACGCCTTTCTGTAGGCAAGCCAATGGTTTATGTGAAGCTTCGCATTGTAAATGAAAAGGGCGAAGATGTTCCAAAGGGCGAAAAAGGAGAACTGCTTATCCGCTCTGCGGCTATGTTTTCCGGCTATTGGGGTGACCCGAAGGAGACAGAACTGGCATTACAGAATGGCTGGATGCATTCAGGCGATATTGCCCAGCAGGATGAAGAAGGATATTATTACATTGTGGGCCGTAAAAAGAACATGTTTATCAGCCATGGCGAAAATATCTATCCGGTAGAGATTGAAAATATCATGAAGGAGTATCCTGGTATTCACGAAGTCTGTGTGATCGGTGTACCGGATAAACGAAAAGGTGAAGTAGGAAAAGCCATTGTAGTCTTAAAAGAAGGCTCTAAGGCTACAGCAGAAGATATAAAAGAATACTGCAGTAAAAATCTGGCAAAGATCAAACAGCCTAAGTATGTGGAGATCGTAGAAGAAATTCCACGTAACAGTGTGGGAAAGGTTCTTATGAGTAAGGTCCATGAATTATATGGAAATGTAGATTAAGGTCGGATATGTGAAAAAAGCAGAAAATCTTAGCACCGGATGTGGATAAAAAACATCCGGTGTTTTGTTGTGCCCTTTTTTCCTTTGTGTTATACTTTTCTAAGATGTATGAATAAGAGGAAAATGAACAATATGAATTTACTTACCATCGAACATTTAACAAAATCCTATACAGAACGCCTGCTGTTCAACGACACTGCTTTTTCTATCAACGAAGGAGAAAAAGTGGGTCTCATCGGTATCAACGGCACAGGAAAATCTACCTTGTTACGGATCGCTGCAGGTCTGGAGGAGCCGGATGGCGGTACGGTTGTAAAAGGCCGCAGCCTGTATATCCGCTATCTGCCCCAGATCCCGGAATTTACCCCTGGAGATACCATTCTTGACAGCATTGTAAGGGACAATAAAAACGAGCCTCATTTCAGCTCTGTGGAAGAGTTAAAGGCTTCTGCCAAGACCATGTTAAACCGTCTGGAGATCGAAGATTTTGACGCGAAAGTGGAGACTCTTTCCGGCGGACAGAGAAAACGTGTGGCTCTTGCAAGCGTTCTTTTAAGTACAGCAGATCTGCTGATCCTGGACGAGCCTACCAACCACCTGGACAGCCAGATGGCTGACTGGCTGGAAGGTTATTTAAAGGCATTTAAGGGCGCTCTTTTAATGATCACCCATGACCGTTATTTCCTGGACAGCGTTACCAACCGTATTGTAGAGCTGGACAAGGGAAAACTGTACAGTTATCAGGGCGGTTATGAGAAATATCTGGAATTAAAGGCAGAGCGTTTAAGCATGGCAGAGGCAGCAGAGCGCAAGCGCCAGTCCATCCTGCGCACAGAGATCGCCTGGATGCAGCGTGGTGCCAGAGCCCGTTCTACCAAGCAGAAAGCCCATATCCAGAGGTATGAGCAGCTTCGTGACCAGGAAGGTCTGGAGTATGACAGAAATGTACAGTTGGAGTCCATTGGCAGCCGTCTGGGACGTACTACCGTAGAGCTGAAGGACATCTGCAAATCATATGGTGATAAGGTGCTGATGAAAGATTTCACCTATATCTTCCTGAAAAATGACCGTGTAGGTATTATCGGCCAGAACGGAAGCGGAAAGTCTACGTTGATGAAGATCGTTGCCGGCTGGGTACAGCCGGACTCCGGTACAGTAGAGATCGGCCAGACTGTAAAGCTGGGTTATTTCTCCCAGGAAAATGAGGCTATGGACGAAAGCCTGAAGGTGATCGACTATATCCGCAATGCAGCAGAGTACGTAAAGACAAAAGACGGCAGCATCAGCGCCAGCCAGATGTTAGAGCGTTTCCTGTTCCCTTCCAGTATGCAGTATACAACCATTGGAAAGCTGTCCGGAGGTGAAAAACGCCGTCTGTACCTTCTGCGTATCCTTATGGAAGCGCCAAATGTACTGATCCTGGACGAGCCGACCAATGACCTGGACATCCAGACGCTGATCTTACTGGAAGATTATCTGGATACATTCCCTGGTATTGTGATCACTGTATCCCATGACCGTTATTTCCTGGACCGTGTGGTAAACCGCATTTTCGCTTTTGAGGGAAATGGTGTGGTGCAGCAGTATGAGGGTGGTTTTACCGATTATCAGCGTGCATGGAATGAGCGTCATCCACAGATCAGTGGAAATGGGGCTGGAGCCGGAAATGCAGGTTCTGGAAAGGCATCCGATAAAGATACTGACGAAGAAAACGCTGCAAATGCAAAGGCAGTGAACAAAAATAACTGGAAAGAGACTTCCGGTGCCCAGAAAAAGCTGCGTTTAAGCTACAAAGAGCAGAGAGAATGGGAGACCATTGAAGGGGATATTGCAGGTCTGGAAGAGGCCATTGCAGCCCTGGAAACAGAGATCGAGAAATCTGCCAGCAATTATACCCGTCTCAATGAACTGATGAAAGAAAAGACAGAAAAAGAGGCACAGTTAGAAGAGAAGATGGACCGGTGGATGTATCTCACTGACCTGGTAGAGCAGATCGAGAGCCAGAAGTAGGGAAGATCTGGGAAACAGCTCCTTTGCAGCAATGCTGTTTAGAGGGCATGAAGATTTAGCAGTGTAATGTAATTTAATAGAAGGAAACTGAAAGGCGGCAATATATGAAAAGAGAGTATATCATAGAAACAAATGAAGGAAAGATCTATCCGCTGGGAGTGACAAAGACTCCGGGGGGATTTGATGTAGCATTTGTTTCTCAGAAAAATCCGGCATTGCTGCTTTTTGAAAAGGGAAGCAGAAAACGGATGGCCAGACTTGCATTTCCGGAAAATGCCCGTATGGGGAATGTGCATTACATGACAGTAAAAGGAGATTTTACTGGTCTGGAATATGCCTTTGAGGAAGAAGGAAAAGAAATTCCGGACCCATTTGGAACCTGTTTTACTGGACGGGAAAAATGGGTAGATGAGAAGACAGCAGCACGGGCGCTTCACACACCTTTTGAAGCAGTGAAAGAAGATTTTGACTGGGAAGAGGACAGACGGCCCAAAATTCCGGCGGATGAGTGCATTATATACAAGATACACCCAAGAGGCTTTTCAAAACATGCTTCTTTTAAAGGTGAAAGCTGGAGGCGGGGAACATTTGGAGCGGTCGCAGATAAGATCCCTTATATGAAAGAACTGGGCATTACCACAGTAGAAATGATGCCGCCTGTAGAATTTGACGAGATCATGGAAGACGCTCCCGGAAAGGTGAATTACTGGGGGTACTGCTGTGGACACAGCTTTGCACCAAAAGCAGCCTATGCAGGCGCAGCGCCAGGACAGAAAAAGGATCCGGTAAAAGAGTTTAAGACTTTGGTGAAGGCATTACATAAAGAAGGTCTGGAGCTGGTCGTTGAATTATACTTTGACGGGACACAGTCTCCTTCCTATGTGGTAGATGTACTCCGCTTCTGGGCTGCCCAGTATCATGTAGATGGTATCCATTTAGTAGGTTATGCCCCTTTGGAAACTATTGTGAAAGACCCATATCTTTCTGATCTGAAACTTTGGGCGAAGAACTGGGATGAAGTGAGAACTGCGACGGAAACAGACAGGGGCAACAGAACCAAAGAAGAAAAGAAAGAGACCGGACGCCGTTTATCTGCTTACGAAACAGGATTTATGCTGGATATGCGCAGCTTCTTAAAGGGCGATGAAGGTATGTTAAACCAGGTGGCTCTTCATGTAAAGGACAATCCGGATGCAGTGGCTTCTATTAATTACATGGCGAATACCAACGGCTTTACTTTAATGGATATGGTTTCTTACGATCATAAGCACAACGAGGACAATGGCGAGGAAAACCATGACGGTACCGATTACAACCAGTCCTGGAACTGTGGCGCAGAAGGACCGGTGCGAAAGAAAAAGATCATTGGCTTACGAAAACGTCAGCTTAAAAATGCTCTTGCCATGCTTTTCTTAAGCCAGGGAACCCCGTTACTTATGGCTGGTGATGAATTTGGCCGTACCCAGAAGGGAAATAATAATGCTTATTGCCAGGACAATGAGATCTCCTGGTTAAACTGGAATTTATTAGACTCTCACAAGGGGCTTTATGAGTTTACGAAAAACCTGATCGCATTCCGCAAAAAGCACAGCCTGTTCCACCGCAGTACAGAACCTACTTTAATGGATCATAAGTCAGTAGGACTGCCGGATGTGTCTTTCCACGGGGAAAAGGCATGGTGTCCGGACTTTGAACGCTACAGCCGCCAGCTGGGGGTGTTTTACAGTGCTTCTTATGGGGAAAATGCAGACGGCAGCGAGGAACCTTATTTCTATACTGCTTACAACATGCATTGGGAGCCACATGCATTTGCACTTCCCAATCTGCCGTCAGGATATATCTGGCATCAGGTCCTTGATACAGCTGAAGACAGTATGAACGGCTTTTTGCCGTCAGGTAAGGAAAGACATCTGGATGACCAGAAAGAGGCTCTTGTCCTTGCAAGATCCATCCAGGTATTTGCAGGACTTAAATGCCCGGAAAAGAAAAAAACACAAAGCAAAGGTCCGAAAGCGAACCGGAAAGAAGGAATGTAATATGTTAAGTGAAGCTATGGAGCGTTTTATCAAGGAACATGAAAAAGAGGCATATGACCTGCTTCTTACCATTGCGAAAATCCCTTCCCCATCTAATCATGAGGAAAAAAGAGCCCAGTTTTGCTGTAACTGGTTAAAGGAACAGGGGGCAGAGGGAGTCTATATTGATGAGGCATTAAATGTAGTTTATCCAGCTGCTTTAAGGGATAATGTGGATGTTTATATGGCCCATACAGACGTAGTTTTTCCAGATGAGACGGAACTTCCTTTAAAGGTGGAAAATGGACGTATCTGCTGTCCAGGAGTAGGTGATGATACTGCCTGCCTTGTATGTGTTCTTCTGGCAGCAAAATATACTGCTCTTATGATAAAAGAAGGCAAACTTAACCAGATCCGGCCGGAAACAGAACCTGGACTGATCTTTGTATGCAATTCAGGAGAAGAAGGTCTTGGAAACCTGAAAGGCGTTAAAAAGATCTGCGAAGATTACGGCAGCCGGATGAGCACTTTCTGCCCCTTCGACGGCCGTCTGGAGCATCTGGTAGATGAAGCAGTGGGATCTAACCGTTATAAAGTGACGGTACGCACCCAGGGCGGTCATTCCTTTGGCAATTTCGGCCGTGATAATGCCATTGAAAAGCTGGCAGGTATCATTGAAAAGCTGTATCAGATCAAGGTGCCGGAAGGCGGAAAAACCACTTACAACGTGGGCACCATTTCCGGCGGCACTTCTGTTAATACCATTGCCCAGGAAGCTTCCATGTTATATGAGTTCCGCTCTGACAGAAAAGTAAATCTGGCTTATATGAAAGAAAAATTTGAGGCAGCAGTAGATGAGGCAAAGGCAGCCGGTCTTGATATTACTTATGAGATCCTGGGCATCCGTCCATGCTCCGGTGATGTAGATAAAGAACGTCAGGCACGCCTTCTTGAACGTGCAAAAGCAGCGGTAGAGACAGTGACTGGAATCTGCCCTGGAGTTGGTTCTGGTTCTACAGACTGCAATATCCCGCTTTCTATGGGAATCCCAAGCGTATGTGTGGGCTGCTATAGTGGAGCAGGAGCCCATACAAGAGAGGAATATGTAGAAGAAGCTTCCCTTCCTTTAGGATACAGAGTTGCTTTTGAGATGATATTCGGAGGCAGGTCATAAGCCTGTTTTTTCCTGCATAAAGATAAAAGAGAAATACATATACATTCAGATGAGGATGCTGTAAAGGCCAGACGGGTCAGGGCATCCTCATTTTTTTCTATATGAAGTCTATACAGAGTCTATAGGAGGCAGGAATGGCACAATGGTATGGTCTGACCCAGGAAGAAGTTTTAAAGCGCCTTGGCACCAACAGGACCGGGCTAAATGAGAAAGAGGCAGAAAGAAGGCTGGAAACATATGGGGAAAATGTTTTAAAAGAACAGGAAGAAATGCCCTGGTGGCAGGTATTTTTAGGACAGTTTAAAGATCTTCTGGTCATGATCCTCATTGGGGCTGCGGGGGTATCCATGGTTACCGGAGATCCGGAAAGCGCTCTTGTGATCTTTTCCGTCCTTTTGTTAAATGCCATTTTAGGGACTGTGGAACATCAGAAAGCACGAAAATCCCTGGAAAGCTTAAAGCGACTTGCTTCTCCGGAAACACTTCTGATCCGGGAAGGACGCGTTTGTACGGCGCCATCTTCCAGGGTGGTTCCAGGGGATATCCTGGTTTTGGAAACAGGAGGAATGGTACCTGCAGACGGCCGGATCCTTCAGTCCTGCAGCCTTACCTGCAACGAAAGTTCTCTTACAGGAGAAGCTTTAAATGTGGAAAAAAGAGAGGGAAAACTGCCGGCAGGAAAAACGCCTTTATCTCCGGGAGATCAGAGCAATATGGTCTTTTCCGGTGCTCTGATCACTGGCGGAAGGGGAACTGCGGTAGTGACGGAAACAGGAATGGATACCCAGATCGGGACCATTGCTTCCCTGATGAACCGCACAGTGGAAAAGAAAACACCTTTGCAGGCCAGTTTAGACCGGTTTTCCGGCCATCTGGCATTAGGAATTATGGGGATCTGCGGTGTGATCTT
>OGOQ01002437.1_pt1 | contig 11576 bp, 8 predicted proteins | sample 1552691 | NCBI WGS metagenome assembly OGOQ01 (sample SAMEA2580209, study PRJEB22360) | human gut metagenome | biome: human gut; feature: human-associated habitat; material: faeces | place: Denmark | collected 2008/2010
TTATCAAGGGCGAGCAGCCCTTGATTCGTGCCTCCCGCGCCTCGAAAGTAGCGGGCGCTTTTCTGGTTCTCTTTTGGCGCGCAAAAGAGAACTTAGCCTTAGTGCAAGAGCGCTCCATCCTGCGCCGCAGGCGCAAAAATCATAGCAGCGTCATCTGCTCCCCTTCATCCTCCGCGCGAATCAGCGCACCCGTAGCCGGCAGGCTGCGGACGCGGTAGCGGTGGGGATTTGCCAGTTCCAGCGTGTCCGCCGGGACGACGGAGGCGATGGTCTGGTTCTTTTTCAGAGTCACGACCGCCACACCCTGACTGTCGCGGGTGGTCTTTGCGGCGATCTGCGCCGTGCCGACCAGGAGCATCCGTCCCGCGCTGGTGCGAATCGCAAGCTCCGTCTCCTCGGGCAGGAAGAACATGGTCGCCAGCGGCTCTTTGTCGCAGTAGGCTTTCAGCAGCTTGCGGCGGTTCTGCTTGGTGGCGTAGGAGCTGAGCGGGATCTTTGCGCACTTGCCGCTGGCAAAGAAGAAGAGCATATGGCCACTGTAGTCGGAGGTAATGACCATGGAGAGGATGTTCTCGCCCTCGTCCATGCCCAGACGGCCCGGCAGATAGATGCCCATCTGGGCCACCTTGCCGTCTTCCAGCTCGGCCAGACGCACCTTATACACCTGCTGCATATCAGTAAAGAACAACGCTTCTACGTTGTTCCGCGTCTCCACCTGCTGGACGATCTCGTCGCCCTCCTTGAGCTTGTGCGCACCGGCAGTGCGCAGGCTCTGGGGCGGGATCTTCTTCAGATAGCCCTCGCGGGTGAAAAAGACGGTGACGGGATAATCCGGCACAGCCTCTTCCTCGGCGCCGCTCTCTTCCTCGGGCAGGTCGTAGAGGATCTCGCTGCGGCGGGGCTGGCCGTACTTTTTTGCCACGTCGGCCAATTCCTTCATGATAATTTTGCGGATGCGGGCAGGCTTTGCGAGGATGTCGTTCAAATCGGCGATGTCGGCTTCCAACTGCTCGATCTCGCCGGTGCGCTTGAGGATATATTCCCGGTTGAGGTGGCGCAGCTTGATTTCAGCCACATAGTCGGCCTGCACTTCGTCGATGCCAAAGCCTATCATCAGGTTGGGGACGACTTCCGTCTCCTCCTCCGTGGTGCGGATGATGTGGATGGCCTTATCGATGTCCATCAAAATCGCCGCCAGACCCTTGAGCAGGTGGAGGCGCTTTTCCTTGCCGTGGAGGTCATAATAGGTGCGTCGGCGGACGCATTCCATCCGGAAGGCCGTCCACTCCTGCAAAATTTCCCGCACGCCCATGACCCGGGGCTGGCCCGAGACAAGGATGTTGAAGTTGCAGCTGAAGCTGTCTTCCAGCGGGGTGGCCTTGAAGAGCTTGGCCATCAGCTTGTCGGCGTCCACGCCGCGCTTGAGGTCGAGGGTGAGCTTGAGGCCGTTCAAATCAGTCTCGTCGCGCATATCGCTGATCTCTCTGATCTTGCCCGCCTTGACCAGCTCGGCGATCTTGTCCATGATGGCCTCCACCGTGGTGGTGGGCGGTATCTGGGTGATCTCAATCATGTTCTCGCCCGGCACGGCGGCGTAGCGGGCGCGCACCTTCACGCTGCCGCGGCCATTCTCGAAGATGTCCCGCATCTGGGCTTCGTCGTAGAGGATCTGGCCGCCGCCCACGAAGTCCGGGGCGGGCATGGTGGTGGAGATGTCGTGCTTTGCATCCTTCATCAGGGCGATGGTGGTATTGCACAGCTCTGCCAGATTGAAAGAGCAGATGTTGCAGGCCATACCGACGGCGATGCCCAGCGTGTTGTTGGCCAGAATGGTCGGGAAAGTCACGGGCAGAAGGGTCGGTTCGGTGGTGGTGCCGTCGTAGTTGGGGACGAAGTCCACCGTCTCTTTGTCGATGTCCCGGAACAGCTCTTCGCAGACGCCTTCCAGTTTTGCTTCGGTGTAGCGGGCCGCGGCGCAGGACATATCGCGGCTGTAGGCCTTGCCGAAGTTGCCCTTGCTGTCCACGAACGGCACCAGCAGGCTCTCGTTGCCCCGGCCCATGCGGACCATGGTGTCATAGATGGCGGCGTCGCCGTGGGGGTTCAGGTGCATGGTGCTGCCCACAATGTTCGCCGACTTGGTGCGCGCGCCCTTGATCAGGCCCATCTCATACATCGTATACAGCAGCTTGCGGTGGGCGGGCTTGAAGCCGTCGATCTCCGGCAGCGCGCGGCTGACGATGACGCTCATCGCGTAGGGCATATAGTTCGTTTCCAGCGTGCGGGTGATGGGGTCTTCCAGCACACTGCCGGCGTTCAGTATCTCAACGCCCTCGCCCAGCTGGGGGCGGACAGGCTTTGCGGTTTTTTTGCTCGATTTTTTTGCCATTGTAAATCCTCTTTACTAGAGTTCCCTCGTAACTCAACCTCTCAGTCTCGCTACCGCTCGACAGCTCCCCTAGCGAGGGGAGCCTCTGGCGAAGAGGGAAAGCTTTTCCGAAATGCCAAAGCCTCCCCTCCGTAGGGGAGGTGGCAATGCGAAGCATTGACGGAGAGGTTTAACTCACATCCAGATCGTCCAGATACTCTGCGCCGTGCTGGGCGATATGCTCCTTGCGGCCTGCGAGGTTGTCGCCCAGCAGGATGTCGAACACCTGCGCGGTGCGCTCCACGTCGGTAGGCATCACCTTGATGAGGCGGCGGCTCTCGGGGTTCATGGTGGTCAGCCACATCATCTCGGGGTCGTTCTCGCCCAGACCTTTCGAGCGCTGGATGGTGTATTTCTTATCGCCGATCTCCTCGAGGAATGTTGCCTTCTCGGGTTCCGTGTAGGCGAAATAGGTACGGTCTTTCGTGGTGATCTCGTACAGCGGCGACTCCGCGATATAGACATAACCCTCGTTGATGAGAGTGGGGGTCAGGCGGTAGAGCATGGTCAGCACCAGTGTGCGGATCTGGTAGCCGTCCACGTCGGCATCGGTACAGATAACGATTTTATTGAAGCGGAGATTGTCGAGGTTGAAGGTAGCAAGCTCCTTGTTGTGCTTGCCGCCCAGCTCCACGCCGCAGCCCATGACCTTGATGAGGTCCACGATGACGTCCGACTTGAAGATGCGGGCATAGTCGGCCTTGAGGCAGTTCAGGATCTTGCCGCGGATGGGCATGATGGCCTGATATTCACTGTCGCGGCTGGTCTTGACCGCACCCATAGCCGAATCGCCCTCGACGATATACAGCTCACGGCGGGAGGCGTCCTTGGTGCGGCAGTCCACGAACTTCTGCACCCGGTTCGCGAGGTCGATTTGGGTTGAGAGTGTCTTTTTGATGCTCTGGCGCGTTTTTTCGGCATGCTCACGGCTCTGCTTGTTCACCAGCACCTGCTGACAGATCTTCTGGGCCTCGTCGGGCTTTTCGAGGAAGTAGACTTCCAGATAGTGCTTGAGGAAGTCGGTCATGGCCTGAGAGACGAACTTGTTGGTGATAGCTTTTTTTGTCTGGTTCTCATAGCTGGTGCGGGTGGAGAAACTGGACGAAACGTACACCAGACAGTCCTGCACATCCTGAAAACTGATGGCACTCTCGCCTTTTTTGTAGAGGTTCTTATCCTTCAGATACTTGTTGATCTGGTAGACGAAGGCCGTGCGGACGGCGTGCTCCGGGCTGCCGCCATGCTCCAGCCAGGACGAGTTGTGGTAGTATTCCAGCAGCTGCACCTTGTTGGAGAAGCAGAACGCCGCGCTCATCTTTACCTTATAGTCAGGCTGGTCTTCGCGGTCACGGCCAGTAGCTTCGCTCTCGCAGCTGAACACCGGAGTCAGGCTGTCCTCGCCCGCCGTCTCAGCTACATAGTCGGCGATGCCGTGCTCATAGCACCAGCTCTCCTTCCACGGCTTGCCGGTGGCGGGGTCTTTCTCCTTTTCGTCGGTAAAGTTGAGGGTCAGGCCCGCGTTGACGACAGCCTGACGGCGGAGGACATCTTTATAGTAGCTGCCGGGGACGTCGATGTCGGTAAAGACCTCATCGTCCGGCTTCCAGTGGATGATGCTGCCGGTGCGGCGGCCCTTGTAGGGTTCTTTGTGCAGGCCGCCCACATTCTCGCCCTTCTGGAAGTCGAGGTGGTAGTGGAAGCCGTCGCGGTAGATGTCAGCAGTCATCCATGCCGAGGCGTACTGGGTGGCGCAGAGGCCCAGACCGTTCAGACCGAGGCTGAATTCATAGTTGTCCTCGCCCTCGCCGTACTTGCCGCCTGCGTACATCTCACAGAACAGCAGCTCCCAGTTGTAGCGCTCTTCGCCCTTGTTCCAGTCCACGGGCATACCGCGGCCAAAGTCCTCGACGATGACACTGCCATCCTTGCAGCGGGTGACGTTGATGGTGTCGCCGTGGCCGTCGCGGGCCTCGTCGATGGAGTTGGAGACGATCTCAAAGATGGAGTGGGCGCAGCCCTCCACGCCGTCCGAGCCGAAGATGACGGCCGGGCGCTTGCGCACACGGTCGGCACCCTTCAGCGAAGTGATGCTTTCATTGCCATATTCCTGTTTTCTTGCCATGCTGCTCCTCCCGGCCCCGGAATGTTCTTGCAGTGGAGCCGTCTCAAACGCTTTTGCTATATATAGGTATATATTCCCACAGCGGGAGAAAAGCGATTCTTTTCATTCTCATTTATTAAACCATAGGTTGTTGAAGATGTCAAATATTCTTTCCCTGTCTGCCGCCCGCAAAAAGTGTCAGAAAAGTCAGTCTTATTTTAGACGATAACACGGGCAAAATAAAGAAAGTTCAAAAATTCTCAAAAAATTTTGCATTTACCCCTTTACAAAATCGAAATTTCAGGTATAATAATCATCGTCCGGTGCGCCTCTGTAGCTCAGTCGGTAGAGCAGGGGACTGAAAATCCCCGTGTCATTGGTTCGATTCCGATCGGAGGCACCAGTCAGGAGACCCAACAGGGTTTCCAATATGCGGCCGTAGCTCATCTGGTAGAGCGCCACCTTGCCAAGGTGGAGGTAGCGAGTTCGAGCCTCGTCGGCCGCTCCATAATGGAACAGCAATCGTTGTTCCTGTATGGCCCGGTAGCTCAGTTGGTTAGAGCACCAGCCTGTCACGCTGGGGGTCGTCGGTTCGAGCCCGATCCGGGTCGCCACATCTGGGGCGAAAGCCTCAACCTACTTTGAAACTTGTTTTCAGGGCATCATCTAATGATGGGTGCGAGGGTAAACGCACCGAATATGCGGCCGTAGCTCATCTGGTAGAGCGCCACCTTGCCAAGGTGGAGGTAGCGAGTTCGAGCCTCGTCGGCCGCTCCAAATGGAGCAGCAACAGTTGCTCCGAATATGGTGACGTGGCCAAGTGGTAAGGCAAGGGTCTGCAAAACCCTCATCCACCAGTTCAAATCTGGTCGTCACCTCCAAAAGATTCCCGGGTGCTGAGGCATCCGGGATTTTTTGTTGTTTCGTTCGTTAAATAATCTACTTATGCGGAAAAGCTTGTCTCCCCTCTTCGCTCTGTGCTATGCTAAAAGAGTCAGCAAAGAAACGGCTAAGAGTCTAGAGGAGGATACAGACCTATGCCAGAGTTCCCGCGCAAAGATTTCCGGCTCCATGTGGGCTGGCGCACCATCAAGACCGCCGTCAGTGCCATGCTGGTGGCCATCGTGTACTGTCTCATCGGCCGCAACCCGGCCTTCGCCTGCATCGGCGTCATCTTCGGCATGGGCGTCGATATGCAGGATTCCATCAAAAATGGCGGCAACCGACTCTTCGGCACTCTCATCGGCGGCCTGCTGTCCATCGTGGTGTTCTGGATCTACCTGCTGTTCTACCCGCAGGGCGGACACAGCGTTTTTCTGGCCGTGCTGCTGGGCTTTGCAACCGTTGTCCTCATCCTGCTGTGCCAGTATTTCTGGCCGGGCGGCGTCCAGCCCGGCGGCGTGGTGCTCTGCATCGTTTTGTTCAGCACCCCCATTGAGACCTATATGAGCTACGCTCTCAACCGCATCTTCGACACCGCCATTGGCGTCATCGCAGCTCTGCTGGTCAACTACTTTCTGCCCCGGCCCCGGGTCGTTTCCCTCTGGGAAGGGTTCAAAGGCTCGTTCAAGAAAGACAGCAAAGTCTGAATGCTTTTCCGCGCCCCGCTCCGGCAGGGCGCTTTTCTTTTGCCCTCTGCCGTGATACAATGGGCATACTATCATTTTCCCTGAAAGGAGGCCGCGCCATGCCTGCCGAACTTCACACCACCCTCACGCCGGACACCCCGGTACGCTATCTCAAGGGCGTCGGCCCCAAGACTGCCGAGCGGTTCGAGAAGCTGGGCATCCTGACCCTCAGCGACCTGCTCTGCCACTATCCCCGCCGGTATCTGGATTTTTCAAAACCCTACTCCATCGCCGAGGCCCCCGCCGACACCGAGTGCGTCGTGAAGGCCGAAGTGTTTGCAAAGCCCGGCGGGCGCATCCTGCCGGGCGGGCGGCGGATGGAGCGCATCACCGCCGGAGACAATGTATCCAGCCTCGAGATCACGTGGTTCAATAATCCATACGCCGCCCAGAAGCTGGAGCTGGGGCAGGAATACTATTTTCAGGGCATCGTGACGGGCGGGATGCTCCGCCGTCAGATGGTCAACCCGCAGGTGCGCACCGACGCGCAGGTGAAGTCGTCGCCTTTCGAGGCCGTCTACCCCCAGACCGAGGGGCTGACCAGCAGCGCCATCGCCAAGTGCGTCCGCCAGCTCCTCCCCCACGCGGAGCTTCTGCCCGACCCGCTGCCCTCTGAGATGCTGAAAAAATACCGCCTGCTCTCCAAGGCCGACGCCGTCCGGGCCATCCACTGCCCCGCCACGGAGGAGGAAGCCTTTGCGGCACGGCGGCGGCTCATCTACGAAGAGCTTCTGGTCTTACAACTGGGCATCGGGCGGATGAAGAACCACGGCGCGGCCTCCACCGGCGCGCCGATGAAGAAAGCCGACGCCTCCCCTTTCTGGGAGTCTCTGTCCTTCTCCCCCACCGGCGCACAGCGGCGGGCCGTGGAAGAGATCCTGACCGACATGTCGGGCGAAACGTCCATGAACCGCCTTTTGCAGGGCGACGTGGGCAGCGGCAAAACGCTGGTGGCTGCTGCGGCCATCTGGGCCTGCATCCGGGCTGGGTATCAGGCCGCACTGCTGGCCCCCACCGAGATCCTGGCCAGCCAGCACGCCGAGAACCTGAACCGCCTGCTCTCCCCCTTTGGGATGCGGGTGGCCCTGCTCACCGGCGGCATGAAAGCCGCCGCACGCCGCACCACCCTCGCCGCCATCCGGGACGACGAGGCCGACCTCATCGTAGGCACCCACGCCATCCTCAGCGAGGGCGTGGAGTTCGCCCGGCTGGGTCTGGCCGTTGTGGACGAACAGCACCGCTTCGGTGTGCGCCAGCGGGGCCTGCTGGCCGAAAAGGCCGCGAATCCCCACCTGCTGGTCATGAGCGCCACCCCCATCCCCCGGACGCTGGGGCTGCTGATGTACGGCGACCTCGACATCTCCATCCTCGACGAGCTGCCGCCGGGCCGCAAACCCGTCAAGACTCGCTGCATCACCGGCAAAAAGCGGGCCGACCTCTACGGCTTCCTTGATAGAGAAATCGATTCCGGACGACAGGTGTATATCGTCTGCCCTGCCATCGAGGACGCGGGCGGCAGCGGCCTGAACGCCGTCAAGAGCTACTATGAGGACATCGCAAAAGCCTATCTGCCGGACCGCCGGGTGGGCCTGATGCACGGCAAGCTCAAGCCGAAGGAAAAGGCCGAGGTGATGGATGACTTCAAATCCGGACGTCTGGACGCCCTCGTGTCCACCACCGTCATCGAAGTCGGTGTGGACGTGCCGAATGCGACGGTCATGGTCATCGAAAACGCCGAGCGGTACGGCCTGAGCGCACTGCACCAGCTGCGCGGGCGTGTGGGACGCGGCGCAGCGGAGAGCTGGTGCTTCCTCGTCAGCGACAATGCCTCCGAGTCGGTGCAGAAGCGGCTCAAGTTCCTCTGCTCCACCTCAGACGGCTTCGCCGTGGCGCAGTACGACCTCGAGACCCGCGGCCCCGGCGACTTCTTCGGAAGCCGCCAGCACGGTCTGCCGACCTTGCAGATCGCCGATTTGATGAACGATACCCGCACCCTCCACGCGGCCCAGAGCGAGGCTGTGGCCCTTCTGGCCGAAGACCCGCTTCTCGAGCGGCCCGAACACGCCCTGCTGGCCCGTCAGGTGGAGCAGATGTTCGACAAAGCCGGAACAATGAATTGAGTAATGAAAAAGGACTGCCCGCGGCAGTCCTTTTTCGTTATCTTCTCTTCCACCACGGCTTCTTCTCGCCGATGCTCACTACATCGCAGAAGAGGCAGCGGCTCTTGGTAGAGAGCTGCACATCCTTGTGATGGCAGCCGAAGAACCATTTCTCGTAAGTCGTTTTCATGACGACCTTGTCGAGGAAGAGGTGCAGCCGGTTATTCTCGCCCTCAGCCAGCACGCTGAAATCCAGAAATTTGCTTGGCGCGTCGTGGGTCAGCACATAATCTACCTGCCAGCCGTTTGCTTCCAGCGCTGCCTCGCAGCGGGCGTATTCCTCGTCCGAGGGCATCTCCTGCGGCCACCAGTTGACGTGGGCTTCCCGCTCTTCCTTGTCCGGGCTTTCCGCTCCGCCGAAGCAGAGGTACTTCTTCCCTTCCAGTTCCAGTACGCTGCCCCGGCAGACGTGGTACACATTGCCTCCCAGCGGCTGCACCAGCCCGCCGAACCGCTCCTCGGTGGGGTACTGTTCCAGCAGGTCATAGTTCTCGTGGCTTCCATCGAGGAAAAGGATGGTGTAAGGCCGCTTGCGCAGCCAGTCCAGATTCTTCTGCTCGGCCTTGCTGCCGTCCCACACGAAGCCGAAATCGCCCAGCACAACGACGAAATCGCCCTTGCCGGCCCGGCGCAGCTCCCCATCTTTGAAGCGGTCCAGCTCGCCGTGGGTGTCGCCCGTAAGATATACCATCCTCTGCCTCCTTTTGCGGAGTGTGAAATCGCCCCAAAAGCCTTGTCACGCCCCGCCAAACCTGTTATTATAAAGTATAAGGCCCTTCGTTGAGCCTGTTTTTGTCCCGTAAGAACGGACAGCGCATTTTGTCCGATACTCTAATATATTATCGCTTTTTGAGGAAAATGTCCACATGAAACGTATCGTTACCCTATTTCTGAGCCTTATCCTGCTGCTGAGCTGCCTGTGCGCGCCGGCTTCGGCCATGTTCGACCCCAGCCTCTTCTACGAGGTGCAGGCCAAGAGCGCCTACATCGTCAACACCGACACCAACATCATCGTCTACGACAAGGACAGCTCCCGTCAGGTGCCTGCCGGGGGCCTGACCAAATATATGACCATCGCGCTGCTGCTGACGAATTACGCCGACCAGCTCGACAACACCTTCCAGATGCCCTTCGCCATCTCGGATTACGTCCACAACAGTGATAATGCCGATATGCGCTCCAATGAGACCTTCACCTACCGGGAAGCTGTCTACGCCATGCTTCTGCGCAACGCCAACGAGGCCGCGATGGGCCTTGCCTACAGCCTTTCGGGCGGCGACCTTGCAGGCTGGGTGAGCCAGATGAACACCCTTTCCCAGCGCATCGGCACCACCGGAAGCACCTGGACGGACGCCTGCGGCCTCGACAGCGGCAATGTGACTACTGCCGTGGATATGTACCTCATCCTACGGTATCTGATGAGCTTTGACGCCTTCGTGGACATCTCGTCGGCCCCCGCCTTCACCATGCCCGCCAAGGAAAAGCACACCAAGAGTTTCGTGCTGCTGAACCAGAACGTCGCCCTCAACAAGACCAGCGGCGGCAGCTTCTACCGCAAGTCTATGCAGGGTGGTATGTGCGATGTGATGGCCTACAAAAACGACCACGGCGACCAGAGCTATGTTTCGTGGGCCAATCAGGACGGCTCCACCTATATCTTCTGCATCATGCAGAGCCCCGACACCTGTGACACCTACGGTTACGCCAACCGCCGCCCGGCCCTCTACGAAACGACCCGCCTCATCGACTGGGTGTTCCAGAGCTTTTCCATCCAGCCTGCGCTGGACACCGACCTTGCTCTGGCAGAGATCCCCGTGAAGTATTCCTCCGACACCGACACCCTCAAGCTCTACCCCGACAACAGCATGATGACCCTGCTGCCCTCTTCGGGCGACGGCACCGTGACTCAGAAATACTTCCATCTGCCCGACTATGTCTGCGCCCCCGTCCAGCAGGGCGATGTTGTCGGCACCGTGGAGCTGAAGCTGGCCGGCGAGACCATCGGCATGGTCAACCTCATCGCCGGGCAGGACGTGAGCCGGAGCAGCCTGCTCTACTCTTTCTCGAAGCTGCAGGAGTTCTTCGGCAGCCTCTACCTCAAGGTAGTGCTCGTCGTCAGCGCCACCTGCGCCATCATCTATGTGGCGTGGGTCCTGCTCAACTCCCCCCGCACCCGCCATTCCTCCAAAAAAGTCCACCGCTATGGCCGTCCCCGCGACTGAGCCGTGCGGTCAGCTTCTTTTCTGAAAAAGCTGTAAAAAGCAGTTGACAAATACGCCCCCAAGTGGTAATATATACAGGCAGTCCGTGACTGCGAAAAACTGTATATGGGCGTGTTCCCGAGTGGCCAATGGGGACAGACTGTAAATCTGCTGCTTTTCAGCTTCGGTGGTTCGAATCCACCCGCGCCCACCAAACAAGAAAAATCCGAACCTGTTTCCGATTGGAGAAGGGTTCGGATTTTTCGTTTTCTTTGGGTACAGCAATGAAGGTTCCCGTGGACGGCGTAAAACTCCGATACCTTGTCATAGACCGTAAGCCAATAACAAGATTTGGAGGATGCGATTATGAAGTACGATGCAAGAGCCTGCCATTTCAACATGGACACTGGATGTGTGGAGCTGCGGCTCCGGGATGGGAGAAAAATCTCCATCGACTGTACCGGGGTCGAGGATGCGCTGGATGTGACCATGGCCCAGCAGACTGAACTGGACTACCTCATCTACAACGACCCACTGGGCTATGCGGATTTGATTCTGAACGGTGACCCGGAGGAGTATTTGAAAAACGTAGCTGGAAGCCATGGGTTAGAAGATTAAGGGCAAAAAAATAAGAGGTGCGCCCAACTGGACACACCTCGGCGAGATACATCTATGTAAGGCAGGGCGTTCCCTTTACCGGGAGCGTCCTGCTGTTTTTATGCGGCAACAGGCAATGCTTGTAGAGCTTCCTGCTCTTTCAGCCATTCCTCATATTCACGCTGGCCTTCCTCGCTGTTGAAAAACTCAACCATGGAGGGATAAAAGCAACGTGCAAGGGTCTTGATTGCTTCATCCGGGTAGCCGGATTTGTTTGACTTCTTCTTTTTGTTCAAATGGTATCCTCCGAAAATCAAAGTTCTATATCCTGCCCACGCGTGCGGTTTTTCTGCGGCACATTCATGGTGTGCTCCTGCTTGGGGGCAAGAATCTTTTCCAGAAAGCCACGCACCAGTTCGGGCGCACGGTGGAGAGCATCCAGATAGGGTTTCACGTCGTACC
>OGOQ01002438.1_pt1 | contig 11574 bp, 10 predicted proteins | sample 1552691 | NCBI WGS metagenome assembly OGOQ01 (sample SAMEA2580209, study PRJEB22360) | human gut metagenome | biome: human gut; feature: human-associated habitat; material: faeces | place: Denmark | collected 2008/2010
GGTGTTTTTGCAGACTATTAAAGGTAAATCGTTTGAGTATCCGGTTTATATGGACTTGGAGCTTGCAAAACAATTTGCATTAGGCAAAGCGGCTTGTTCTGCAATAGTAGATGCATTTTTAAGTGTGCTGGAGCAATCTGGATACTATGCCGGTCTGTATTGCAGCACCTACTACTTAGACAATTACCTGTCAGATAGTATCAAAAGCCGTTATACGGTCTGGTGTGCACAGTACGCAAGTAAATGCACGTATCAAAATCCATACGGCATTTGGCAGTATAACGTAGCTGGTAACGAAGAGTATGACATTATTGGGCAAAAAAGTATACCTGGTATTGTTGGCGAGTGTGATATGGATTATGCTTACAAGGATTACCCGACAATCATAAAAACTGCTGGATTGAACGGGTTCACAAAAGTAACGCAACCGAATGAACCAGAACCAGACACCGAAGAATCCACGCTGCAACAAATTCTGAAGCACGTGGCAAACATAGATGAAAAGCTATAATTTTTCATCGACAAAATTCGACAAGTGATTTTATTGACAAGTTGTAAAAAAACATGATATAATAAATTCATTCAATCCGGATGTACCGGATGAAAATTTTTTATTTTTTCCAACCTACCAATTGTGGAAAAAGCCGTTTTCTGAAACTGATCATCTCAGGAAACGGCTGCTTTTTTATTATGCTGTGTCCACTTCTTCTTTGGACGTGGACACAATGTGGACACAGCAAGCAAAAAGGACGTTTCTGCATCGCTGCAAAAACGCCCTTTTTCGTTGTATCAAATGAGAAAAACGCCGATATTGCTTAGAACTTACCAGCCTTTGCTGCTTCTTCTACGGATACAGCAACTGCTACGGTTGCACCAACCATCGGGTTGTTGCCCATGCCGATCAAGCCCATCATTTCAACGTGTGCCGGTACAGAGGAAGAACCTGCAAACTGTGCGTCAGAGTGCATCCGTCCCATGGTATCGGTCATACCGTAAGAAGCCGGGCCTGCTGCCATGTTATCTGGGTGCAGGGTACGACCTGTACCACCACCAGATGCAACAGAGAAGTACTTCTTGCCAGCGTCGATGCATTCCTTCTTATAAGTACCTGCTACCGGGTGCTGGAATCTGGTCGGGTTGGTGGAGTTACCAGTAATGGAAACGTCTACGCCTTCCTTCCACATGATTGCAACGCCTTCGGTTACATCGTTTGCACCGTAGCAATTTACCTTTGCTCTCGGGCTTTCCGGATCCTTGGAATAGCACTTCCGGAATACTTCCTTGACTTCACCGGTGTAGTAATCCATTTCGGTTTCTACATAGGTAAAGCCGTTTACTCTTGCAATAATCTGTGCAGCATCCTTGCCCAGACCGTTCAGGATAACCCGCAGCGGTTCTTTCCGAACCTTGTTTGCCTTTTCAGCAATACCGATTGCACCTTCTGCAGCTGCGAAGGATTCGTGACCTGCCAGGAATGCGAAGCACTTGGTTTCTTCTTCCAGCAGCATCTTGCCCAGGTTACCGTGACCCAGACCTACTTTTCTCTGGTCTGCAACAGAACCCGGAATGCAGAATGCCTGCAAGCCTTCTCCGATTGCTGCTGCTGCATCTGCTGCACGGCGGCAACCCTTCTTGATTGCGATGGCTGCACCAACAGTGTAAGCCCACTTTGCATTTTCAAAGCAGATTGGCTGAATGCCTTCTACCATCTTGTAAACGTCCAGTCCAGCTGCCTTTGTTACTTCTGCAGCCCCTTCGATGGAGTCAATGCCATATTCCTTGAGAACCGCAAGAATCTGCTTTTCTCTTCTCTCATAAGATTCAAACAATGCCATGGATGAAATTCCTCCTTATTCTTCTCTCGGGTCTACAAACTTTACAGCGTCTGCAACACGGCCGTACTGTCCCTGTGCCTTTTCAAAAGCGGTGTTTGCATCGTCGCCAGCCTTGATGAAGTCCATCATCTTGCCGAAGTTTACAAACTTGTAGCCAATGATTTCATCATCTTCATTCAGGGCAATCTTGGTGACATAACCATCGGTCATTTCCAGATACCGAGGACCCTTTGCCAGTGTACCATACATCGTACCAACCTGAGAACGCAGACCCTTACCGAGGTCTTCCAGACCAGCACCGATCGGCAGACCTTCTTCAGAGAATGCGCTCTGGCTTCTGCCGTATACGATCTGAAGGAACAGTTCCCGCATAGCGGTGTTGATGGCATCACATACCAGGTCGGTATTCAATGCTTCCAGAATGGTTCTGCCCGGCAGAATTTCTGCTGCCATAGCGGCAGAATGCGTCATACCAGAACATCCTACGGTTTCCACCAATGCTTCCTGAATGATGCCTTCCTTGACATTCAGGGTCAGCTTACATGTTCCCTGCTGCGGTGCACACCAGCCGATCCCGTGTGTCAGACCGGAGATGTCAGAAATTTCCTTTGCCTTTACCCACTTTGCTTCTTCCGGAATCGGAGCAGCACCATGGTTCACGCCCTGTGCAACGCTGCACATCTTGTTTACTTCGTTTGAATAAATCATCTTCAAACTCCTTTCATATGATAGTGGTTTTCCGGCACAGATGATTCGTTCTGCACAAAGAACATCCTGTACGGGAAATCTGTATGCCGCTTTTGCATACATCCTTATTATACAACATTTTTTGTCAGGAATCAAGTGCTTTTTCGATTTTCCGACTGGTTTTTCAAAAGTCGCTGGCATCCTGCGGAAAAATCATCCGGAATGTTTCCGGTCTGCTGAAAAAAATTCAACGGTCATTTGTACAATTCCAAACAAATTGAAAACAAATCCAAAAAATGATTGCATTTTCTCCAAAGAGCGATTATAATAAAAAAGATATTGCTTCTCAAAAAAAATAAAACAGCTGCACCACCATTTTGCAGCAATGATCAAGGAAAGGATGATTTTAATCATGAAGCAAGCAAACAAAACTGGCTTTTCCAGCCGTCTGGGATTCGTCATGGCGGCGGCAGGGGCAGCGGGCGGGCTGGGAAACATCTGGCGATTTCCCTATCTGGTAGCCAAATACGGCGGCGGGATCTTCCTGCTGGTCTATCTAGTCTTAGCCGTTACCTTCGGCTTTGCCCTGATGACGACAGAAATTGCAATCGGCAGAAAAACCGGAAAGAGTGCCATTCTCGCCTACAAAGCCGTCAACCAAAAATTTTCGTTCCTGGGTTACATTGCCTCAGCAGTTCCGATTCTGATTTTCCCCTATTACTGTGTGATCGGGGGATGGATTGTCAAGTATATGACGGTCTATTTTACCGGACAGGCACACGCAGCCGCAGCAGACGATTATTTTTCCAACTTCATTTCCGGCACAGCACAGCCCATTGTATTCCTTGCAATTTTCCTCTTCTGCACGGCGTTGGTCGTTCTGATCGGGGTGCAAAAGGGTGTGGAAAAGGTCAGCAAAATTCTCATGCCTGTCCTGATTCTGCTGTCGCTGGCAATGGCAATTTATGCATTGACTTTGGATGGTGCAATGGATGGTTTTGTCTATTACATCAAGCCGAACTTCTCTGATTTTTCCATCAAAACCGTCGTTGCAGCGATGGGACAGCTTTTCTATTCCATGTCCCTTGCAATGGGCATCATGATTACCTACGGCTCTTACATGGGCAAACAAGACAACTTGGAACAGTCTGTTCGACACGTTGAAATCTTTGATACGCTGGTTGCGTTCTTGTCCGGTCTGATGATCGTTCCAGCAGTTTTTGCATTCTCGAATGGCGACCATGCCGCTTTAAAGGCTGGCCCTGGACTGATGTTCATCACCCTGCCAAAGCTGTTCGACAGTCTGTCCGGCGGAGCAATTTTCGGTGCAGCCTTTTTCCTGCTGGTATTCTTCGCTGCACTCACTTCTTCCATCTCCCTAATGGAAACGATTGTTTCCGTATTGCAGGACAAGCTGAAGTGGAAACGGCAGACGATTTGCCTGCTGGTCATGGGCGTTGCCCTGCTGATGGCATTGCCGTCCACGCTGGGTTATGGCATCTGGAGTGAAGTCACGATTTTCGGCTATCAGATTCTCGATTTCTTCGACTTCTTCTCGAACAACTTACTCATGCCGATTGTGGCTCTGCTGACGGCTGTTTTAATCGGCTGGGTCGTAAAGCCAAAGTATGTCATCGAAGAAGTTTCCCTCTCTGGAACATTCCATGCAAAAAAATTGTACTGCACAATGATCACCTACATCGTTCCGGTTTGTATGGTCATTATTCTGCTCTCTTCGTTCCTCTTAGACCTTTCATTTGATTCCCATCATTTTGCTGCCGGATGGAGGTTGTCTGCTCCCGTCCGGCAGCATTTTTGCAAATTTTGCCGATTATCGACCTGCTGTCACTCTGGAACACTCCCAGCAAGAAAGCTGTACTGCGTGATGATTCCCTACATCGTTCCGGTTTGTATGGTCATTATTCTGCTCTCGTCGTTCCTCTTAGACCTTTCATTTGAATCCCATCATTTCGCTGCCGGATGGAGGCTGTCTGCTCCCGTCTGGCAGCATTTTTGCAAATTTTGCAGTTTTTTTGGTTTTCGTATTGTTTTTTTAGAGAGATTGTGCTATAATAAAAAAGATCGTTTGTGCCTTGTGCTGGTACAAACAGAAACAGAAAGGAATGTCAAAAATGCCTATCACAGAACTACTGCGGCAAAATGCAGAACGCTATCCAGATGATACCAGTCTGGTTGAAATTACACCGCCGCCCACCGTCCACGGTCGGTTGACGTGGAAAGAATACGCCCTGATTGAATCCGGTACGGGGCAGAATGTCCGACGGGAAATCACTTGGAAAGATTTCAACTGCCAGGCAAACCGGTTCGCAAACTTCCTCTTGTCCAGAGGCATCCGCAAGGGCGAAAAAGTTGCCATCCTGCTGATGAACTGCCTGGAATGGCTGCCGATTTATTTCGGCATCTTAAAAGCAGGAGCGATTGCCGTTCCGCTGAACTACCGCTATACTGCCGAAGAAATCCGGTACTGTCTGAACTTAGCAGAAGCGGATTTCTTAGTATTTGGCCCTGAATTTACCGGACGGGTGGAGGAAATCTGCGATTGTATGCCTCGTGTTCGGAGCATGCTGTATGTCGGAAAAGACTGCCCGACTTTTGCAGAAAGCTATGACCGTCTGACACAGTTCTGCACCTCCAAAAATCCGGATGTGCCGCTGACAGAAGACGATGATGCTGCCATCTATTTCTCTTCCGGTACAACAGGTTTCCCGAAAGCCATCTTACATACACACAGAAGCCTGAGCCACGCTGCACAGGTCGAACAGCACCATCACGGTCAGACAAAGGACGACGTATTCCTCTGCATTCCGCCACTCTATCATACGGGGGCAAAAATGCACTGGTTTGGCTCACTGCTGACGGGCGGAAAGGCAGTCCTGCTCCGTGGGGTCAAGCCGGAATGGATTCTGAAAGCCGTTTCCGAAGAACAATGCACCATCGTCTGGCTGCTCGTGCCGTGGGCACAGGATTTGCTGGATGCGTTAGACCGGAAAGATTTGAATCTAGACGACTACAACCTCGACCAGTGGCGGTTGATGCACATCGGTGCACAGCCTGTTCCGCCGTCTTTGGTCAAACGCTGGAAGGCTTATTTTCCACACCATGCTTATGATACCAACTATGGTCTGAGCGAATCCATTGGTCCAGGCTGCGTACACCTCGGTGTTGAAAATCCGCACAAGGTCGGTGCAATCGGAAAGGCTGGCTATGGCTGGGAAGTCAAGATTGTTGACCCGAACCACAACACCGTTCCGCAGGGCGAAGTCGGCGAACTGGCTGTAAAAGGTCCAGGCGTGATGAAGTGCTACTATCGAGATGAAAAGGCAACCGAAGAAGTTTTACAGGATGGTTGGCTGTTCACCGGCGATATGGCACAGGAAGACGAAGACGGCTTTATCTATCTCGTTGACCGCAAGAAAGATGTCATCATCACCGGCGGCGAAAATATTTATCCGGTACAGATTGAAGATTTCCTCCGCCAGCACAATGCAATCAAAGACGTTGCTGTCATTGGTCTGCCAGATGCCCGTTTGGGCGAAATCACGGCTGCTATCGTAGAAGTGAAGCCAGAAGCAACACTCACCGAAGAAGAATTGCAGGCATTTTGCATGGCACTGCCACGGTATAAGCGACCAAGAAAAATCATCTTTGCCGATGTTCCAAGAAACCCCACCGGAAAGATTGAAAAACCAAAGCTGCGGAAGCGGTACTGTGTTGAAAATCTGGTTGCAAAAGAATCCGGTGTCACCGAACACGAAACCCCATGAAAGGATGAACAAATATGAAAAAATTACTGCTCGGCAATGCTGCTGTAGCAAGAGGTGCTTATGAAGCAGGCGTTCGGGTTGTTTCCTCTTATCCGGGAACGCCAAGCACAGAAATTACAGAACAGATTGTCCCATACAAGGAAATTTATGCGGAATGGGCACCAAATGAAAAGGTTGCTGCGGAAGTTGCCATTGGTGCATCCATCGGCGGTGCTCGTGCGATGTCCTGCATGAAGCACGTTGGTTTGAATGTCATGGCTGACCCAGTGTTCACCGTAAGTTACAGCGGTGTCAACGGCGGTTTGGTTTTCTGCGTTGCAGATGACCCAGGCATGCATTCCTCCCAGAACGAACAGGATTCCCGGCACTATGCAGAAGCTGCCAAGATTCCAATGCTCGAACCGTCCGATTCCGAAGAATGCAAGAACTTCACCAAGCTTGCATATACCATCAGCGAAACATTCGATGCTCCGGCATTTCTCCGGCTGTCCACCCGTGTTTCCCACTCTCAGAGTCTGGTAGAACTGGAAGAACCGGAAGAAGTTGCTCTGAAACCGTATGAAAAGGATGCTGCTAAGTATGTCATGATGCCGGCAAATGCCATCAAGCGACACGTGGTTGTAGAAGAACGGATGCGGAAACTGGCAGAATATGCAGAAACCTGTCCGATTAACCGAGTAGAATCCAAGGGCAACAAAATCGGTGTCATTTCTGCTGGTATCGCTTATCTGTATGCCAAGGAAGCCCTCGGCGACCAGGTAGACTACTGCAAACTGGGTATGATTTACCCGATGCCGAAGCAAATGCTGCTGGACTTTGCTGCACAGCATGAAACCGTCTATGTCATTGAAGAACTCGACCCGTTCATTGAAACCTACTGCCGCAGCCTCGGCATTTCTGTCATCGGCAAGGAAGCTTTCTCCCTGCTGGGCGAATACACACCGCATCAGATTCGCAAGGTGGTTCTGGGCGAAGAAGAGCCAGCTTATCAAGTGCCGGGTGAACCGATTCCTGTTCGTCCGCCAGTGATGTGTGCAGGCTGTCCGCACAGAGGTGTGTTCTATGTTCTGCACAAGCTGAAGTTGCAGGTTTCCGGCGACATCGGCTGTTATACATTGGGGGCAGTTGCTCCGCTGAACAGCATGGATACCACCATTTGTATGGGTGCATCTGTTGGTGTTGCAATGGGTATGGCAAAGGCAAGAGGCAATGACTTTGCCAAGAAAACCGTTTCTGTCATCGGTGACTCTACCTTCATTCACTCCGGTATCACGGGCTTGATTGATGTGGTTTATAACAAGGGCATCAATACGATTATCATTCTGGACAACTCTATCACAGGCATGACCGGACATCAGGACAACCCGACCACGGGTTACACCATCCGGAAGGAAGTCACCAAGCAAGTCAATCTGGTAACGCTCTGCAAGTCCGTTGGTGTCGAACGAATCGCCATTGTTGACCCGTTCGATGTCAAGCAGATGGAAGCCGTTGTGAAGCAGGAAATCGCTGCGGAAGAACCGTCTGTCATCATTGCACAGCGTCCGTGTGCCCTGCTGAAAACCGTAAAATATACAGGCTGCTGCGAAATCAGCACAGACTGCAAAAAGTGTAAACTCTGCATGAAGTTGGGCTGTCCAGCAATTTCCTTTGATGGCACAAAGCCAACCATCAACCCGACCCAGTGCAACGGCTGCGGACTCTGCCTGAACGTATGTCCGTTTGGCTGCATTCACAAGAAAGAGGAGGCATAAACCATGACAAAACAAATTATGATTGTTGGTGTCGGCGGACAGGGAACGCTGCTTGCCAGCCGAATCTTGGGCAACGCTGTCACAGATGCCGGTTATGATGTCAAAGTTTCTGAAGTACACGGTATGAGCCAGCGAGGCGGCAGCGTTGTAACCTATGTGAAATATGGCGATGCTGTTTATTCCCCAATCGTTGACCGTGGCACAGCTGATTTGATTTTAGCGTTTGAACCACTCGAAGCTTATCGTGCTCTTCCTTACCTGAAACAGGGCGGAAAGATGATTGCCAACACCCAGCAGATTGACCCGATGCCTGTCATTATTGGTGCAATGGCATATCCAGAACACATCTGCGAAAAGCTGGATGCGGTTTGCGATTTGACGGCTGTCGATGCGTTACAGCTTGCGGTACAGGCTGGCAGTCAGAAATGCGTCAATGTTGTTTTGATTGGCGTGATGGCAAAGTCCACCGAAATCCCGTATGAAAAGTGGCTCGAAACCATTCGGAACACTGTTCCGGCAAAATTCTTAGACATGAACTTGAAAGCGTTTGAATTGGGCTATCAGGCTGCCAAGTAATCCGCTCTCTTAAATCATCTTTCTCGAAAAGCCAGTCTGTTCCTCTAGAACGACTGGCTTTTTTCAACCAACAGGAGGTGTTTTCTATGAATCCAGAAAGTTTCTCTTCCCTGCCGGAAGGGCAATGGCTGCTTCAGCAGGTACAAACGGCTTTCCCGAACTGCTCCGCTGACGAACAGCTGGACGGCGTTGCCATTCTCTGCACCATCCGGCAAACCATCGGACATCCACCGCTCTTTCGGGAGTGTATCTTGTTCTTTCAGCAGCACCCCCAGCATCCGTGGGAACGCTGGATGCTGCCGTTTCTCTGTATGAATGTATCCGAATGGCAGACGTTCTGGGCAGCTGTGGAAGCCGTTTTATCCGCCTCGGCTTGCACGGAATCCACAAAATCTTGCTCGAAAAATTAGAAAAGTTGCTAAAAAAAGAGAATGCATCTTGCATCTTTTTGTGAAAAGTGGTATGATGAAACCATCTGATTTTAGAACGGAAAAAGGAGGCATTCTCTATGAAAAAAAGTGCCCTCATCGGAACAGCGTTGCTCAGTGCTGCAACCGTTGCCGCCGGAATTGTCATGATTGCTCTTCCGCACGCCTATGCATCGTGGGAATGGCGTGGCTATCGGGGCGACCTGAACCATGACGGCGTTGTTTCGATGGTCGACATTGTAAAAATGCAGCGGTATTTGCTCCGACTGGACACCCTACAGGGTGAGGACATCTTACAGCGTGCTGACCTCAACCAAGACCACGTTGTCAACGTAACAGACTTGATGATGCTGAAGCACTGCGTCCTCTATGAAGATTTTCTCGAAATCTGGGAGGAAATCGCCGATACGACTACCGTTACCAGCGACACGACTGCCCCTGTTACCACCACCACAGAAACCACAACGACTACGACAGATGCGGAGGATGCTACATTCTTAACGCCATCCATTCAAGCAGTCAAGGCTTCCCTGCCCTCGCAGGGTGATGCCAAGCTGGTGATTTTCTATGTGGATTTCCCAGACTGCAAATATACCACAGACCTTTCTGCGGAACAGATTCAGGAAATCGCATTCGGGGGAGCAGATACCAGCGACAGCAATTACCCATTCGACAGTATGCGTGCATTCTATGAACGCTCTTCCAAGGGGACAATGCACCTTGATGGACAGGTGTTCCGCTATACCACCAAGGAAAACCGTTCCGCCTACGATACGGACAAAAACAAGCTTGCACGGGAATGCTACGATGCATTTAACGACAGCGTGGATTTCAGCCAGTTCGATAGCAACAACGATGGTGTAATTGATGCAACGCTGTTCTCTGTTCCAACTGCTGCCGGAAATGACAACTGGTGGCCGTGTGCTGGTCCAATCGGCGATTCCGCTTATACGGTCGATGGCGTTACCATTGGACATATCATCACCGGAAACGCTCAGATTGAAAGTGAAACCAATTACAACAACTTCAACAGCAGTTACCTCCACGAAATGGGGCACTGCATGGGCTTGCCGGACTACTACCTCTATAACAGCGATGATTTCGAGGGCATGAAAGGCAATGCCGGAACAGAATTGATGGATGCCGATGCTGCTTCGGATTTTGGCTGTTTCTCTAAGCTGATGCTGGGCTGGTATCAGAAGAATCAAGTTTCTGTCTATGACAGTAGCAAGGGCACACAGACGTTCCAGCTGCAAAACGCTCAGACCAAAAACGGAAACTGCGTGATTATCCCGTATGGAAAGCTGGATGGACGTTATTTCTCTGAATACCTGATGATTGAATACGTCACAGAGGATGATAATAACAGTTACATCAATTCTCACATGAGCTACTGGCAGAGTATTGACAGTGGCATTCGGGTCTACCACATTCAAGCAGATTTGCAGGAAGATTACTGGTACACCTACTTCAAATATCAGAATGGTTCGGAATACACAAACAACGATAATGACGGCATCCGCCTGATTCGACTTGCCAACGAGCAGGAGGGCGGCAGCGTTTTCAAAACGGGAGATGTGATTGATGGAACGATTTCCGGTTTCCATTGGTACGATGCCAACGAACAGGAAACAATTGACCCCGGCGTAACCGTGACGGTTGGCGACCTAAAAGATGGTGCTTATACCATTACCATTTCTAACAAGTAAACGCAAAAACGCTGCTGCACAAAAATCGTGCAACAGCGTTTTTTGTATGCAATCAGAATCAAAAACTTGCTTACTTCTGCAATTCCTGTTCAATTGCAGCCAGCAAATCTTCATACCGTTCAAATGCCGGAAGTTCCGGATGGTCTTTCTGAATCTGTTCGGTGCTCCGGAAGAGGAAGCCTGCTTTACTTGCCTGAATCATTGCGAGGTCGTTGTAGCTGTCACCGCTGGCAATCGTATCATAGCCAATGGACTGCAATGCCTTTACGGTGGTCAGCTTGGAGTTTTCAACACGCATCTTGAAGCCAGTGATTTCGCCGTCTGCTGCAACTTCCAGAGAATTACAGAAAATCGTCGGCTGTCCCAGCTTTTCCATCAACGGGCCTGCAAACTGTGTGAAGGTGTCGCTGATAATAATCACCTGGCATTCTTTCCGCAGTTTGTCCAAAAATTCCTTTGCACCCGGCAGCGGGTCAATCTTTGCAATGGTTTCCTGAATTTCTTTTAAGCCAAGGCCGTGTTCTTTCAGAACGCCGATTCTCCACTTCATCAGCTTATCATAATCTGGTTCATCTCTGGTGGTACGCTTTAATTCCGGGATTCCGCTTTCTTCTGCAAATGCGATCCAAATTTCCGGCACCAATACGCCTTCCAAATCCAAGCAAGTAATATACATTACGAAGCTCCTTTCTATCGTTCCGGCATTTTGGTTTTATGTACACTGACACAATGCCGAATCTGTTTTCTATTTTACCGCATTTCTGGGAAAAAATCAATGCTTTTTCTAATAATATTATTCT
>OGOQ01002443.1_pt1 | contig 11553 bp, 10 predicted proteins | sample 1552691 | NCBI WGS metagenome assembly OGOQ01 (sample SAMEA2580209, study PRJEB22360) | human gut metagenome | biome: human gut; feature: human-associated habitat; material: faeces | place: Denmark | collected 2008/2010
TCCGGCGGGAGCAGAATCCCCCCGGCCGCCGGGCGGCGGCCCCGAGTGACCGCAGGTCACCTCACAGACCCTGAAAGGGTGACAGCACCTTACAAAATGTGCAATGCCCCCGGCGGGCAGCCGTGCTCCCGCCGGAGGCCCCGGCGGCTTTTACACCGCCATCAGTTCCTTTTCCTTTTTGGCCAGCAGCGCATCCAGCTCCTTGCAGCTGTCGTCCGTCAGCTTCTGGAGATCCTTCTCCGCCTGCTTCAGATCGTCCTCCGTGATCTCGGAGGCTTTCTCCTTCTTCTTGAACGCCTCCATGGCGTCCCGGCGGATGTTGCGGATGGCCACCTTGCCGTTCTCCGCGTACTTGTGAATCTGCTTCACCAGTTCCTTGCGGCGCTCCTCCGTCAGCTGGGGGAAGCTCAGCCGGATGCTGGCGCCGTCGTTCTGGGGGTTGATACCCAGATCGGAGTTCTGGATGGCCTTTTCAATGCTTTTCACCGCCGTCTTGTCCCAGGGGGAAATCAGCAGTGTCCGGGCGTCGGGGGAAGAGATGGCCGCAATCTGCTGGATGGGGGTGGGGCTGCCGTAGTAGTCCACCATGATCCGGTCCAGCACGGAGGCATTGGCCCGGCCCGCCCGCACGGAGGCAAAGTCCGCGGCCACGGAGTCGATGCTCTTCTTCATCTTGCCCTCATAAATCTTGTAATCTTCCTTCAGCATAAATAGGTCCTTCCTTTCACAGTTGAGTGTATGGGGAGGCGCTGTCGCGCATGCGTGCTCTCATTCCTTGACGATGGTGCCCACGTTCTCACCGCACAGGGCCCGGATGATGTTCCGCGGGTCCTTCAGGGCAAACAGCAGCACCGGAATGTGGTTGTCCATGGACAGGGACGTGGCGGTGGAGTCCATCACCGCCAGGTGCTGGGCCAGCACATCGTCATAAGTGATGACGTCGTACTTCACCGCAGTGGGGTCCTTTACCGGGTCGGCCGTGTAGACGCCGTCCACGTTCTTGGCCAGCAAAATCACGTCGGCGTCGATCTCCGCCGCCCGCAGCCCCGCCGCAGTGTCCGTGGAGAAGTAGGGATTGCCGGTGCCTGCGCCGAAGATCACCACCCGGCCCTTCTCCAGGTGCCGAATGGCCCGGGAACGGATGTAGGGCTCCGCCACAGCCCGCATCTCAATGGCGGTCTGCACCCGGACGGGAATCCCCTTCTGCTCACACACGTCCGCCACAGCCAGGCAGTTCATCACCGTGGCCAGCATTCCCATGTGGTCGGCCCGGGTGCGCTCCATGGCGCCGCCGCTGTTTTTCGCACCGCGCCAGAAGTTGCCGCCGCCCACCACCAGACCTACCTGGACGCCCATGTCCAGACACTCCTTGATGACATCGCAGACCTGACCAATCACCTCAAAATCCAGGCCGGTATGCTTGTCACCGGCCAGGGCCTCGCCGCTGATCTTCAGCAGGACCCGTTTATACACAGGCTTCGCCATGATGAAAACCTCCGTCTGTTCTGCTCACAAAATATCATTGATATTTTAGCGTATTTTTCCGCTTTTGCATAGGGGGTAGACAAAGTTTTTCCAAAAAAGCAGGTCCTGCGGACAGGAAGAAGAGAGGACCGTGGTCCTCTCTTTCCGCATTATCCCCCGCAGGTCTGGACCAGCAGGCGGATCAGGTCCTCTTTCCCCATTCCCTTCTCCGCGGAAAAGGGGAGCAGAATATCCGCCTCCGTCAGCTCCAGCGTCTCCCGGACCAGTTGAAGGGCCGGCTCCACCTGGCTCTTTTTCAGCTTATCCAGCTTGTTGGCCACCACGATCTCCGGACAGCCCGTCTGGCGGAACCAGTCGTGCATCACAAGATCGTTGGCCGTGGGCTTGTGGCGGATGTCCACGATCAGCACGCCGGTGGTGATCCGGTCCGCCTCCTCCTGGAAGTAGCTCTCCATCAGCTTCGCCCACCGCTCCTTCTCTGCCTGGGAGACCTTGGCATAGCCGTACCCCGGCAGATCCACCAGATAGGCCCGGCGGTCAATGAGGAAGTAGTTCACCTGAGTGGTCTTGCCGGGGGAGGCGCCCACATAGGCAAGGTTCTTCCGTCCCACCAGCCGGTTGATGACAGAACTCTTTCCCACATTGGACCGGCCTGCAAATGCGAACTGGGGCAGACCGTCCCGGATGAAATCCTCCCGCCGTCCGGCAGAGCGGACAAACTCCGCCTTGGCAAAATTCAAAGCCATACAAACACTCCTTTACTGCCGCACGGCGGCGTCACGGCCGCTCTCACGCCCCGCCGGGGCAAAGGCCGCCACATGGTCCGCCACCTCTTCCCGGATGGGATCCCGCTCTGGGCACAGAGCGGCGGCGAACACCTGGTCCACCGTTTCCACCGGCACGAACCGCAGGGCAGCCCGGACGGTCTGGTCGATCTCCTCCAGATCCCGGACGTTGTCCTTAGGAATCAGCACCGTGGTGATGCCGCTGCGGAGGGCGGCCATGGTCTTCTCCTTCAATCCGCCGATGGGCAGCACCCGGCCCCGCAGCGTGACTTCGCCGGTCATGGCAATGCCCGCCTTGATCTTCCGGTCCGTCAGGGCCGAGAGCATGGCAGTGGTGACGGCGATGCCGGCGGAGGGGCCGTCCTTGGGCACTGCGCCCTCTGGGAAGTGGACGTGGATGTCCTTCGTCTTGTAAAAGTCCGCTGGAATCCCCAGCACCGCCGCCCGGCTCCGCAGGCAGCTGAGAGCCGCTTGAGCAGACTCCTTCATCACGTCTCCCAGGTTGCCGGTGAGCTCCAGCTTGCCGGAGCCGTCCATGACGTTGACCTCCACCTCCAGGATCTCGCCGCCCGCCTCAGTCCAGGCCAGGCCGTTCACCACGCCGATCTCCTCCCGGTCCGTGTGGAGATCAGGGGGATAGGGCTGGCAGTCCAGGAACTTGGGGAGCTCCTCCTCTGTCACGGTGATCCGCTTGACAGTGCCCTCCAGCAGGCGCATATCCGCCTTCCGGCAGATGGCAGCCAGCCGCCGCTCCAGCAGGCGCACACCGGATTCCCGGGTGTAGTCCCGGATGACGGCCCGGTACACGTCGTCGCTGATGCGGACAGCGCTCTTCTTCAGTCCGTGCTCTGCCAGCTGCTCGGGGAACAAGTGGCGCTTGGCGATCTGCAGCTTCTCCTCATCCGTGTAGCTGGAGAGCTGGATCACCTCCATCCGGTCCAGCAGGGGCCGGGGAATGGTGTCTGTGGTGTTGGCGGTGGTGATGAACATGATCTTGGACAGGTCCACCGGGATCTCCAGGAAATGGTCCCGGAAGGTGCTGTTCTGCTCGCTGTCCAACACCTCCAACAGTGCGGAGGCCGGGTCGCCCCGGTAGTCGTTGCCCAACTTGTCGATCTCGTCCAGCAGCAGAAGGGGATTCATAGACCCGCTGCGGCTGATGGCCTCGATGATCCGGCCGGGCATGGAGCCTATGTAGGTCTTCCGATGTCCCCGGATGTCCGCCTCGTCCCGAACGCCGCCCAGGCTCAGGCGGGCCAGCTTCCGGTTCAGCGCCTTGGCCACGCTGATGGCAATGGAGGTCTTGCCCACGCCGGGCGGGCCCACCAGGCAGAGGATCTGCCCCTTGACGTCCGGATTCATCTGCCGGACGGCGATGGTCTCCAGAATCCGCTCCTTCACCTTTTCCAGGCCGAAGTGGTCCTTTTCCAGCACCCTGCGGGCGGCGTCCACACTGACCCGCTCCTTTGTGGTGGTGTTCCACGGCATCTCCAGACACACGTCCAGATAGTTGCGGATCACCGCACCCTCGGCGGAGCCGAAGGGCTGCTTGGCCAGCTTGTTCACTTCCTTCAGCAGGTGCTGCTCCGTCTCCTCCGGCAGCTCCAGGGCCAGGATCTCCTGGCGGTAGGATTCAATCTCGTCCTCGTCGCCGTCATCGGTCTCCCCCAGCTCGTTCTGGAGGACCCGGATCTGGGTGCGGAGGATCTGGTCCCGCTGGGTGCGGACCAGCTGGTCCCGGACCTTGCTCTCCATTTCGTGCTCAAAGCCCAGCACGTTGTTCTCCCGCACCAGGAAACCGTTGAGCTTCCGCAGCCGGGCGAAGGGGGAGAATTCCTCCAGGATCTCCTGCTTGTCGGTGTAGCGCAGGGCGATGTTCTGGGCAATATAGTCCGCCAGGAAGCCGGGGTCCCGGCTGTCCATCACCGTGGCCACCACCTCCTCCGGCACACCGCTGGCCTGCTCGGCATACTCGCCGAACAGGGCGTAGGTCTGGCGGAGCAGGGCCTCCGTCCGGGGGCTCTTCCGCATGGCCTCAGAGGACGGCTCCTCCGGGATGGCCTCCACATTGGCCTGGAGGAAGGGCTCCGTCTGCCACAGCAGGTGGGCCCGCTGCCGCCCCTCCACCATCACCCGGACAGAGGACTGGCCCAGCCGCAGGATCTGCGTGATGTGGGAGACCGTGCCAATGGTGTACAGGTCCTTTTCCTCCGGCGCGTTCACCCCGATCTCCCGCTGGGTCACCAGGAAGATGTCCTGATCGGCCTCCATGGCCCGCTCCAGGGCCGCGATGGAGATCGGCCGCTCCACGTCAAAGGTCAGTGTCATGTGTGGAAACACCGTCAGGCCCCGGAGGGCCAGAACGGGCAGATTCCAAGTGGTCAGTTCCATGTGCTTGTTCCTTTCTGAGGGGATGGTAAAACAGGAGAGAGGGGCGCGGCAGCGTCCCTCCCTCTCTTCATTAAGACGCCGACGCGGGGGTCGAGGAGCCGGAAGCCGGCCTGCCCTCTCCCTTGCCGGTGTTCAATTTCACAGAATAGTTGATCTTCTTGGGGTCGTGGGTCAGCTCGGGACCGCTCCTGCCCTCCACACAGTCCTTTGTGATGACTGCTTTCACCACAGTGGGGTCGGAAGGGATGTCGTACATCATGGGAGTCAGGATACCCTCCATGACGGCCCGCAGGCCCCGGGCGCCGATGTTCCGCTCGATGGCCTTGTCGGCGATGGCCTCCAGGGCCTCCGGCTGGAACTCCAGCTCCACCTCGTCGTACTCCATCAGCTTCTTGTACTGCTTCACCAGGGCGTTCTTGGGCTCCGTCAGGATGCGGACCAGATCCTCCCGCTTCAACGCATTCAAAGACGCGATCACCGGCAGGCGGCCCACCAACTCCGGGATGATGCCGAATTTCAGCAGGTCGTGGGGCTGGACCTCGTGCAGGATCTTGCTGATGTCCTTGTCCTTCTTTCCCTGGACGTTGGCGCCGAAGCCGATGGACTTCTGGTCCAGCCGCCGCTCGATAATCTTCTCCAGCCCGTCGAAGGCACCGCCGCAGATGAAGAGAATATTCTTCGTGTTCACCTGGATGAACTCCTGGTGGGGATGCTTCCGGCCTCCCTGGGGCGGCACGTTGGCAACGGTCCCCTCCACGATCTTCAGCAGAGCCTGTTGGACACCCTCGCCGGATACGTCCCGGGTGATGGAGGTGTTCTCGCTCTTCCGGGCGATCTTGTCGATCTCATCCACATAGATGATGCCGTGCTCCGCCCGCTCCACGTCAAAGTCCGCGGCCTGGAGCAGCCGCAACAGGATGTTCTCCACATCCTCGCCCACATAGCCGGCCTCCGTCAAGGTGGTGGCGTCCGCAATGGCGAAGGGCACCTTCAGAATCCGGGCCAGTGTCTGGGCGAACAGCGTCTTGCCGGAACCGGTGGGCCCCAGCAGCAGGATGTTGCTCTTCTGCAGCTCCACATCCTCGTCCCCGCCGAAGTAGATCCGTTTGTAGTGGTTGTACACCGCCACGGACAGGGCCACCTTGGCCTCGTCCTGGCCGATGACGTACTGGTCCAGCACGTCCTTGATCTCGCGGGGCGTGGGCAGCTGATCAGGCAGGTCCTCCAGTGCGCTGGAAGAGGTGTCCTCAAACCCATCGTTCAAAATGCTCATGCACAGCTGGACGCACTCATCACAGATGCGCACACCGGGTCCCTGGATCATCCGGTGGACCTGGCTCTCATGCTTGCCGCAGAAGGAGCACCGCAGGCCCTTCTTGCTCTCGTCACTCATGGTATTACCTCAGTTTTGGAATTTGGTGCTTATTTCTTGCTGGTGATGATCTTGTCGATGAGGCCGAAGTCCAAAGCCTCCTGGGCTGTCATCCAGTGGTCCCGCTCCGAGGCCGCCTTGATCTCCTCTGCCGTCTTGCCGGTGTTGTTCGCCAGGATCTCATTCAAGTTCTTCTTGATCCGCAGGAAGTGCTCCACGTCGATCTCCATGTCTGTCACCTTGCCCTTGGTACCGGCGGAGGGCTGATGGATCATGATCTCCGCGTTGGGCAGAGCAATGCGCTTGCCCTTGGCGCCGGAGGACAGCAGAAACGCGCCCATGCTGGCGGCCATGCCGATGCAGATGGTGGATACGTCGCACTTCACGTACTGCATGGTGTCGTAGATGGCCATGCCGTCAGTGACGGAGCCGCCGGGGCTGTTGATATACAGCTGGATGTCCTTGTCGGGGTCTTGGGCCTCCAGATACAGCAGCTGGGCAACCACAAGGCTGGCGGTGGTGGCGTTGACCTCTTCCCCCAGAAAGACGATCCGGTCGTTCAGCAGACGGGAGAAGATATCATAGGACCGTTCGCCGCGATTGGTCTGCTCGACTACATAAGGGACTAAGCTCATTGGTAAAACCTCCTTGATTTCCGCACCGGGGACCGGCACAGATGACAGATCTGTTCCTCCCAAACCCGATGCGTCTTCCCCGCCCCGGTGGGGCAGGTAAGGCAAAAGCGCCCGGCCCACCTGCGGGCCGCCGCGCCTCTGCCAACGCACACGCCTATCTTAATATAGACGCCATGCGGGAATCTGTCAAATCGATGTAGAGCGCCTTCCGCCGGCGGAAAAACACACCGCTCCGCCGGGGCCGTCAATTCCTAGTATACCCGGAATTATTTGGATTCAGCAGGCGTCTCCTCTTCTTTTTTTGCCGCAGCCTTCTTGGTGGCCTTCTTGGCAGGCTTCTTCTCCTCGCCGTCCTCGTCCGCCTTCTTGCGGGTGGTCTTCTTGGCAGGCTTTTCCTCAGCGGCCTCCTCACCCTCGGCGTCCTCTGCCTTCTTGGCAGTCTTCTTGGCGGGCTTCTTCTCCGCCTTCACGGCGGTGGCGCTGTCCACCACCACGGCGATGGCCTTCTGGCTCTTCAGCTGGTCCTTTACCTGCTCAGCCTGGAGATACTTCTTCACGGTCTCCAGATCCATGCCGTACTGGTCGGCCATCCGCTGGAACTCGGCCTCCACCTCTTCATCGGTGGCGTCGATGTTCTCCTCCTTGATGATGGCGGCCATGGCCAGATCCATGCGGACCTGCTTGAGAGCGGGCTCCTTGGCGTCGGCCAGCAACTGGGCCTCATCCATGCCGGTGGCCTTCATGTACTGGTCGTACTGGAGACCCTGCTGGGCCAGCTGCATCTTGAAGTTGTCCAGGAACTGGCGGGACTGGGCCTCCACCATGGCGTCGGGCACATCGGCGGTGATGTTCTCAGCCACCTGCTCCATCAGGGCGTCCTCGAAGGCGCGCTTCACGGTCTCCTCCCGCTCGGCGGCGATCTTCTTCTTCAGATCAGCCTTCAGGTCCTTCAGAGTGTCGAACTCGCTGACGTCCTTGGCGAACTCATCGTCCAGGGCGGGGATCTCCTTCTCCTTCACCTCATGGACCTTCACCTTGAACACCACTGCCTTGCCGGCCAGGTCCTTGTGATAGTCCTCCGGGAAGGTGATGTCCAGGTCCTTCTCATCGCCGGCCTTCACGCCGACAAGCTGCTCCTCAAAGCCGGGCACAAAGGTGTGGGAACCCAGCTCCAGGCTGAAATTCTCGCCCTTGCCGCCCTCAAAAGGCTTGCCCTCCAGGAAGCCCTCGAAGTCGATGACGACCGTGTCGCCCTCCTTGGCCTCCCGGTCCACGCTCACCAGACGGGTGTTGCGGTCGGTCAGAGCCTTCAGGCGCTCGTCCACATCCGCAGCGGAGACCTTGACCTCCTCCTTGGGGGCGGACAGTCCCTTGTACTGGCCCAGGGTCACTTCGGGATACACAGGGGCGGTGGCCTTGAAGGTGAAGCCGTCGCGGGTCACCTGGCCCTCGATCTCCACAGAGGGATAGCCCACCACCTGGAGCTCCTGCTCCTTCACGGCAGCCTCATAGGCCTCGGGGAACGCGATATTGATTGCCTCTTCGAAAAACACCTCTGCGCCGTACATCCCCTCGATGATCTTCCGGGGGGCCTTGCCAGGGCGGAAGCCCGGCACGTTGATCTTCTTGCGCATCTTCTGATATGCCTTTTCGATGGCAGCTTCAAACTCCGGTGCACCGACCTCGATGGTCAGAACGACCTGGCTCTTTTCGATCTTTTCGCAGCTTTTCACACTCATCTTGTTTATTCCTCCGTTCATCGCCGGTCATAAGCCGGTGCGAAATGGTATTTTACCATACAAAACCTGAAAATGCTATACTTTTTTCCGTTATTCACAAATTTTTTTTGGAACAAATCCCAGATAGTCGGCGGAGATCAGGGAGAAGTCCGTCCCATTCCACCCGCCCTCCAGCCGCCGTTTGATGGCGTAGCCGTGGAGGTGGCCGTAGCAGCACCGCTCCACGGGGTAGGCCGAGAGCAGCCGCAGGATCTCCGGGCACTCGTAGCCCTGATACAGCGGCGGATAGTGAAGGAAGCAGAAGATGGACCGTCCCTCCGCCGCCTTCAGGGAAGTCTCCAGTCTTCCCACCTCCCGGTTGAGGACCTTGGCGTTGTGGGGCTTCTGGTCCTCCTCAAAGAACCATCCCCGGGTCCCGCACAGGGCGTAGTCTCCATACAGGGCGCAGTTGTTATGGAGAAAGTCCAGGGTGGTAAGGCCCTTCTCCGTGAAGAAGTTCTTCATTTTGGACACCGTGGACCACCAGTAGTCGTGGTTCCCCTTCACCAGATACTTTTTGCAGGGGAACTGGTCCAGAAAGCGGAAGTCCGCCTCCGCCTCATTCAGGTCGATGCCCCAGGAGGTGTCCCCCGCCAGGACCAGCACATCGCCGGCGGTCAGCCGGCTCAAAGCATCGCCGATGCGCTCCGTGTAATTCTCCCAGGCGGGGCCGAACACCTCCATAGGCTTGTCCGCTGTCAGGGAGAGGTGCAGGTCCCCGATGGCGTAGAGGGCCATGCGGCACCCCTCCTTTCTCTGTGTCCCGTGAGGCGGAGTCAGCCGTCCTCTTCGGCGGCTCCAACTCCCCGGAACTCTGTTGATCTATCTTGATCTGTGTCCATCTCGATTTTCACGCTGCTGACCTTTCCCCAAACGCGTCCGCCCACCTTCCGGACGCCTGTCTTGGTCAGCAGAATGCCGGGCAGCTTGCTGCCCTCCGGGAGCCAGTGGGACCCTTTGTAGCCTTCACCCCGGATCCGCCCGGCGCCAATTCGCCGCCGCAATAGGGACAGCGCCGCTCCTGTGCTATGGTGCTCTACTCCCCTTTGCGTTTTTCGGTTGGGTCCTCCGGGTCATCAAAGACAATTTCCCTGCCGCACCTGTCACAGAAGTGCTTTTCCCCCTTCCGCCACCATGGCATGGCATACCCACGGCCGCAGTATGGGCAGCGGAGGTTTCAGACCCACTGGATGCCTCCGTTGACCAGCAGCACGATTCCTGTGATCCGCAGGGTGTTTTTGATCCAATAGGCTGTGTCCATCACCCGGTACCGGTCTCCCAGGGTCCGGTAGGGAATCAGCTCGTTGACAGCCAGGAAGAAAATTCCCAAAGCAAAGAACAGCAGCACCAATCGGGCAAATGCCCGGCTCAAAGGCTTCACGCAATAGCCTCCCTGCCCTCTTTCGGGTTTCCAAAATCCAAAGGCAACAGATTTACAGTCTGCCGCATTAAGCCGTTTCCCGCGTTGCTTTGTTGCAGCGCGATTTACTTCAAAAACTCCAGCACCACGCTGTCCATACCGGGCTTCTCACAGGTGAGGTCGAACCGCCGGGCCTTGCCCTTCAGGGCCGCCAGGCGCCGGGGAATCGCCGTGCCGGTGGTTTCATGCAGCTGGTCCAGCAGCTCCACGCCGTCGCCCGCCGGGGTCTCCCCGATGGCCCGCAGCACGTGGTCGCAGAACTTGTAGGGGGAGGCGGTGGAGACGAACACCGTCACCGTCTTGTCGCCGGTGGCCTTGCGGTACTGTTCCATGACGTTGGCGGCCACGGCGGTGTGGGTATCGATCAGATACCCGTTCTCCTTGTAATACTTGGCGATGGCAGCGGAGGTGCCCGCCTCGCCGCAGAAGCCGCCCCAGAACTGGTCCGCCAGAGCCGCCTTGATGGCGTCGGACACTTCGTACTTGCCGGTCTTGGCGAGGGCATCCATGTAGCCCTTCACCTCCGCATCGTTTTCGCCGGAGAGGTCGAACAGCAGCCGCTCCAGGTTGCTGGACACCAGAATGTCCATAGAGGGACTCATGGTGGTATGGAACGGACGGTTCTTGTCGTACACGCCGGTGCGGAGGAAGTCCGTCAGCACATCGTTGCAGTTGGAGGCGCAGATCAGCTTCCCAACCGGCAGTCCCATGCGCTTTGCGTAGTAGGCCGCCAGGATGTCGCCGAAGTTGCCGGTGGGCACACAGAAGTTCACCTTGTCGCCCATGCTGAGCTTCCCGTCCCGGACCAGGTCGCAGTAGGCGGAGATATAGTAGACCACCTGGGGCAGGATGCGGCCCCAGTTGATGGAGTTGGCGGAGGACAGGAAGTAACCCCGGTCCGCCAGGGTGGCCCGGATGGCCTCATCGGAGAAAATGCGCTTTACACCAGCCTGGGCGTCGTCGAAGTTGCCCTCCACGGCGCAGACGCCCACATTGGCGCCGTCCTGAGTGACCATCTGGGTCTCCTGGACCTTGGACACGCCGTCCTTGGGGTAGAATACCAGGATCTTCGTCTGCGGCACGTCGGCAAAGCCCTCCATCGCAGCCTTGCCGGTGTCGCCGGAAGTAGCCACCAGGATGCATACCGTCTTGGACTCTCCGGTCTTGCGGAGGGCGGCGGAGAGCAGCTGGGGCAGCATCTGCAGGGCCATGTCCTTGAAGGCGCTGGTGGGGCCGTGCCACAGCTCCAGGCAGTGGGTGGTCTCGTCCACCGTGCGGACAGGGGCCACGGCGTCACAGTCGAACTTCTCAGGGCCGTAGGCGTTCTCCGCAAATCCGGACAGCTCCTCATAGGTGTAGTCGGTCAGGTACAGGCCCATGACCTTGGCAGCCCGCTCCTGGTACCGGACATTCACCAGGCTCTCCAAAAAAGCCCGGTCGATCTGCGGGATCTCGCAGGGGGTCAGCAGGCCGCCGTCCCGGCTCAGGCCCATCTTGATGGCCTCCGCTGCGTCCATGCGGACGGCGGCGTCCCGTGTGCTGTAATACTTCATGTCGCTCTCTCCTTCTGACTGTTTTTCAAAACGCATTTTCCAAATATTCCAGCCGGAGGGGGCGGTGAACCCCATCCGTATAAACCTCCGCCACATCGAACCGGGCGGGAGCGTCCAGGTCGTGCTGACTGCGA
>OGOQ01002460.1_pt1 | contig 11473 bp, 8 predicted proteins | sample 1552691 | NCBI WGS metagenome assembly OGOQ01 (sample SAMEA2580209, study PRJEB22360) | human gut metagenome | biome: human gut; feature: human-associated habitat; material: faeces | place: Denmark | collected 2008/2010
AGGGATAGTGAAGGGGATCGCCGCCCGTACCGACGGTCTGTTTCTGAGAAAGTTCAGCACTCGGTTTGATCGTAAAGACTTCATCAGGAATAACATCCTTGTGGTAGACCTGTTCATTGAGATAGCGCCCCAGGGCATAGACTTGGTGCTTCCATAGGTCGCCAATGAGAGCCATGACACCGGCAATGTCTCCATAAAAGGTGGCATAGCCAACGGTCATTTCCGACTTATTGGAGTTGCAGGAAAAGCCGCTGCCCCAAAGGGAAGCCATGCCGGCAATAACGCGGGCCCCACGGTCACGGGCTTGGATATTTTCAAGGGCAAAGGACGATACGGAAAGGGTTTCGTCTTTTCCCGTGCCATAATCATGAATGGTTGCGGATTGCAACTGCTTTTCCGTGAGGGATACGGATTCTTCAATGGGAATCACGGCATAGTGGGTACCCAGGGCTTCTGCCATCTTTTGGGCAAGGCCCTTGGTGAGGCTCGAATTAAAGCGTGATGGCAGGTTGAGGAGAAGCACATTTTCCGGGCCCAGGATGTGCACATAAAAAGCAGCCGTTACCGCTGAATCAATCCCGCCCGAAAGACCGATGGTCATCTTACGGATGCCTAGCTGGTCCAGGAACTTTGAAGCTCCATAATAGAGGGAATGGTAGATTTCCTCGATTTCCGTCATCTTTGGATGGACCGTTCCGGTTGAGGAAAGGGCTCCTGTTTCGGTATCAAAACTACCGGTAAGGAAGGCCTCCTCAAAGGAAGGCGCATCGCAGAGCACATTTCCTTCCTTTGTATAAAAGGTGCTGCAGCCGTCAAAGGTGAAGATGTTCTTCCCGTTATTCTGGATGCCTACGCCGTTGCAGTAAAGAAGCGGCAGACCGCAGTCCCTTGCTTGTTTTTTAAAGAGCTCCCCGCGTTTGCGGTTTTTCTGTAGGGTAAAGGGCGAACAGGAAATATTGATAAGAAGCTGTGCCCCGTTTTTAGTCAGGATCTGTGGAACATTGAAATCATAGTTTTCGGTCCAGCCGTCCTCGCAAATAAAGACACCGAGCTTCACTTCTTTCCCCCTGATGGTCACAGATACAGGCTGGATGAGGTCTTCCAGGGTTTTCCCCGGAAGATGGGGCAGGAGTTTTGCCAAGCTGTGGAAATACCGGCTGTCATCAAATTCCCGGTAGTCAGGCAGGGCCGTTTTGCTGATAAAAGCCTGAGACAGGCCACCCTTTTTGAGTTTTCCATCTTGGGCAATGAAGGCGGCATTATATTTGCGGGGCCGGCCATCTTCATTCACAGCCCTTTCATCAAGGGCAATATTGCCGAAGATGACGCAAATATCCTGCGTGGCTGCAATGAGATCCTTCCCGTAATCGCGGCAGTCACGCAAAAAAGCGCGCTGCTCCCAAAGGTCACCTAAGAGGTAGCCTGGAATCAGCTGTTCAGGAAAGATGAGAATATCGATGCTGGCACGCTTTGCTTCTTCAATGGTTTCGAGGGCCCGGCGCAGATTGATCTCGGGACGGCCGGGGCGCACTTCCACCTGTGCGCATGCAATCTTGATTTCCATAATGCGTCAACTCCTATCGGGGGACAGCCGCAACAGGTCGGCTGGGCTTTTTTCGTCCACTGTCTCCCTTCATGTTCCTTCCCATTATAGCAAAGGAAGGCCCCTGTTAAAAGCAAAAAAGCGGGGACGATGCCATCCTTTATGAATGAGGCCCTCAGATGGCCCTGGGCGTTCTTTGGAGCAGGAACGGAAAAAAATGACTGTTACTCATCAGACACGATGCTTGCGCATCGAATTTGACTATGCTATGATACGAATACGAAAGCAGAAGTGGAGGGGACTATGTTATACGTAAGTACAAGAGGTAAAACAGATATGGTGAGCTCTGCCCACGCTATTTCCAGTGGGCTGGCCAAAGACGGCGGTCTTTTTGTGCCCCGGGATTTTCCTCCTGTGGCCCTTGCTGAGATCGATGCCATGAAGGGTAAGCCTTATGGCGACCGTGCCGTACAGATCCTTTCCCGGTACCTGACGGATTTTTCGGAGGAGGAACTTCGGGAATGTGTTTCAGCTGCTTACAGCAAAGAAAAGTTTGGCGGTTTTGCAGCGCCGCTTCATCTTCTCAAAAAGGATACTGATATTCTGGAACTATGGCATGGTCCAACGAGTGCCTTTAAGGATATGGCACTCCAGATCCTGCCTCATTTCCTTACGAGAGCCGTCCGCAAGACGGGCGAACAAAAAAAGAGCGTGATTCTCGTTGCGACAAGCGGCGATACGGGAAAAGCGGCTATGGCCGGATTCAGTGATGTGCCGGATACAGAAGTCATCGTCTTTTATCCCCATGGCGGGGTCAGCGATGCCCAGCGCCTGCAGATGACGACGCAGCGGGGGAATAATGTCCATGCTGTTGCGGTTGAAGGCAATTTTGATGATGCCCAGACTGGGGTCAAATTGCTTTTTGGCAAAGCGGAGCTTGCAGCTGAGCTGAAGGAGCAAGGCTGCGCTTTTTCTTCTGCAAATTCCATCAACTGGGGCCGCTTGGTGCCGCAGATCGTCTATTATTTCAGCGCCTATGCCGATGCTGTGGAAAAGGGACGTATCCAAAATGGTACGGAAATCGTCTTTTCTGTTCCCACGGGCAACTTCGGTGATATTCTTGCCGGCTACTATGCCAAGCTCATGGGCCTGCCAGTGAAGAAGTTCATCTGCGCGTCAAACAGCAACAATGTCCTGACCGATTTCATCAACACGGGGACCTATGATCGGAACCGCGAGTTTCATCGAACCATTTCCCCGTCCATGGACATCCTTGTTTCAAGTAACTTGGAACGGCTCCTTTATGAAAAGACCGAGCATAACTCTGAGAAAATCAACGAGTGGATGGATGCCCTCCAGGAAAAAGGCGCCTATTCCATTGGACGTGATATCCAGGATGCCGTTGTCAGTGACTTCTTTGGGGCTTGGATCGATGAAATCGAAACCCAGGAAACAATTAGTGATGTCTTCAATAACTATGGCTATGTCCTTGATCCCCATTCAGCTGTTGCCTATAAGGCCCTACAGAAGTATCGCCTCATGACCAGCGACGAGACGTACGGCATTGTCCTTTCAACGGCCAGCCCGTTCAAGTTCAGCGATGTGGTCCTGCGGGCCCTTTATCCTGATGACTATGAAGGCAAGGTCCTGACGGCTTTTGAGGCCATGGATGAGCTGAGCCAAAAGGCTCGAATCGACATTCCGCAGGGCCTCAAGGAACTGCGCGGCCTGCCGGAACGGGAAAGCGATATCGTGGCCCCGGGCGAAATGGAAAAGGAAGTCAAGAAGATTCTTGCCATTGACTAAGATAAGAACGATAAGAGACTGTGAAAAATGAACCATCATTTTTCGCAGTCTTTTTTGCCTGTTACAAAGTGCAGCTAAGTAGGGTGGGGCCGTCTCTTATTTTTTACTCGGAAGCACAAATCGCTCCAATTCGATGGAGTTAGGGACCTTCTTTGCTTGGAAAAAGAGTCTTTTGAGAGCCAGGAAGGCATGGCGATTCGTAAGAAGTCCCGTACCACAATCCAAATTGTGAAGACGCCTGAAACAATCCCGCTGTCGGTCGGGCCGCTCCTAGGACTTTACGGATTGCAGAAGCCCCTGTTTCGCCTACGTCCATAAAGGAATTAAATAGTGGAGGCAAGAATTTGTGGGAAATTGGTATGTATTTTGCGCCGAGCCTGATACTGCCCCTATCTGTCCACACTGAATAGACAAATAATTCTAACAATGGATAGGCAATAATGACTATTAATTTGTAAATTTTGTAGCATTTTTACGAGGATTTTATGGTTTTGAGGCTTATTTTTTTAGCTGAAGTATGATATCATAGTGTCCATAGATTTTAAACATATGATGAAGGGGTATCAAATGGAAGTCACTCAAATTACGCAAATCAGACGGAAAGTCCTGACCATGCTCTCGAAGATGGCCTATGATGGGAATCTGCCAGACCATGTCTACGACATCCTCCAGATCGTCCAAGAGGATTCGCCGCGTCTGCGCTGCTGCGTTCACAAGGAACGGGCCGTTTTGAAGGAACGCATCAACGTAGCCTTAGGTCTTGATACGGACCTGAATATCATTGAAGCTGCCAAAAAGGCCGTTTCGGAACCGGTTGACCGCACGCAGCATGTCATTGCCGTCCTGCCGGAAGGCTGCTCGGCCTGCCCGGTGAATAAGTACATGATTACGGATGTCTGCCGCCGGTGTCTGACCCATCGCTGCATGAATGGCTGCCCGAAAAAGGCCATTTCCGTATATCAGGGCCGTGCCCATATTGATTATGATGTATGTGTTGAATGCGGCAACTGCAAACGGGCCTGCCCTTATGGCGCTGTCGTTGAAATCTCCCGTCCCTGTGAAAATGCCTGCAAGGTCCACGCCCTTCATATGGGGGCTGACAAAAAGGCGGAAATCGATAAAAATGTCTGTGTGGAATGCGGTGCCTGCCGTGGGGCTTGCCCCTTCGGCGCCATCGAGGAACGGAGCCACATTGTACAGCTTATCCAGGACCTCAAGGCTGAAAATCGCAGCGTCTATGCGCTTTTGGCGCCCTCTTTTGTCGGTCAGTTCGGGCTCAAGGTCTCTCCCGGTCAGATCAAAAAAGCCTGCCGCATGCTGGGCTTTACGCAAGTCAAGGAAGTTGCCGTTGGGGCAGATATGACGGTCATTTCAGAAGCTGAGGAATACGTGGAAAAGGTGGAGCACGGCGACCAGAAACTCTTGACAAGTTCCTGCTGCCCTGCTTTTGTGGCAACGGTCAAGCGTCATGCTCCGGCCCTTGCTGACTGCATCTCCGATACGGTTTCCCCGATGGTGGCCCGCAGCAAGGCTGTAAAACACAAAGATCCTGGTGCCATCACGGTCTTTGTCGGTCCCTGCATTGCAAAGAAAGTCGAAGCCCGCGAGCATCCGGATGAAATCGATTATTCCCTGACTTTTGAGGAATTAAAGTGCATGATGGACAGCCAAGGAATCAACCCGGCTGAACTGGAAGCCGAGGACTTCCAGCCTGATTCTTCCGCTGATGGATGCAGCTTCCCTCAGGAAGCCGGCGTCAGTAAGGCCGTGAACGACTATACGGAAAAATTCCATGACATCACGGTAAACAGCCACTATTGCAATGGTCTGGAAGAATGTCTCAAAGCACTCAAGGATTACCAGGATGGCAAGCTTGACATCAAATATCTAGAAGGTATGGCCTGTGTCAAGGGCTGTCTCAATGGTCCGGGATCACTCACGGAACCGGGGCTTACGCGTGTTCTTCTCAAACGCTTTGCTGACACAACGAAGGTCAAATGTGCCGGCGACAACGATTTTGCCCAGAACGAAGTCAAGCATGTTGACATGGAACGCGTCTATTTGCGCAAATAAGCGCTTTGTGATAGAATAGGCGGGTAGTACACAGTTTTGTTGGGAGGAATTCAGTATGTCCGGACACTCCAAGTGGGCCAATATAAAGTTCAAAAAAGGAAAGGCCGACGCCTTGCGCGGCAAGATCAACACGAAAATCGGCCGTGAAATCACCATTGCTGTCAAGATGGGCGGCTCCGATCCAACGGGCAATATGCGCTTGAAGCTGGCCCTTTCCAAGGCCAAAGCCAATAACATCCCGAAAGAAAACATCAAGCGCGCCATCGCCAAAGGCGAAGGGACGACAGAAGGATCGAACTACGAAGAGATTACCTATGAAGGATACGGTCCTGCCGGCGTTGCCATTATGATCAGCGCTCTGACGGATAACAGCAATCGTACAGCTGCCGATGTGCGTCATGTCTTTTCCAAGGGCGGCAATATGGGTGAATCTGGTTGTGTAAGCTGGATGTTCAAGAACAAAGGCCTTTTCACCATCGAAAAGGAAGGCGCTCCGGCTGAGGACGAAGTGATGGAAATTGCGCTCGAAGCGGGTGCCGAGGACATGGAAACCAACGATGATACCTATGTCATTACGACCGCTCCGGAAGATTATGATGCTGTGGAACAGGCCCTTGCTGACCACAATATCAACGTTGCCATGAGCGAACTGTCCTTGATTCCTGACAATACCATTGCCGTTACCGGTGAGGATGCAGAAAAAGTACAGAAAATGATCGACAGCTTTGATGAACTCGACGATGTGCAGGATGTGTACACCAACGCAGATCTGCCTGACGAGGAATAAGCTTGGATTTGGGCCGGCCGTCTGGGACTACCAGGGCCGGCTTGTTTGTTATATAAGGAAATGGATTGTGATCAAGGAGGCCCCATGTTAGCACTCGGAATCGATCCGGGGACCGCGATCTGCGGTTACGGTCTGGTGAAATTGGAACGAAGCCGGCTCATTCCCATCCATTACGGATCCATCCTGACCGATAAGGATATGCTGCCGGAAAAACGGCTCCAGATCATCTATGAAGCCTTGACCGGCCTCATCAAGGAGTATAAGCCGGATTTCATGAGCGTAGAAAAGCTCTTTTTTAACCGCAATGTCACAACGGCCATTGCAGTTGGACAGGCCCGCGGCGTCATCGTCCTGTCAGCGGCCATGGCCGATCTGCCGGTTTATGAATATACACCGATCCAGATCAAACAGGCCATTACGGGCACGGGCCGGGCCGATAAGAAACAGGTGACCTATATGGTCATGAAGCTGCTCCACTTAACGGAAGAACCGAAACCGGATGATACAGCAGATGCCCTTGCGATTGCCATTACAGGCCTTAATTTTGTCCGCGAAAAAGATCTTATGGAGAAACTCAAATGATTGGATTTATCAAAGGACGCGTCGATACGATTGGAAGCAATTATGCATTCGTTGAAACCCAAGGTGTCGGCTACCGCATCTACATGAACACATCGGATTTGGGACGCATGGTCCTTGATGATAAGGTCAAGGTCTATACGTACCTTGCCGTCCGGGAAGATGCCCTGACCCTTTACGGCTTTCTTTCCCAGGAGGCCTATGGTCTTTTTACAAAGCTCATTACGGTAAGCGGCATTGGCCCGAAGGTGGCACAAGGAATCCTTTCCGCGTCAAAGGTGGACGATTTCCTGCTTGCCATCAAGAATCGGGATGTGAAATTCCTGACCAAGCTTCCAGGCATTGGAAAAAAGACGGCAGAACGCATGCTCTTGGAGCTAAAGGACCTGACGGGACCAGAAGGCCCGCTGCCCGAATCAAATGGAGGCTTCCTCGCTCCAGAAGGCCCAGCTTCTGCCCTGACGGAAACCATGGAGGCGCTTGCTTCCTTAGGGTACACCCAAAATGAAATCTCAGGCGTCATGAACCGCATCAAGGTGACGGCGGACATGTCAGCGGAGGACCTGCTCAAAAAGGCCCTCCAGGTCATGGCAAGGAGGGGATAAGCTGTGGAAGAAGATCAGCGCATCATTGCCGGCGGTGAGCAGGTTCAGGATGGCTGGCAGTACAGTCTCCGGCCGCGCAGGCTCCAGGAATATATTGGTCAGGAAAAGGTCAAAGAGAATATGACCGTCTTCATTCAGGCTGCCCTCAAACGCCGGGAAGCCTTGGATCATGTCCTGCTTTATGGACCGCCTGGCCTTGGCAAGACGACCCTTGCCAACATCATCGCCAACGAAATGCACGCGCAACTGCGCGTCACATCGGGTCCCGTGCTGGACAAGCCGGGCGACCTGGCCGGACTGCTGACCAACCTCAACCCCGGCGACGTGCTTTTCATCGACGAGATACACCGCCTGAGCCCGATCGTCGAGGAGTACCTCTACTCGGCGATGGAGGACTACAAGATCGACATCGTACTCGACAAAGGCCCTTCGGCACGTTCGATCCAGATCGAGCTGGCGCCTTTCACGCTGATCGGCGCCACGACCCGCAGCGGGCTGCTCACATCGCCCCTGCGCGCACGCTTTGGCATCCAGTGCCATCTGGAATATTACGACGCCCCGGTACTGGCCGGCATCGTCAGGCGTTCGGCACGCATCCTCGACGTCTCGATCGACGACGATGCGGCGCACGAGGTGGCCCTGCGCTCACGCGGCACGCCCCGCATCGCCAACGCCCTGCTGCGCCGCGTGCGCGACTTCGCAATGGTCAAGGGCGAAGGGCACATCGACCTGGAAATCACGCGCATCGCCCTCGCGGCGCTGAACATCGACTCGCGCGGACTGGACCAGATGGACAACAAGATTCTCGGAACGATCATCGAGAAATTCAACGGCGGTCCCGTGGGTCTGAACACCGTGGCCACGGCCGTGGGCGAAGAGGCCGGGACGATCGAGGAGGTCTACGAGCCGTTCCTGATCAAGGAGGGCTTCCTCCAACGCACGCCCCGCGGCCGCGAGGCGACGCCGCTGGCCTACCAGCACCTCGGATTCACCCACCCGCGCGACGGAGAGGCTTCGCTCTTCTGACCGCGGGGAGTTGCCGACACGCCCGGAACACCTCGGCCGTCACTATGACAAACGCTCCATCAGCAATTTCGGCGTGCATTGCGACATCGGCTGCGAATACCGCATCTCCTACCGCGTCGGCGTCAGTTACACCTTCTACGCCGGCTCCTGCCGACTCCCGGGCATCCAAAGCCCCACCCGCACCCGGTCGGGCATCAACAGCGGCCGGCGGTTTTATTTCTAAAAAAATTTCCGAAAATTCTAAAATTTGTTAAGATCGGAGCAGTTTTTGTGTTATATTTGCCGTTAGAGGTTAACAGGTTACTAACGGAAAATGAGAGAGATGAACACAAAAACGCAACTCGACGACGCGGCGCTGCGCTACCACAGCGAAGGCCGCCCCGGTAAGATCGGGATCGTCCCGACCAAACCCTATCATACGCAGTACGATCTGTCGCTGGCCTACTCGCCCGGCGTGGCGGCTCCGTCGCTGGCCATCGCCGAAGAGCCGGACGACGTTTACAAATACACGGGCAAGGGCAACCTCGTGGCCGTGATCTCGAACGGCACGGCCGTCCTCGGACTGGGCAACATCGGTCCCCTGGCGGCCAAGCCCGTCATGGAGGGCAAAAGCATGCTCTTCAAGACCTATGCAGGCATCGACGCCTTCGACATCGAGGTCGACACGACCGATCCCGAGGAGTTCATCCGCACGGTGAAAGCCATCGCTCCCACCTTCGGAGGCATCAACCTCGAGGACATCAAGGCCCCGGAGTGTTTCGAGATCGAGACCCGCCTGCGCGAGGAGCTGGACATTCCCCTGATGCACGACGACCAGCACGGCACGGCGATCATCTCCTCGGCGGCGCTTCTGAACGGCGCGAAGATCGCCGGCAAGGAGCTGGACAAAATGCGCGTTGTGGTCAACGGCGCCGGAGCCGCCGCCATCGCCTGCGCGCGCCTGTTCGTGGAGCTCGGCATCCGCCGCGAGAACATGGTGCTTTGCGACAGTCATGGAGCGGTCACGGTCTACCGCGAGGACATCAACCCGATGAAGCGCGAATTCGCCACCACGCGGCGCATCACGACGCTGGCCGAGGCGCTGCACGACGCCGACGTGTTCCTGGGCGTCTCGAAGGCCGACACGCTGACGCCCGAGATGCTGCGCACGATGTCCGGCAACCCGATCGTCATGGCCCTCGCCAATCCCGATCCCGAAATCGCCTACGATACCGCGATGCTCTCGCGCCCCGACATCATCTTCGCCACGGGCCGTTCGGATTACCCGAACCAGGTCAACAACGTGTTGGGGTTCCCCTACATCTTCCGGGGTGCGCTCGACGTGCGGGCCACGAAGATCAACGAGGAGATGAAACTCGCCGCGGCGCATGCGCTGGCCGAACTGACCCGCCAGCCGGTTCCGACCATGGTCCTGCGCGCCTACGGGGTCGAGAAGCTCGAATTCGGGCGCACCTACCTGATCCCCAAGCCGCTCGATCCGCGCCTGCTGTGCACCGTCGCCCCCGCCGTTGCGAAGGCCGCCGTCGAATCGGGCGTCGCCAAACAACCGATCGCAGACTGGGACGCCTATGCCGAAAGTCTGCGGAAACGCTATCAGGAATAAGCAAAATCCGGTCGAATGATTCGACCGGATTTTTTTTGTATCTACCGCACACCCGACCCTCTCTGTACCGAAAGCGCCGGAACCAACTCTAAAACAACGCCGCGAAGGCATCCATCGTCATCGGCCGCACCTCGCAGTCGCCGATCCCGACCGGCAGGACGATCCGCAGCATGCCGTCTTCGTTTTTCTTGTCCTTGCCGACCTCTTTCAGCAGGCGTTTCACCTCCACGGGCGGCGTCAGGTCGAAGCCCAGCGCCGTCAGCACATTCACGATCCGGTCGCAGTCGGCCTGCGTCAGCGCACCCAGCTTCACCGCCGCCCCGGCGATCAGCGCCGTTCCCACCGCCACGGCCTCGCCGTGGTTCATGCGGTTGGAGGCCTTCTCGATGGCATGCGCCAGCGTGTGCCCGAGGTTCAGCTTGCGGCGGTCGCCCGACTCGCGTTCGTCGCGCTCGACGATGTCGGCCTTGACGCGGATCGCCGCCGAAACGGCGTCCGACAACAGATCGGTATCCGTGCGCAGCGCCTCGAAGGTCGTCCGCTCGATACGCCCGAACAGATCGGCGTCGGCGATGATCGCCGCCTTGACCACCTCGGCCAGCCCGGCCCGGAACTCCCGCTCGGGCAGCGTGCGCAGCAGCGCGGGGTCGCAGATGACGAACTGCGGCTGCGTGAAGGTCCCGGCCATGTTCTTGTAGCCGTCGACGTTCACGCCGTTCTTGCCGCCCACCGAAGCGTCGACCTGCCCCAGCAGCGTCGTCGAGACGAATCCGAATTTCACGCCGCGCATGTAGGTCGATGCGGCGAATCCCGCCACGTCGGTGACGATGCCGCCCCCGACCGCCAGCACGAAGGTCGAACGGTCCACGCCCAGCTCGATGAAACGGCGGTAGATCATCTCGACGGTCTGCATCGTCTTGACGCTCTCGCCCAGGCCGATCAGCACGGTGTCGTACTGCGCCAGCACCGAATGGTACAGCCGGTCGATCGTGGAGTCGGAGACCACCACCACGCGCCCTTCGGGGAGCACCCCGGAGAGGATGTCGGCCAGCGGGCCTATGAAAATTTCGCTCTGCTGGCGAACGTTGAAGGCAGGTTTCATTATTTAACTTTTTTAAGAATTTTGAGAAACAAGCAAATTTAGTATAATTTCCCGAGAATTTGTTACCTTTGCAGCACAAAATATACTTTTATGCAAAAACTGCGCAATATTGCGATTATTGCCCACGTCGACCACGGCAAGACGACGCTCGTCGACAAAATGATTCTGGCGGGGCACATCCTCCGCGACAACGCCAAGCCGGCCGGCGAACTCATACTGGACAACAACGACCTGGAACGCGAACGCGGCATCACGATCCTCTCGAAAAACGTTTCGGTCATCTACAAGGACTACAAAATCAACATCATCGACACCCCGGGCCACGCCGACTTCGGCGGCGAGGTCGAGC
>OGOQ01002466.1_pt1 | contig 11453 bp, 12 predicted proteins | sample 1552691 | NCBI WGS metagenome assembly OGOQ01 (sample SAMEA2580209, study PRJEB22360) | human gut metagenome | biome: human gut; feature: human-associated habitat; material: faeces | place: Denmark | collected 2008/2010
GGCCTGAAGCAGGAGCTGGAGGTCTGCTGTAAAACACTGCAGCTGCCGATTCTGCGACTTGCCAGCGGTGCCGGTCATGACTGTATGAACTTTCAGGGCATTTGTCCCACAGCGATGATCTTTGTACGCTCTCAGCATGAAGGTGCCTCCCACTGTAAAGAGGAATACAGTACACAAAAGGACTGTGCAGACGGGTGTCAGCTTTTGCTGGAGGCATTCCGGAAGTATTTGTAAGCATTCAGGAAACAATTACCTATGCATAGACGTTTACAGTTTTGCTTCCTCTTTGGTATAATGAACACTGTTGTGCTCACCATATAATGTCGGGATATGGTCGACAGTCTCTACATCTCACCGTAAATGAGATACTATGGTGCTTCTTCTTTCATGGATATCATGGAATATGGTGAGGACATGGTTAAGGAGGAAAATATGAGCAAAATCGCAGATTTTTTCAAATTTAGGGAACGCAATACCAGCTATAAAAAAGAGCTTATCGCCGGTATCACCACGTTTATGACAATGGCATATGTTCTGGTTGTACAGCCCGGGGCAATCGTCGGCTATGGGGATGCCGCATTTATCATCGATGCCAACGGCGTCATGATTACGAAGGAGGCAATTGTTGTCACCTGTGCCATTATCAGTGGGCTGATTACGCTGCTGATGGCATTGTATGCAAACCTCCCGTTTGCACTGGCAACCGGTATGGGAAGCAACTTCATGTTCGGGGCACTGATTCAGAGCCAGCAGCTGTCCTTTGGCGGTGCTATGGCAATGACTCTGATTTCAGGTGTTATTTTTCTGTTGCTGACAATCTTCGGTATCCGTGATTTGATTGTTAAGGCGATACCAAAGAACATTAAAATATCGATCGGTACCGCAATCGGCTTCTTTATCGCCTATCTGGGATTCAAAAATACAGGGATTGCAGCCTTTACGGAAAGCGGAATGGGCATGGGGAATTTCACCGATCCTGCTGTTATGCTGGCCGTTCTGGGGCTTGTTATCATCGCTATTCTGACAGCGTATAAGGTGAACGGTGCTATTCTGATCGGTATCGTTATCGTTACGCTTCTGGGAATACCGGCAGGGGTTACCACAGTGCCGTCTACCTTTGCCAAGGTTCCTGATTTCACAGGGCTGGGCAATGTCATGTTTAATCTGGATTTTAAATCCGTATTCAGTTTCTCATCCGTCATTCTGATCTTTACGGCGTTCTGCGGAGATTTCTTTTCTACGCTGGGGACAATTCTCGGTGGCAGGCATGCTGGATGAGGACGGAAACATGCCGGGAATCCAGAAACCCTTCCTGGTAGATGCCATCGGCACCTGTGTGGGAGCCTGTACCGGCAATACCACCATCACCACCTTTGTGGAATCCAGTGCTGGTGTGGAAGCAGGCGGACGTACGGGATTTACAAGTGTTGTGGTATCCGTTATCTTTATGATTATGGTATTTCTCTCTCCGCTGGTGCTGATGATTCCCAATGCGGCAACCGGACCGGCTCTGATTTTCGTTGGCTTTTTGATGATCAGCGGCTTTAAGGATATTGATTTCGCAGATTTTACAGAATCCTTCGGACCGTTTGTCATGATTATGTTCACTGTGTTTACAGGCTCTATCGCCAGCGGTATCTCTGCCGGTATTCTGGCATTCGTACTCATCAAAACAGCAACCGGTAAATTCAGAGAAGTACATCCGATCATGTATGTTATGGCGATACCACTGATTTGTTATTTTATATACGGGTAAAGCAAAAGATGCATGAGAGTGCATCTTTTTGAGAAAGGAAGTGTTGTATATGAAGCTGCAGCCGAAGGATAAGAAACAGCTGCTCAAGGCGGCTCTTGGTGAAATTCCAAGCGATTTGCTGATCAAACATGTTCAGCTGGTCAACGTGATTACCGGAGAAATCTATCCGGCCAATGTATTTGTTTATGATGGTATGATTGCACATGTGGAATATAAGAATCTGGATGCGGATCTGGACAAGGCAGCGACCGTTGTGGATGGACAGGGACACTATCTGATTCCCGGCTTTCTGGATGCGCATGAGCATATCGAAAGCTCCATGATGACGCCACGTAATTTCGCAAAGGCAGTTCTTCCTCACGGGACAACGACCGTGATTACCGACCCGCATGAAATTGCCAATGTATGGGGCATGGAGGGCGTGCGTTATATGCATGACAGCGGAGAAGATCTCCCCATGCGTCAGCTGATCGATATTCCAAGCTGTGTGCCTGCCGTACCCGGTCTGGAGAATGCGGGAGCGGATTTTCTGGCAGAACAGATTGAAGAGCTTTGCGGCTTAAAGCGTGTCATCGGACTTGCGGAGGTTATGGATTTCCTTGCCGTTATCCATGGTGAGGACCGTATGATGGATATTCTGAAGGTTGCGGAGGATCGCGGACTGTATATGCAGGGACATGCACCGTATGTCAGCGGGCGGATGCTGTCTGCCTATCTGTGCGGTGGTCCGAATACCTGTCATGAAACACGGGCATCGGATGAGGGCTTGGAAAAGCTGCGCAGTGCAATGTATGTGGATGCCAGAGACAGCTCCATCACAAAGAATGTAAAGGATATCTGGGAGGGTGTTAAGCAGGTGAAATTCTTCGATCACCTGTGCTTCTGTACGGATGATCGCGAAGCGGATGATATTCTGAACAACGGACATATGAATGATGTAGTCCGCAATGCCATTCGATGCGGTATGGATCCGGTAACAGCTATTAAGAGTGCTACCTATAATACGGCACGTGAAATCAAAATCGAAAACCTGGGAGCGATTGCACCTGGCTTTGTGGCAGATATGCTGCTGGTGGAAAGCCTGGAGGAATTGAAGCCGAGTCATGTATTTTACAATGGTGAGCTGGTAGCGGAAAATGGAAAGCTGCTGGCAGACATTAAGGATGAAAGCTATGCTATTGAGCATCGTAATTCCATGCATGTGAAGAAGCTAAGCGTTGAGGATTTCCGTATCCAGGCTCCTGTGGAAAACGGGACGGTTAAGGTGAATCTGATGGAGTATAAGGATCTGCTGTTGTCCAGCACACTGGTAAGCTGTGAGGAGCTTCCTGTGGAAAACGGTTATCTGAAGCTGAATGATGATGATTTGAAGTTTGTAGCTGTCGTAAACCGTCATGAGGGACACGATACAGTTGCACTTGGTGTTGTGCGCGGCTTTGGTACGACAACCGGAGCTCTTGCTTCAACGGTTTCTCATGATTCACACAATCTGACGATTGTATACGATACTGCAGAGAACGCGTTGCTTGCCGCAAATGAGCTGATTGCCTGTGGAGGCGGCATGTGTGCGGTAAAGGACGGAGCTGTGCTTCATACCTTGCAGCTTCCGCTGGCAGGACTGATTTCGCTGAAGCCTGCAGAGGAGCTGGCAGTTGACAATGCACTGATGAAGGATGCGAATCGTGCGCTCGGTCTTGTGGATATGGAAAACCCGCTGCTGAGAATCGTAACCCTTGCTTTACCGGTTATCCCGGAGGCGAAAATGTCCGATCTTGGACTGATTGACGTTTTAAAGAAGGAGATTGTACCGCTGTTTGTATAAACAAGGCGAGTGAAATACGCTTAGTTTGTAATAACAACAACAGTGACAGCTGTTCATCACTTAAGGAGCAGGCTATGGGCGCTCTGCTTCTTACTTGGAAGCAGCGAGACCAGAACACTTTGAGAGATTGGGAATCAGGCTTATCAGCTTCGTGCGATGAGTCTGATTCCTTTGTTTATAACTGATAACAGCGGATAAAGCTCTGTTTTATAAAATCTGCTTCCTGTATTAAGACACGGGTATAAAACGGTAGTTAAAAATGGTATTTAATTTCAGTAATGCAGAAATGATTTATGGTACAATGAAGCTGTAATCGTCGTGCGTATGGCATGGGGAGGAGACTGTTATGGAGATAAGCAGAGAGGATCACCGTATATTTATAGAGGAACAGGGACAGCTGCCTGCAGAGTTTACATTCCCCTTTGTGGACAAGCAGGTCGTGGATATCAATCATACATTTGCCGATGTATCCCTGCGCGGACAGGGGATAAGAGGCGCACTGATGAAGGAGGCGGCAGCTGTGATAAGGAAGAAGTGCTGGAAATGTATGGCATTTAGTCCCTATGCACTTGCCTGGATGAAAAAGCATGAGAAGGGACAGGATATCTGGATGAAGGAGGAACCACGATGAAGCTGGCTTGTATATATATATCAATGCACTGCATTTTCGTGATACGGTAAGCTTCTACGAGCAGCTGCTTCAGCAAAAAGGGAAGGAAGTTACTGCACAGCGATGGATGGAGTTTTCCTGCGGGCATACGCTTGCCGTGCTGCATGCGGAATATGATGCGCAATGCGTACAAAAAGAACAGGATGTGGACGAACACTATAATGATGCATATGTCGAAGACTGCATACAGACGGTGAACCAAGGGAATGATATAATGGTTCAGAATTATGTTTGTGAGGATTTGCAGTCAGAATATACGCGTTTGAAAAATCTGCAGATCGGACCGCTCTCTCCCTTATATTATGTTTCAATCTCGATGCCTTACTGGTATTTCAATATCACAGACCCCGAAGGAAATGTCTTGGAAATAACCGGGCCGTATGCTTCAGGCAAAGAATCGGTATAGTCAATCCCTTCCGGACACATACTAAGAATGGAGTGTGATGAACATGGAACAGAAGAAAAAATCCTGCTGTGACAGCGAAGAGCTGCTGCATGGTGAGGAAGCAAAGAAAACAGCCGGCAACAATCAATGGACGAACAATAACCTGAAGTATTATCCGGATGAAAGAGATCGTCAGGACGGTCCCGGCGGAAATTGAGAAAAAGGAAAGACTGAGCCTTCTATACCGTAAGATTCAGTCTTTTTCTTATCACGTTAGGACATCGCGTAAAGGAAAAAAAGAAAAGCAGCTTAACAATCAAAGAAAGCTGCCTGGATTACCTATGGCTGATACATGGTGAGTAAAGTGCAAATGACTCTGCCAGTGTTAAAGCCCCCGGCTGTAGCTTTTTTTTATTTTCTTTTTAAAGCAAGCTTATAAAATAGTTTATGTAAGAAATATTATCATTTCTGATATGATATACAGCAGCATGAACATGTCTTGCGGCTGTTATTATCAGACATCGGATAAAATCTGCTGGATGGTGATTTCTTTTAATTTCTTTCGATATTCCAATTCCGCACCATGCAGATAATGCATGATTTTTTCTTCCTTTTCCTTTACCTGCTTTCTGGAATCAAACACCCGATCGACAAGGCTTGTACTCACAGCAAATTGCTCCTGCCCCTCGATGGCATTAAACAGGTCCAGAAAGGTGATGCGGGAGGGGGTTTTCAATAATAAAAAGCCGCCGTTTTTACTGGCGATTGAAGAAACGATCTTCGCTTTGACCAGCTGCCGCATGATTTTTTTTAAATAGGAATCTGATACGTTCAGCTTTTTACTGAGCTCGCTGCTTTTTACCGGCCGGCTGCTTGTACTTATCAGCAGCACGATACAGATTGCCTGCTCCAGACTGCCGCGTATTCTCATACTCTCACCTTCTATCATGTATAGTATAGCTGTTTTTTCTTTGTCTTTGCAAGCCTTTTCCTTGAATCAAGCCGTCTTTTTCGTGTGAATTTTTCATAACAATTCTAAACTTTCTGTAAAGAGCGTTGACACAAGCATATAATGTACTATAATTCCAGTATTCCGTGGATATGGTATATCTATGGATAGAAAAGAAAGAAGAGGATATTATGAAGGAAGAATGGAAAAATATAGCAGGCAGTACATGGATCAAGGTTGTGCTGGCAGCGATTATTGTGATTCCCATGCTGTATTCAGGTATTTTTCTGGGTTCTATGTGGGATCCTTACGGAAATGCGGATAAAATACCGGTTGCAGTAGTAAATGAAGACAATAAGGTTACCTATAACGGTTCCAGCCTTCATATCGGGGAGGATCTGGTTGCGAATCTGAAAAAGGCAAAGGAAATGGATTTCTGCTTTGTCGATGCCGCAAAAGCCAGCCAGGGCTTAAAGGATGGCTCTTATTATATGATTATAACGATACCTGAAAATTTTTCATCAAATGCAACAACGCTCATGGATAAACATCCGAAAAAAATGGAGCTCAGGTATACAACGAATCCCGGTACCAATTATATCGCCTCGAAAATGGACGAGACAGCGATTACAAAGATACGGGAACAGATTTCCGCTACTGTGACAAAAACCTATGCCGATACATTATTCTCCAACGTTCAGGTGTTGAGCAGCGGCTTGAAAACAGCGGGTAAGGGCGGTCAGAAAATTCAGAACGGATTATCCGACAGTATTGCGGGGAATCAGACCATCACGGATAATCTGAACACTCTTGCCTCCAGTACACTGACCTTTCAAGACGGAAGTGAAACACTGAAGCAGGGACTGCAGGCTTATACCGATGGAGTGGCACAGCTGCAACAGGGAAGTGAGCAGTTAATGCAAAGCTCTGCAGTTTTAAATCAGGGGGTGAATGCTCTGGCGCAGGGAACCTCCGATTTGCATAAGGGCAGCTCTCGTGTTCTGTCCGGTATGCAGGAGCTATCCACTGCAATAAAATCAAGTACCGACAGTCATGCTGATCTACTTGCTTATTTGCACGAAAAAAATACCGGCAGTGCAGATAGTCTGAAGCAGGTTACACAAGGGGCGGCGGCTTTGGAGGCTCAGCTGCAGACAATCATAAACAAGAATACAGATGCGAGTCAGAGATTGAATGCAGCCGCACAGAAATTGAAGGATTTGCATGCTTATGAGGATACTGTGAATCAGCTAACAGCAGCGGCAGCGGATATGAATGATTTAAATCAGCAATATGCTGTGCTCAAGACAGGGCTCTCTAAGCTTTCCAAAGGAAGTGAGGAGATGACAGCTCTTCTCAGCGGAAACGATCAGGCATTGGCGCAGCTGCAGCAGGGTCTTTCCACTGTACAGCGTTCACTGGATGCACAGGGCTCCACCGCGGAAGCCATGGGTCTGATACAGGGTATGCAGCAGCTTCAAAGCGGCCTTGCAGATGCTGATAAAGCCTTATCTGGTGAACAGGGACTGGCTTCGGGGATTCATGCTTATACAAAGGGCGTAGATACGATTGGAAACGGTCTTTCCACCTTATCACAGAAATCTACGGCTTTAACAGCCGGTGCAGCTCAATTACAAACAGGTACGACACAACTGAACTCTGCGATTCCTGCTTTACAGGGCGGAATCACACAGCTGCTAACGGGTAGTGATTCTCTATATCAGGGAGCCTCAGCATTAAACAGCAGCAGTCCGACATTATTAAACGGCTCTGCTCAGCTGCAGGGCGGCGCTTCTCAAATCAGCAGTGGTGCTCAGCAGCTTGCGCAGGGCTCCAATACACTGGGAGGCGGACTGATACAGCTGAAGGACGGTTCCCATACGCTGACAAGCTCGCTGCATAAGGGAGCTGAAGAAAGCTCGGTATCAGCAACACAGAATACAAAGGAAATGCTGGCACAGCCGGTGGTCACAACTCATCAGGAATTGAGCAATGTGGAAAACAATGGTACAGCGATGGCGCCCTATATGATGTCTGTCGCGCTGTATGTTGCCTGCATGGCCTTTACTCTTATGTATCCGCTGTTGAAAAACACAGGTAAAACGACGTCCGGTTTGCGTATGTGGGCTTGCAAGGCTTCTGTTATGTATACGGTCTCCACATTGATGGCAGTCATTATGATCGGTGTGCTGATGCTGGTTAACGGCCTGTCTCCCTATCAGACGCTGCTTACCTTTGCCATGGCGGCACTGGTTTCCGCGGGCTTCATGTCCATGATCGTTTTCTTTAACATCACCTGTGGAAAAATCGGAAGCTTTATTGTTCTGATATTCATGGTATTGCAGCTGGGGGGAGCGGCAGGTACCTATCCGATTGAAACATCCTCCGGATTTTATAATGCGATTCATCCGTTTATGCCATTCAGCTACAGTGTGCATGCATTCCGCAATACGTTGGCAATCGGCGGATCCATTACACCGGATATTCTTGTCTTTGCAGGTATGCTTGTAGTCTTCTCTGTTCTTTCCATTCTGTTTTATCGCTGGAAAACAAGTGTCAGTGAAGAGCATTTTGAAAAGACATTGCTGGCGCAGTTTCATTAGTGCTTATGTAAACCAGCATACTTTGAACATATTATAAGCAATCTGAAAAGGACTTATCGAAGCGATGCAAACGTTCTGATTACTTTGCGGCCGATAGGTCTTTTTTCATCTGCTTCCATGCATATAGAAATGAATTTTTCATCTTCTATATGCTTGTCCTATGCCTGTTATCAGTATTTTCATATTATGCAGTGAGGTGAAAGCCTCAGGTTAGGAGGAACTTATATGAAGTATGCGAATGGTGCGTGCTGTCCATGGATTCCCAGGGAGCGGGAAACTAATGATGAATACTGCTATGATGATGTGGACTTTATGGAGCAGCAGCCCAAACATCAACGGCAGCAGGCACAGATGCCTGGTATGGCCTATGTACCGATGCAGGTATGGAAAAAACCGTATGAAAGAGAGATTGGGTTTCAAAGAGGAACAATTTTTCATGCTCTTGATAAACCCTTTCTCGGTGATGAGGGGGCGTGCTGATGATGAATAGAAAGCAACTGCTGAGAAAGCTTCAAATGCTGGATTTTGCGATTCAGGAAACAGCACTGTTTTTAAACTCACACCCTGATGACAGACAGGCAATGCAGTATTATCAGTCTGCCGTGAAGGAACGCGAGAAGGTTGCAAAGGAGTATGAACATCTTTGCGGACCATTGACAAATCGGCAGAATCACTCGGATAGCTGGGAGTATAGCAAAGGGCCCTGGCCATGGGAAAGGGAGGATTGATGTATGTGGACATATGAAAAGAAGCTGCAGTTTCCGGTGAATATCAGAAAACCGGATCCTGCTTTCGCAAAAATCGTAATTTCGCAGATTGGCGGTCCGGATGGAGAACTGGCTGCCTCAATGCGTTATCTGAATCAGCGCTATGCCATGCCGTATGACAGTGTACGTGCGATGTTAACGGATATCGGAACGGAAGAATGCGTACATAAAAGTTATCCGTCAAAAAAGCCTTTATTTATGGGAGATTTTCGGGTATAGGTAGAGCGTGAAATTATCTGCGGTGCCGCCATCGCGTATGGAACACTCTCTTTCATACTTGACACAGCGCAGGACTTCCTTCAGCATGGAGTTCTTTTCAAGGGCACTCATATTCTCGTACTGCAAGAGAAGCTGCTCTGTCATCGGGATGATGCTGGTGGCACTTTCAATGCGTTTGTTCTCTTCTATGATCTCCTGCTGCAGTGTCTTCTGCTTCTCTTCGATTTCTGTTATTCTGGATGATATCTTTTGAGAACGCTGCAGGAAGGTGTCCACATCATAGATGCCTTTTTCCAGAAAATCGTGAATGTTATCATTCTGCTTGTTCAAATCCACTGTCTCTTCCCGCAGATCCGCCAGCTGGTTCTGCAATATCTGAAGAACACTGTCGTCGATCTGTGTGTGGCCATTGCTGATTCTTAGTTTTTCTTCCTTGATATATTCTGCCAGGACTTCGATAAGCATCTGTTCAACGTCATCAAAAGGTGCACTGACATTCCTGCATTTATTGTTGGGGCATATCAGACCGGTTCGAATGTTTTCTCTTTGATACGGACGTCGTTGCATCTTGGCACCGCACTTTGCACAGATCACAAGCCCTGCCAGTGGATTTTTCATTTCTCTAGCGGAGGTCGGCAGTGGTTTATGCATGGAGAATTTCTTCTGGACCTGGTCGAAGAGCTGCTGATCAATGATAGGCGGATGAATACCGTCAGCCAGCAGGTAGTCATCACTGCGGGGACGGCTTACAGATACGGAGCCGTTCTTTACTTTTTTACGCTGTCCTCTCCACCCCCAGCGGATCTTGCCAACATAGACCGGGTTCTGCAGGATATCTCTGACAGTGGGGTATACCCATTGTTTACCGGTTTTGGATGGAATGGCCGTTTCATTCAGCTGATCAGCAATGGTGGAGATGCCATGTGCTCCATATGCATACCAGCGAAACATCATCCTTACGACCTGCGCTTCCTTCTCCAGCGGCTTTAATGTGAAGCCCTTGTCGTTCTCTATCTTGATGCGTTCATAGCCGTATGGAGGCCGGTTGCCCACATATTTGCCTTCCTTAACGGATGCCTGTCTGCCGTTGTTCAGTCTGCGTTTGATCGTCTTATATTCACGGCGGGACATGAAAAGTCCAAACTCAAAATACTCTTCATCGAACTCGTTGTTTGGATCGTATGTTTTAATCGGTGTGATGATCTTCGTATCGGACAGCTTGAAGGCCTGGGCTACAATGCCCTGGTCGATCGTATCACCTCTTGCAAGACGTTCTACTTCCATGACCAGTACGCCGTCCCATACGCCCTGTTCCCCTTCAGACAGAAGCTGCTGCATCATCGGTCTGGAGGCAATGGTTTCTCCGGATACGACTTCACGATAAATGTCGGCAATCGGCAGATGCTGACGTCTGGCAAGCTCCAGGAGCGCTTTCTCATGACGGGCAAGTGTTTCTCCTTCACCACGCATCTCAGCTTCTTGGTCAGCGCGGGACTTTCTCAGATAAATTAAATATTGCATGTTGATACCTCCATTTACATTTTATGTTGCGATGTGGTAAAATAGAGGCATAGAAAAAGATATGACTGGCGAGGTCATTTTTCTATGCTGGGTGGTATTGGTAGTACCGCCTATACACTCCGTGTTGGTAGCACGGGGTGTTTTTTAATTTTATAAGTTTAAAAGCTGTTTCTTTTTTGCTTCGAATTCTTCCTGCGTGATTGCCCCGATATCAAATAACTCTTTAAGTTTTTTTATTTCTTCGTAAAGATCGAAGTGATTTAAAGTATTTCTTTCGTTAAATAGAGTCAATAATATATTAGCTTGTTTTTCATAACATTGATATTTCAAAGTTTCAGTATATTCATTTTCATACTGTATATCTAATTCAATATCTGAAACTTCTTCTTTTACAATATTATGAGTACGAGTTATACTTGTAGAATTTTCATTCATTTTAGTATTTCCTGTACCGTGTGCAGCACCGATTACTGTTCCTATTCCAGGTGCAATCAATGTACCAACAGCAGCTCCAATGACACGGCCTGTCTTTTTGCTTTTTCCATTATTAGCTGTGTCGGTTACTGATAAAACATTGCTTACAATGTTTTTGCCATTCCATTTTATATTTAAAATAGTGAATGCCGGTTCTTTATTATCTATTGTAAATAAATCTCCTCTAGAACAAAGCCAATATGTACTCAATACATAAGTTCCAAATTTGTTTTGTTGGCCTTTATATAACTCACATATTTTAATATCATCAGAGATTTTAGGTTGAA
>OGOQ01002481.1_pt1 | contig 11392 bp, 9 predicted proteins | sample 1552691 | NCBI WGS metagenome assembly OGOQ01 (sample SAMEA2580209, study PRJEB22360) | human gut metagenome | biome: human gut; feature: human-associated habitat; material: faeces | place: Denmark | collected 2008/2010
GTATATTATCGGGCAGTTGAACGCTCCGGTGGAACAGTTCGTGCAGTTTCTTTATAGTTGGCAAGACGTGAAGATTAGTCTGGAACGGATGAGCGAGATCCATGATCGGGAAGAAGAGGAGACGCCGGAACGTATGATAACCGGTTTTAACGGAAGCGATAGGGACATTGAGATTCGTAACGTGACGTTTCAATATGAGGGCATCCATTCGCCGAAAGTCTTGGAGCGGATAAACCTTAAAATACCTCGAGGCAAGATTACGGCGATCGTAGGAACGAGTGGTAGCGGGAAAACAACCTTGATCAAGTTATTATTGGGCTACTATAATCCGGTAGAAGGTGATATCCGGGTGGGTGGAAATGATTTGCGATCTTTCAGCCTTTTATGGTGGCGTGACCAATGTGGTGCGGTGATGCAAGACGGTTATCTGTTCTCTGAATCGATCGCACGCAATATTGCCGTGGATGACGGTGAGATTGATAAATCTCGCTTATTATTGGCAGCTCGTATCGCCAATATAGAGGAATTTATCGAGCGCTTACCCTTAAAATATAATACGGTGATAGGTCCGGATGGTCAAGGCGTAAGCCAAGGCCAGCGTCAACGGATCTTGATCGCCCGGGCGGTTTATAAGGACCCTTCTTATCTCTTTTTCGATGAGGCGACGAATTCGTTGGATGCCAACAATGAACGTGCCATAGTGGAGAATCTGACGGACTTTTACCGGGGTAAGACGGTAATAATCGTCGCCCATCGATTAAGTACCGTACGCAATGCCGATCAAATAGTCGTTCTTGATAAAGGCCGTATCGTAGAGGTAGGCACCCACGACGTGCTGATCGATCGCAAAGGCGCTTATTATAATTTAGTGAAGAATCAATTAGAGTTGGGGAATTAAAGATATGTCGACATACAATGAGATGAAGAAAAAAGCAGAATCGGATCAAAACCGTATCGAGTTGCGTAGCGAGAAAGTCCGCAACATGATTGGCGAGATGCCTTCCTTCCTGATTCGTTGGGGGAATACGATCTTGGTGGTTATATTCGTGCTGCTGGCTTTGATTGCTTGGTTTGCATTTTTCAAGAAATGAATGTAGGAATATCTTCTGTTTTTCTTATCTTCGTATTCTAAAGTTTACATATATGGCACAAGATATACGTTGGTTACAGCGATTTTCTAATTATTGTAAGGCTTTGGCTAAATTGGGTCAAGCGGTGGACATTGTATCTTGGCGGTTGGAATTAGCGGACGAGATTGATGAACTTTTGCAAGAAGGATTAATCCAGCGTTTTGAATATACCCGTGAATTAGTCTGGAAGGTGATGAAAGATTATGCGGAATATCAAGGTTATACGGATATTCGAGGTTCACGTGATGCTATACGTAAGGCTTTACAAATAGGGCTTATAGAAGATAAACGATGGATGGAGACAATTGAGGATCGTAATTTGACTTCTCATAATTATGATGACGATGTGGCTTCTGAAATTTATGAGAATATCGTACTGGTTTATTATCCACTATTTTGCCGGTTTGAAGAGAGGATGTTATGTATATCGGAAAATGAGACTAGATGAAGCTGTAAATGAAATATGGATTGAGTGACATAGAATTGAATAAGTTGCGTGAGTTTTACGCTCGATACGAGGATATTGAGGAAGTAATACTTTACGGTTCGCGAGCTAAGGGAAACCATAAACCTTTTTCGGACGTGGATATATCTTTGGTGGGGGCAAACTTGACACGTAGTCGGTTAAATCAGATTGCGTTTGCGATTGATGATTTATTATTACCTTATCAGTTTGATCTCTCTATTTTTCATAAATTGACGAATATGGAATTGGTTGATCATATTCGGAGAGTCGGAATATCTATTTTTTGTAAAGATTGTTCTCAGCCTCCTGCGTGAGCGGTCTTGTAAGCCCACAAGATGATTCTCGGGGGCTTACGTGAGTGCTGACGTTATTTTGCGTATCCTACCGGATGATTGATCATCGGGATTTGGGAGTCGGATAGCTTCAACACTTTTTTCAAAGCATCAGCCTCCATGCTGCCGCGGGGAACCGTTACCAAGCCACATCCGGAGCAGAACAAGGCGATATTCTGAGAGACCAGCCCGGCATCTAAGGCTCCAAAGCGCTCACGTAATTGTGGTGTACCTACATTGCCGAATTTGGAAACATCAGAAACCATCAATAGACAAGCGGGAGCTGAGTTCACGGAGGTTTGCTTTCCTCCAATCAGTGGACGGTGATCGCCTTCCGCTACCGGGTTCAGTTGATGGGCTTTCGGATCATACAGATAAGCGCCCTCTTCCATCAATACGTAGACATCCACATCTTGCTTATTCAAGGCAGAAGCGGCGGTACGTTTCCCATCCTCCCGGTTGATACCGATAGCGGCCCACATCAAATCGGAAAGATCTTGTAGGCTGAGTTTCTTGTTGGCAAACTCGCGCTCGGAGTGACGGTCTGCCAAGGCTTTCATTACCGAAGCGCCCCGGGTCTTGTCGGGAGCATTCAACTTAATGGCTTTTAAACTCTGGGCTTGCAGACTCGTCAAACCCAACATCAAAGTGGCTAATACACAAAAGATAGTTCTCATGACATTGTATTTTAAAGAATTACGAATGCAAAAATAACAATATATTCGTTTTCTCAAAGATTCCTAGGATTATTGTGCAACCTGTTTTACTTGATGTCCGTCTATTATGAAAAAATACTCTTTTTTCAGACTTCTTTAGAAGAAAAAGGAAATATGAACATTATTAATGACTTTATTTGTACGATGAAATCGTAAATAGTGTAATTTGCAGTAAAATGTATTATTTTTATAGTGATAGATGAACGTATGAAAGAGAAATTGTTTGCCTTATTTTGGGTACTGTTCTTTGCGCTTCCTCTGTATGCGCAAGCGGACAAGACAGGTTCCTATTCAATTAAGGGACAGGTGTTAGACTCGCTGAGTAACGAGTCCGTACCCTATGCGACGTTGAGAATTGCTTTAGCGAAGACCCCCGATAAGCCGGTCAAGCTTTTAGCGTGTGATGTGGATGGTAAGTTTCAGGCACCATTGAGTAGCGCCGGTAAATACATCATCTCTATGCAATCGATAGGAAAAGCTCCTGCCGAGAAAACATTTACGATCTCGGATAAACAGAGGAACTTGGATTTGGGTAAGTTGTATATGCAGGAGGATAACCAGCGGCTGGGGGAAGTGACGGTTACGGCACAGAAACCTTTGGTGAAGGCTGAGATCGATAAACTTACCTATAGCTTGGAAGATGATCCGGAGGCACAGACAAACAATACATTGGAAATGCTGCGCAAGGTACCGATGGTAACCGTGGACGGAGATGACCAAATCCAATTGAAAGGCTCCACGAACTTTAAGATCTACATGAATGGCAAGCCTTCTAACCTGTTGAGTAACAATCCAGCTGAGGTATTGAAGAGTATGCCGGCCAATTCCGTGAAAAACATAGAGGTGATCACAGACCCGGGCGCTAAATATGACGCTGAGGGTATCGGTGGTATTATTAATATCATTACGACGAAAAACGCTCTACAAGGATATACTGGTACGGTTCGTGTGAACGGTAGTTCGTTGGGGCGTGTAGGCGGTGGCGGCTATATATCCCTTAAAGCAGGTAAGTTCGGGTTGACAGCGAATTATAATTACAATTATAATAGGGAGCCTTGGAATGAGTCTACCTCGATACGTGAGGATTTGGAAAATGACGAGCAACATTTCTTGACGCAAAATGGACGTAGGAAGAATAACGGACCCTTCCAGTTTGGTTCGCTGGAAGGTAGTTATGAGATCGACTCCTTGAACTTGCTGACCGTAGGGGCGAACTTATTCCATGGTAAGATGACGAACCGTTCGGAATACACGGTGAATATGCAGGATATCAATCGTAATCCGGTATACGATTATAATCGTAATTCGGACGCTACGGAAACGTTTGGTTCTACGGACGTGAGCGTGGATTACCAACACTCTACCCATAAAAAAGATGAGTTGCTGACGATCTCCTACCGTTTCAGCCATTCTCCCAATGATAACAAGGATTATACGGAATTAAAGAATGTCGTGAATTACAATCCTTGGCTCGGCTATCCGCAAAATAATATCAACAAGGCTTCTACGAACGAGCACACCGGGCAGGTGGATTATACGACCCCTACGTGGAAGGATCAGACCTTGGAGGTTGGCGCAAAATATATATTCCGCCAGAGCCGGAGTAATACGGATCGTACCGCTTTCAACGATTCGTTGAATATATGGGAGGACATAACTTCTAAAGATAGCCATTTCCGTCATACCCAACATATCTATTCCGCTTATCTGGGCTATTCGATGAAGTTTGATAAGTTTGGCGTGAAGGCGGGGGTACGTGCGGAAGGAACCGCTTTGGACGTGAAATATGAGATGGCTCCCGATATGAATTTTGACACCCATTATTTCGACGTGGTGCCAAACGCTACGGTCTCTTATCAATTGAGTATGGCGCAACAGCTTCGCTTGGGATATAATATGCGTATCCAGCGTCCGGGTATCTGGTATTTGAATCCTTATGTAAACAATGCGGACCCACAGAACATATCCTTCGGTAACCCGAATCTGGACTCGGAGAAAAGTAATAATATAAACTTGAACTATAGTATGTTCGCCCAGAAATTCAGCATTAACGCGAGCGCTACTTATACGTTCGTCAATAATTCGATCGAGCAATATACCTTTATCGATCCGGAGAATCCGGGTGTTTTCCAAACCACCTACGGTAATATCGGAAAGAAACAATCTACCGGCTTATTCGTATACGCAAATTGGAATCCGGTTCCTTTGTTCCGTATCTATATGAATGGTGGAATGGATTATACGGATTTGAAGAGCGAAAAGAATGATATGGCGAATAGTGGATTCAGCGGACGTATTTTCGCCGGTACGCAGTTTAATTTCCCGTTGGATTTCCGTGTGAACATACAGGGAGGATATTTCTCTCCTTGGATCCAGTTACAGGGGAAAGGCTCTCCATTCTATTTCACGGGAATCTCCGTGAACAAGGATTTCTTGAAGAAAAAGCTATCTGTCCAGTTGTCTTTCCAAAACCCCTTCTGGAAGCGAATGAAGATGGAAAATACTACTTCCGATGATACCTTCTTCCGTCGTGAGATCAATTACCGTACGATGAGAATGTTAATGGTTAGTGTATCTTATCGTTTTGGCACCTTGAAAGATGCCATCAAGAAAGTAAAAAGAGGTATCAGCAACGATGATATGAAGAGCGGCGGTTCCGGCGGCGGCGAGCAACAGATGTAAGAAATATAGCTTTGAACATGGAGCACACGCTCCGTGTGTTCCGTGTTCAATATAATAATTAAACCTTTTCTTTTGCCATCTTCTATATACTTTCTATCTTTACGATCTGAAAAACAGTTGGAGAATGAAGAATAGACTATTTGTTAACAATAATACTATTATACTATTCCTTTTTATTATAGGAAGTATCCTATTCATAGAGTTGAATTTTCGGTATTGGTATCGGTTTCTGGAGCAGTATATGATGTTTCAGACTACCGGTAGTTATTTCCAAGACCGATTGGCCGAACCGGGTGGATTGAATGAATATGTGACTGAGTTCTTATCGCTCGCGTTTATCCATCCTTATGGAGCTTCGGTAGTGATCGCTTTATTATTAGGACTGATCTCCGGCTGTTTTTTCCTTTACTTAAAAGCTTGTGGGGTGCGTGCCTCTATGTTGGCGGCTATTCTTCCCTCTTTTTTAATTTGGATCTATCCGCAGGAGTCAATCGCCTTGTTGACGATGCTCGCTTTCGTGCAGGTTCTTGCGTATTTGTATACTTCAATCAAGATTGATTGGCTTCGTTATCTCTTTGGCTTCTTGTTTTTGGGGGGCTCTTATTTTTTTGCGGCACCCGCTAATTTATTATTGGCCTTATTGATCGCGGTTTATGAGTGTTGTGCTAAAGAGGATAAGGCTCGTTTTGGAGTAGCCATTATCGCTATCGCTTGGGGAGGTTTGCTACCGTTGATCGCCATGCGTACGGTTTATATTCTTCCGATGCGGGAAGCGTTCTTCAGCAAACATCTATGCCATCCCGAATATCCGATACCTAATTCTTTAGGATATATCGGGCTTTCATATCCTTTGATCGTTTTAATTCTTTATTATGTAAGGAACCGGGTTTTTATCCGTAAGGAATCTTGGAAGCGAATCGTTTCTTACGCTTTCCTTCTGATAGCGATGACTTATGGGATTCTCTATAAGAAAGACCCGATGGAGCAGGCCTATCGGTACGATTACTATGCACGGCAGGGAGAATGGCAAGAGATAGTCTCACATGCTCGTGCGCATTCGGTCCGGGATATGGATGCCCTGATTTATTTGAATCTGGCTTTATCACATACGGGACGATTTTCTGGCGATTTGATGCGTTTCCCTCAGATCGGGGTGGAGGGCTTTATCCCGCACGATCCGAAAAGCCGGATGGGATTGATCGAGGCGAGCGAGGTTGCTTGGCAAGTAGGGCAGGTAAACGCAGCGCAACGTTTCGCCTTTGTGGGTGTATTAAGCTCGCAACGTTGCGTGCAGCCTCGTTTGATGAAGCGTTTGGTGGAGACTTATCTGGTAACCGGCGAATACCGTGCCGCCGAGAAATATATTAAGATCCTTGAATCGACTCCCCACTACAGGGATTGGGCAAAAGCGCAGCGCCCGTTGCTCGACTCCGTGGTTTGTGCCTCTACCGATTGGATAAAGGCGAAGCGGGCGGTACTTCCGGTAACGGATAATCCCTTAGACTTGACCTTGACATTTCCCAATGCGCTGGCTTTCTTGATCGACGATCATGCCGATAATCGTCCGGCTTTTGAGTATGGAATGGGATACTTATTGGTTTATAAAGACTTGATGACATTTATGCATTATATGGAATTGATGAAAGAGCGAGGCGAGTCATTTCCCGTTCTCTATCAGGAGGCTATATGCCTGTTTTTCGCTGCCGTGCAGAAAGACCCGGAGGCGTTCAAAAGCTATCCGATCAGTTCGGAGGTACAAAACCGCTTTCTGCAATTTATGAAAGTGGCTCGAGGCATGCCTCCTGCCGCCTTGAAAGCGCAGTTTGGCGATACCTATTATTATTACGCTCAATTTACCCCGACTCCTAAACGACAATAATTATGATGGATAATACGAGGAAACGAAAGATCGTCCGAAACTTTGTGATCGGATATTTACTATTGCAAGTTCTGGTTATTGTACTATACTTGGGTTTTTGGGCGGTACATCCGGGTGGCTTTGTTGTTGCCGAGAACGAACGCATGTCTCCCCCGCCGATGTTCCCGGATTACCAAGGGGTTACTATACCTTATAATATAGCCCCATTGAATTTCCGTATTGACGTGCCCGCTGAAAAATGCTATGCGAAGATCGAGGGTAGCGAGCAGGGGGTGTTTGAGTATTACGGAACGAATACGATCTGTTTTAAGTCCAAGGATTGGGAACGGCTTACCCGTGCGAATAAAGGTAAAGCCTTTTTTGTAACGATCACGACGAAAGAGGGAGACGAATGGACTAAATGGGCACCATTCTCTGTCTATATCAGTGATCAAGCGATCGACTCTCATTTAGTATACCGTTTGATAGAGCCGGGATACGAGAAATGGCATATTGTGGGTATTTATCAGCGGAATTTGGAGTCGTTTGACGAACAGCCGATTATCCGTAACGATATGACTGGCTATAATTGTATGAACTGCCATTCTTTTTGTATGGGAGACCCGGGGCAGATGATGTTCCATATGCGTGCGGCGAATGGGGGAACTTATATTGTCCAAGACAAGAAAATCAGTAAATTGAATACGAAAACGAATGGGACGATCAGTAATATGACGTATCCTTTCTGGCATCCTTCCGGGCGCTATATCACCACATCGGTAAATGATATCAAACAGTTTTTCCATTCCGTGAAAGAGAAAAAGATGGAAGTGTTCGACTTGGAGTCCGATGTGGTGGTGTATGACGTGAAAAACAAAGAAATCCTTTCGAAAGCCTCATTGATCACAAAAGATGCATTCGAGACTTTCCCTGCGTTCTCTCCGGATGGTAAATGGCTTTATTTCTGTACGGCCCCGGCCAGAAGATGCCGGAGAATTATGATAAGGTACGTTATAATCTCTGTCGTGTTGCGTTTGATCCGGATCGTGGCGAGATCAGCTTCCCGATCGATACGTTGGTACATGCGGATAGCTTGAGCTATACATTTCCCCGTATCTCTCCCGATGGACGTTTCCTGATGTACACGGAAACCGCTTATGGGCAGTTCCCTATTTGGCACCCGGATGCGGAGATCCGGATGATGGATTTGGAGAATCGGACAGCGATGGATATGTCTGCGTTGAATAGCCCGGATACGGATAGCTATCATTCTTGGAGTAGTAATAGTGATTGGGTCGTATTTAGTAGCCGCCGGGATAACGGTTTATATACTTTACCTTATATTTGTCATATAGGGAAAGACGGTAAGCCTTCGAAACCGTTCTTATTGCCTCAAGAAGATCCGGATAAGTATGACTATCAGTTGTATTCCTACAATATTCCGGAATTGACGAAAGGTGCCGTAGAGGTCAGCCCCTATGAGATCCAGCAAGTAGCCGAGAAAAATAAACCGGAGCAGGTTCGGTTTAAATGACCGGATCTATTTATATTCGCGTATAAATAAGAGATAAGATGACAAAAGATATTATAGCCGAATCTGTACAAAACGATTTACGGTATTTGCAATTGTTGGCACGGAGTTTCCCGACGATCGCGGATGCCAGTACGGAGATCATTAATCTGGAGGCGATCTTGAACCTACCGAAGGGTACGGAGCACTTCTTGAGTGATTTGCATGGCGAGGATCAAGCCTTTAGCCATGTGCTGAGAAACGCTTCCGGTGCCGTAAAGCGCAAGGTGAACGAGATTTTCAGTAATACGCTCCGGGAATCCGAGAAGAAGGAGCTTTGTTCCTTGATTTATTATCCGGAGGATAAGCTGGAACTGATCAAGAGCCAAGAGCAAGATCTGGAAGATTGGTATCAAGTTACCTTGAATCAATTGGTACGTGTTTGCCGGAACGTGTCCTCCAAATACACCCGTTCGAAAGTACGTAAGGCTTTACCCAAGGAGTTCTCCTATATTATTCAGGAGTTATTGCACGAGTCTTCCGTAGAGCCGAATAAATCCGCTTATGTGGATCAGATTATTTGTACGATCATCTCCACGGGACGTGCGGACGATTTCATTATCGCTATGTGTAACTTGATCCAACGGTTGACAATCGACCTGTTACATATCATCGGCGATATTTACGATCGGGGTCCGGGCGCTCATCTGATCATGGATATCCTTTGCGATTACCATAATTTCGATGTTCAATGGGGTAATCATGATATCTTGTGGATGGGAGCCGCTTCCGGTAATTTGGTAAGTATCGCCAACGTGATTCGTATGTGTTTACGCTTTGGTAATATGGCTACCTTAGAAGATGGATATGGCATCAATCTTTTGCCGTTGGCCACTTTCGCGATGGAGGCGTATGGGGATGATCCTTGCGCGTTATTCATGCCGAAAACAAAGTTCGCCGATAATGCAATGGATGAGAAGACCACCCGTTTGATCGCCCAGATGCACAAGGCGATCACCATCATCCAGTTCAAGCTGGAGGGTGAGATCATCCGCCGTCGTCCGGAGTTTGAGATGGATGACCGGATGTTGTTGCACCATATCGATCTGAAGCGGGGAGTGGTTCATATCGATGGAAAGGATTATACGCTTAAAGATACTAACTGGCCTACTTTAGACCCGAAAGATCCGTATCGTCTTTCTATTGAGGAAGAGGATTTGATCCGAAAGATATTGCATTCTTTTGAGAGCAGCGAGAAGATGAAAAAGCATATGCGTTGTTTCTTCCGGCATGGGGGAATGTATCAGGTTTGTAATTCCAATTTACTGTTTCATGCCTCTATCCCGATGAATCCGGATGGTACATTTAAGTCAGTACGTATCTTGGGGCAGGATTATAAGGGCCGTGCTTTGTTGGACCGTGTAGACCAACTGATCCGTACGGCTTATTTCAAGACCGGGGAACAGGAAGAAGTGGAATATGCGCATGATTATATCTGGTATCTTTGGGGCGGCAAGGACTCCCCGTTATTCGATAAAAGCAAGATGGCTACTTTCGAGCGTGCCTTTATCGAAGAGGCCGAGACTCATAAGGAGGAAAAAGGCGCTTATTATACGTTACGAGAGCAAGAGGAAATTTGTGATAAGATATTGGATGAGTTTGGGGTGACCGGTATGCATCGGCATATCATCAACGGACATGTCCCTGTCCGTTCCAATCAAGGTGAGAATCCCATTAAGGCGAATGGCAAGATGTTGGTAATCGATGGCGGTTTCTCCCGTCCGTATCATTTGGAAACCGGTATCGCGGGCTATACATTAGTATATCACTCCCGTGGTTTCCAGCTTGTGCAACACGAACCCTTCGAATCCCGGGCGAAAGCGATCGAGGAAGGCTTGGATATCAAATCCACCACGATCGTGGTAGAATTAAGCTCCCATCGCCAGATGGTGAAAGATACGGATAAGGGTGCGGATCTTCAAAGCCAGATCAAGGACTTGGAGAAACTTCTTTACGCCTATCGGAATGGGTTGATAAAGGAGAAGGAGAGGATGGAGAGATAGATTTTAGCGTAGTCCGTCCAGAACTATAGACAAGGATAAAGGGAGATTGACAAATTGACATTTTGTATTTTAAAGTCCCGGAGAATCGATTTTTCCGGGCTTATGGGCGTAAGGCTTCCGAAATTGAATGAAAATAATGGCAACACCTTGTCTTGTAGATGTATATCGTTTCCCTCCCTTTTCTTCCAGCGAAAAAGAGAGCCTCTATTTCTTGCTTAACAAGTAAAAGGAGGCTTTTTTATTCGGAAGTGATTGGTTTTTCATTCGGAAGTGATGCGAATCACAGTCGGAAGTATGCTACAACACTACCGTAAGTACCTTATAATACTACTGTAAGTATCTTACAACAGGGTTGTAATCGAGGGAAAAGTACTCTTTTTCTACCTTAAAACCACTAAAGAAACGATTTTCTCCTTATTTATGTTTGTAGATGAGCCTGTCGGGGAAAAGGATGTGTCACTATAAGTGGCTTATCGAAATGAAAACGTCACTCTTTAGGTTTATCCGTTGACATTTATTTTGATCTACCGAAAGACCTCCTGTTTGATTTTCCTTACTTTTTTACATAATCATAGTTTATTTCAATAGTTCGTTAAATTTTCCAGGCCCTAAGCGGCCCTGGCAGTAAATAAAAC
>OGOQ01002483.1_pt1 | contig 11366 bp, 9 predicted proteins | sample 1552691 | NCBI WGS metagenome assembly OGOQ01 (sample SAMEA2580209, study PRJEB22360) | human gut metagenome | biome: human gut; feature: human-associated habitat; material: faeces | place: Denmark | collected 2008/2010
CTGCTCAGAAGTACTGTAACTGGCTGCTTTTTTATTTGTTTTTCCAAAAACAGGCTCCTTTTTCAGTGCCCTCCACCAGGCACCGGGGGCTTTTTTATTTTGCCACCAGGCATCACGCTGGTTCTTGTACCCCAGTATAACGGTCACCGGCGCGTAGCGGAATTGAAAATCGCTGGCCGAAGAGTAAAGCAAAGGTAAAGGGCGTGCTGCTTCTGGAGCTTTTTGGGTCCCTAATCCCAAAAATCATATAGAATTTTGGGATTACAATCCCAAAAATCAGTATAAATTTTGGGATTAGGATTTTTTTTCTTATCTTTGTGCCGAAATTGAAACAAAGAACTTTATTAATAATGGAAAGGGTTTAATGATATGATACAACGTCAACTGCAAGATGTGATAGAGTCACGGATGTTTGCCGGAAAGGCTATCATCCTGATTGGAGCGAGACAGGTGGGAAAGAGTACGCTTTTCAAAATGATTCTTGAAAAGCATGACGAACCAACCCTGTCTTTGAATTGCGATGAGCCGGAGGTGATACAGATGCTGTCGCAGATTAACTCTGCTGAACTCAAACTGCTGATCGGGCATCATCGGATTGTAGTCATTGATGAAGCACAACGGGTAGAGAACATCGGAATGGTGTTGAAAAGAATCACAGATAATTTTTCTGATGTACAGCTACTGGTAACCGGTTCTTCCTCGTTTGATTTACAGAACAAACTAAACGAGCCGTTGACCGGACGTAAGTTTGAGTACCATCTCTTCCCCGTTTCTACAGGAGAGTTGCTCAAATCCCAGGGACTGTTGGGTGTTAAGCAGACGTTGGAAAATCGACTTATTTATGGGTCTTATCCTGATGTCATTAATCATGCAGCAGATGCGAAGGAGCTGCTTTATAATCTCGCCAACAGTTATCTTTATAAAGACTTACTCAATTTAGAAAGCGTTCGTCGTCCAGCTTTGCTGGGCAAGTTGCTTACAGCTTTGGCTTTACAGGTAACGAGCGAGGTTTCTTATAATGAGTTGGCACAAACGGTGGGAACAGATAACAAGACGGTGGAGAAATACATTGATTTGCTGGAGAAATGTTATATCATCTTTAAGTTGAGTGGGTTCAGTCGCAATCTTCGCACAGAATTAAAGAAGGCTAAGAAGTTTTATTTCTATGACAATGGTATCCGCAATGCCATTTTGCAGAATTTTGCTCCACTTTCGCTTCGCCAGGATGTTGGTGCCTTGTGGGAGAACTTCTTCATTAGTGAGCGGTTAAAGGCAAATCAGTATGCCGGTAGATATGTGAACAGTTATTTCTGGCGAACCAACCAGCAGCAGGAAATAGATTATATAGAGGAGTGTGACGGACAATTCTCTTTGTTTGAGATGAAATGGAATCCCAAGAGAGCCAACACTCAATTTCCGAATACCTTTCTTACTACATACGATGTGAAGGAAAAAGCCATCGTAACACCAGAGAATTGGTTGGAGTGGGTGCTATAAATAAAAGGTAAAAAGATCCTAGCGGGATGTTAAGCCAGCGAGGTTGCTCTTTTTAAAAGTAAAAGCCATAGTTTATTTAAAGCCCCCGGTGCTGAAGCACCGAGGGCTTTTATTTTACCATCAGGCATCACTAATAATTCATTCCGAAGTACCAGAGAGGGATGATGATTCCATGCCCCGCCTCTATATCGTCTTTTACGATACGTCCGTTTTTTACATCCTCTATCTGCTTTTTACCTTTCTTCCTTCCGCCAATCTCAAAGGTATAATCACCAATGGTAAAGTCGGAAACCCTGGAGGAAGTAACATCTTGTTTTTCTCTCATCTGATTGTAGAAGAAAGTTTCCCTTATGTTTCCAATGTTGGGATTAGAGGTGAGTACTGACATCAGACTTGGGTTATCTACGTATACTTTTTCTACCTTTCCCAGATTACGCATACCCGAAGTATCATCTCTGAGCAGACCTATCATTCCTGCACGCTCCAGATAGACAAGATAATCAGGCACGTTGTTCTTGCTTACTCCAATTTCTGTGGCGAGGTTCTCTACGCTTGGCTTGTAGGGAGCCAACCCGGAAAGAATGACGAGCATACGCTTCAGCTTGCGTGCTGTTGAAGCTTTCATATCAGCATATTGCGGAATGTCAACTTCTACCGTCTGGTCTATCACCTGCAGCATTCTTTGCGTAAAATCTCCCTCTATGGCAAATGGGTAATAGCCATGGTCGAGGTACGCTCTGAAAACAGGCAATGGATGTTCCAGCCCCGGAATCTCTACCTGGTGATTGAGTATTTCGTCGAGACTGAAAACTCTGGTCTTAATTCCTTCAAAAAGTTGCAGGTATTCCCTGAACGACATACCTTGCATCATATACATCAGCGCCCGACGGCTCAGATCAGCTTCGCCCTTCTTGATATCCAAGACCGATGAACCGGTAAAGATAAGGTTCAGGGATGGGTGCATGTCGTAAATTTGCTTCAGTTCTCTGCTCCAACCGGCATACTTATGAATTTCATCTATATAAAGATGTGTACCACCCTCCTTGATAAACTCGTCAGCAAAGTCGATTAAGGAATGATTTGAAAAATAGATGTTGTCGGCAGACACATACAGGTGATGGCCTTCCTTAGATAGCTTAATGCGCTGAAGTATCATGGTGGATTTTCCAACACCTCGCGGACCAACGATACCTACTAATCGTCCATTCCAGTTGATTTCATCATATTTATATCTGATGAAATCAAGCGGAGTACGTTTCAACAACTCCGCCATATATTCATATAGTTTATTGTCTATCATATCTTGCTCTTTTAGATGAATATCGTTTAAAACTGCAGCAAAGATACAAATAATCCCTCAATAAGGGATGAATTCTTTCGAAAAGTTCCCTCAATGAGGGATGAATTTAATCATTTTTATCCCTCATTGAGGGATTTTTGCACATTGTTATTAACAAATGAGTTCATGCTAAACTTCGCAAAAACGCAAGTTTGGCATGAACTCAACTTATAGCTTCAAAAGTTTGGCAAACTCCCAGACTACAATACCGGCGGTGACGCTGACATTCAGGGAATGCTTGGTGCCGAACTGAGGAATCTCCAGGCAGCCATCGCTCATATCTACGATGTTTTGCTTGACTCCCTTCACCTCGTTACCGAAGATGACGGCGTAGCCTTTGGAAAGTGAAGAGTGAGCCTCAGGCAGGTTCTGGAGCTTGGTGGAGCCTTCTACCTGCTCGATGCTATATACAAAGTAGCCTTTCTGCTTCAACTTCTCTACCGCCTCTTCGGTGGTCTTGAAGTATTCCCAATCCACGCTGTCTTCGCCACCCAACGCCGTCTTGTGAATCTCGACATTGGGAGGGGTGGCGGTAATTCCGCAGAGATACACCGCCTCTACACGGAAGGCATCACAGGAACGGAAAACACTTCCTACATTATATAACGAACGCACATCATCCAGGACTACTATCAGCGGTAGCTTCTCGGCTTCCTTGAATTCCTCCAGGGTAAGGCGGTTCATCTCTATCGTTCTTAATTTACGCATTATAATATACCTTTTATATATAATGTGACCAGAGGCGGTTAAGCCTCTGCCTCCTTGGTCTTGTAGGCAAGGGCGTACATGCGAATCTGCTTGATCATCGCCAGAAGACCATTGCTGCGGGTTGGACTCAAATGGTCTTTCAGACCAATCTTCTCTACGAAATAGAGATCGGCATCCATAATCTCGGTTGGGGTATGACCGCTCAACACACGGATGAGGAGGGCGATGATGCCCTTTACGATGAGCGCATCGCTGTCGGCTGTGAATACGAGCTTGCCATCTACATAATCGCATTGCAGCCATACGCGGCTCTGGCAGCCGTCGATAAGGTTCTGCTCGTTCTTGTATTTCTCGTCGAGAGGAGCCAACTCGTTGCCCAAGTCAATAAGCATCTGATACTTATCCATCCAGTCGGTGAAATCCTGGAACTCCTCTACTACTTCATCCTGCAATTCATTAATTGTTGCCATTATTTTATTTCTTTAATTTCGTTTACTGTAATCAACTTATAGAGCTTGTCGTTAGGGCGTACCTTATCTGGTACAGGGATAGAAACTCTCCAGCCCTGCTGCGCTGTTTCTACCGGTTTCAGGTCGTAGCGGATTTCATCGGCATGAAGATACATCACACCGGTGGTGTTACCCGTAATCAGCAGTTTCTCGCCCTTGTCGAAGGTAGATGCCTCTACGGCTACTTCTGCCACACCCAACTTAGAGAAGTATTTCATCACCTTACCCACAAGCACCTTCTTCTCGGTAGCTACGGAACCATAATGCTTGTTCCATTCACCGAGAGTCTGACCCTGGTAATAGCCATCCCAGAAACCACGGTTGAATACGGTGGCGAGTTTCTTATCCCACTCATCCTTCTTCTCCTCGGTAAAGGTGCCGTCGAGCACGGCAGCTATCGCCTCTTTGTAGCATTTTACGACGGTATATACGTATTCAGGACCGCGGGCACGACCCTCAATCTTGAAGACGCGCACGCCGGCATCCATCATGCGGTCGATGAAGCGGATGGTCTTCAGATCCTTCGGACTCATCACATACTTGTTGTCGATTTCGAGTTGGTTGCCAGTTTCGTTATCTGTAACAGTATAGCTGCGGCGGCAGATCTGCACACACTCACCACGGTTGGCAGAGCGGTTGGCATTGGCGAGACTCATGTAGCACTTGCCCGATACAGCCATGCACAGAGCACCATGACAGAACATTTCGATACGAATCTGCTTGCCCATCGGACCGCAGATGTTCTGCTGCTCTATCTGCTCGTGGATGTACTTCACCTGGTCCATGTTCAATTCACGTGCCAGTACGGAAACATCTGCAAAGCGTGCATAAAACTTCAAAGCCTCTGTGTTTGAGATATTTAACTGTGTGGATAAGTGAACCTCTTCGCCCACTTCGTTGCAATAGCTCATCACAGCCACATCGCTGGCGATGACGGCAGAGATGCCTGCCTCCTTGGCAGCATCAATGATTTCCTTCATCGTTGGGATGTCGTTGTCGTAGATGACTGTATTGACGGTGAGATAGGTCTTGATGCCATGCTCATTGCAGGTGGCAGCAATCTCTCGCAAATCATCGATGGTAAAATGGTTGGCAGAATGGGAACGCATGTTCAACTTGCCGATTCCGAAGTATACGGAGTCGGCGCCAGCCTGTATGGCAGCAGCCAAAGACTCGCGTGAGCCCACTGGTGCCATCACTTCAAATTCGTTTATCTTTGTATTCATGAATGCAATTTTCTAATTTCAGGTGCAAAGTTACACCAAAATGAAGACAAAACACAGAAAAATAGAGAAAAAATGAAAGAAATTCGATTATCTTGACAAATCGAATAAAATTATTTGCCTATATTTGCATACAAATAAGAATATTCCATCAGGATATTCGTTTTTTAATCAGGTTCAGTTTACAGCTGGCATAACATTAAATGAAAAAGCGCATGAAGAAAACATTGCTCTCAGGAATGTTTCTATTCCTCGCAATGGCCGCAATGGTTAGTTGCACTCAAGAAAACGTGATGCTTGAAACAACACCACAAGTAAAGAACCAAGAAGTTAGATTCAGCTTCTTCGAAAGTTCCATTGTGCCTATTGGCCAAGGAGAAGGAAGTTATCTGGCGAGAACGAGAGCCGGAGAGGAGGCGAAATCGCTCAAGGATGCACAGCTCTACACAGAACTGGAGGTATGCCTCATTCCAAAAGGGGACAATACCACTGCCGGCTACACTGTAAGACAGGAAAGCACGGAAGACAATTTCGGCAACGTAAGCCTCAATGTTCCACCAGGCGAATACACTCTCGTTGCCGCAGCCGTTAATACGAATATGGAACTGGAAGAGCGAATGAACATCAAAAACAGAAGCGAAATGACTTTTGCCAACAATATCGTACGCGACATGGCATATTGCTATCAGGATATCAAGGTGGAATCGGGTAGCCAGGCGGTAAGCCAGAATGTTTCGCTGAAACGTGGTGTGAGCTGCTTTGTACTCAACGGCAACGACAAGCCTACCCTGAACGGCAACTCGTATGACATCACAGTAAGCGGAAACTGCGGTTACGTATTCAACCCTTCTACCGGATTCTGTAAAGAGAAAGCTGATATCGCCCGAAGCTGGACATTCGACCCTAAAAAATACCAGACCAAACACGTCGGTTTTGATGTGTTTGTCCTTCTGGGTGCTGATGACGTGACCAACCTCCAAGTAACAGCCGAAAGTAAAGATAAGGAGGGAAAAGCCATCAAAACCTGCAGTTTTGACAACGTGCATCTGGTAATCGGAAAAAAGACCATCTATACGGGTCCGCTGTACACCTATAAAAATGGTATGTCGTTCAGTATCAGCGAACCGACGATGCCGAAATCGGATTATGGCAAGGTATTTCAATGACACTAAGGAGAATTAAGAAAGATTAATGCCACAGATTAAAATCTTTTTTGTATTTTTGCGGCATGGAAAGAAAGAAAATCATAACTATAGGACTCGCTCTGCTTGTATTCGCCGGGTGCGGATACAGGCAGCAGCGGGCAGATATCGCTGAGACAGGTGGAGGGGAAGACTGTCTGCCGGAGCATATCCACCTGATCAGTACTACACCCGTCAAGGACCAGGGCAACAGCGAACTCAGCTGGGCATACGGCATGCTTGCCACCATCGAAAGCGAGCATATCATGAAGGGAGATTCCGTGAATCTCTCCATCGCCTACGTAGCCCGCATGATGCTGGAAGAACAGGCGCTGGAATATTACTTTGCACAGGGAAAGAAGAATATCAGCCTGCGCGGTACTGCCCCGATGCTGATACATTATATAGATAAGTATGGTGCGCAGCCGTACGACAGCTATGAAGACCCGAAGCACGTGAACTACAAGGTGCTCTGCCGCAAGGTGCAGAAACTGTGCGACGGTGCCATCTCGAAGAAGACGGGCATCGGTCAGCTCAAGGAGGAACTGAACGACCTGTTTGACGCAGAAATAGGCTACATGCCTGCCAAAGCCGTACACATGCTGGGCGCCGAATATACCCCTCAGGAGTTTGCCCACAGCGTATGTTATCCTGAGGAGTATGTATCACTCACCAGTTTCTCTCATCATCCTTACAGAGAATACTTTGCACTCGAGGTTCCTGATAACCGGATGCACGATGCTTACCTGAACCTTCCGCTCGACGAGCTGATGCTCCACATACAGAAGGCAGTAGAAAAAGGGCATCCGGTATGCTGGGAAGGCGACATCAGCGAACCGGGATTCAAAGCACCCCGAAAGAACTGTGTCGACATACAGCAGATGGAACGCCCCGTGACCCAGGCTTCGCGACAGAAGGAGTTTGAACAGCTCCGCACCACCGATGATCATGTGATGGAAATCATAGGTACCTTCATGAAAGGCAAGCAGAGATTCTACGCCTGCCGCAATTCATGGGGTAAAAACTGGGGCAACAAGGGACTCATCTACCTGTCGGAAGACTATCTGCGCCTCAAGACCATCGCCGTATCTATGAGCGAAGAGGCGTATCTGTACGACCGCCCAGGACGATGAACGGTTCCATGAGGCAGCATAATCCTCCTCTCTATATATAATAAGGTATAAGTCACAGAACAGACTTCTGGTATGAAGAAAATGTTAAAATGGTTGACATACATCAAATAGCTGTTAAATAGCACGTGTGTGCGCACACACATAGTTGATTTATATCAAAAAAGAGGCTTTTTTATGTGATTTTCTCTTAAAACATTTGGTGGGTTCGGAAAATCGTCGTACCTTTGCATCGTCAATAAGACAAAAAGGTTATTAGGTTTTTAGGTTAAGATTGTTAGTTGTTTTAGGTTATTAGTTAGTTTATAGGTAAATTTAAGATTGTTTATTCAGAGAAACGGTATTAGTTAAGGTAAAGAAAAGATTGTTTATTCAAGGACAACAAAAAGTTTAGGTTATTAGGTTTTTAGGTTTAAGATTGTTAGTTGTTTTTTTATTAGGTTTTAGTTTAAAGGTAAATTTAAAGATTGTTTATTCAAGGAATAACAGGATAATTTCAACAGGTGAGTTGAAGGTAAAAAGATCAAATGTATGGGATAACCAAAGATGACGCCTGAGCAGAATTGCTGCTTCGGGCTTCGTAATGGAAAGGGAAACAAAACCCTTGAGTTATGAGAAATTTGGGAATATCGAATTTAAAGAGCGCAATTTCGAAATATTCGAAGTTGCGCTCTTTGTTTTTTGACTTCTTTACACCTATTAATTCTTAACTCCTTTACTCCTAGACTGGAGAAAGTTCAATTTAAGAAAAAATAACCGCTAAATTATTTTGTTTTACCAACGAAAAATCGTAATTTTGCAGAAGATATATAAAGATAAGAAATTATGGCAAGACATCCTCTCTGGAACGAAGAAAACTGGCTCCTGCTGCTGCAGCTGTACCAGAAGAAGCCTATGGGCGTGAAACCTCTCTACTCGAAAGGGATGGTCGACTTGAGTCTGGAACTGCACATTCCTCCTGAATTTCTGCACGAACAGATGTTTAAACTCAGAATGGTGACTCCGAGAATCAAGCGACTATGGGAGAAGTATGCCGATAAACCACAGCTGCTGAAGCGCGACATACAGCGCATCAGGCAGATGAACGGCTGCGGAAACGCCATGAAGTTCTTCGAGGGAGTGGAAGTGAAGGAAACATTCGAGAAAAACTGGGAACCACTGGAAGGCGAACCATCGCTCACACCCGTAAAACTCATCATTATCCTCGACCTCTACTTCCAGCTCACACCAATCACCATGGTGCCGGAAACACCGGAAATCATCGACCTGGGCAAACTCATCAAAACATCACCGAAGGTCATTGCCGAGGCGATGGGCGTATTCATGTACTGCGATCCTTATCTCAACCGCGAAGATGTACTGATACACCCGCTGCTAGAAGCATGCAGCGACATCTGGCACCAATACGGAAACGGAAATCCAGACAAGCTTTACCAGCTTGCCAACGAACTAAAAGAATACTTTAAGTAATTATGGCTCAAAAACTCATACAGACACAGGCACAGAAGTTACAGCAACTTCAAAGACTTTCAGCCCAGCAAATGCTGCAGGTGAAACTGTTGGAAATGCCGCTCACGGAACTGGAAGACAGTATCAATGCAGAACTGGACGATAATCCCGCTTTGGAAAGCGAGAACCCAGACGATATGCTCAACGAGAATGTCGCCAATGATGATTCGCCCGCAGATGATGAGTACGACAACAGCAACGATGAGGATGCCTACGAGGCTGAATCTGAAAAAGAAGCAAGAAAAGACGAACTGGACCAGGCGCTGGAAAGCATCGGAAAAGATGACCAGATGCCTGACTACAATACAGACAGATACAACAACCAGGACAGCGCCGACTACGAAGAAATGATTTACGGCGACACCACCTCTTTCTATGATAAGCTGAAGGAACAGATGGACATGCAGCCGCTCAGCGACAAGGAAAAGAAAGTGATGGAATATCTCATTGGTTCACTGGATGACGACGGACTGCTCCGCAAGGATCTAGACAGTATCTGCGATGAACTCGCTATCTATCACAACATCGATGTTACGGAAAAAGACATCGAGCATGTACTCCACATCCTACAGACATTCGACCCAGCCGGTGTAGGAGGAAGAAGTCTGCAGGAATGCCTTCTGCTGCAGGTTAAGCGACTGCCGAGAGGTGTGCTCCGCAAAACGATGGAAGAGGTGTTTACCGACTATTTTGAAGAGTTTACCAAGAAACATTGGGACAAGATCAAGGCAGGATTGGAACTGAACGATACACAGGTAGAAACCCTGCAGGAAGAAATCAGAAAACTGAATCCGAAACCGGGCGCATCGATGGGCGAAACCGAGGGCAGAAACATGCAGCAGATTACCCCCGACTTCATCATCGACACCAATGACGACGGAACGATTACATTCTCGCTGAACCGCGGCAACATTCCGCAACTGACAGTTTCGCCATCATTCACCGACATGATTGACACCTACAGGAAGCATAAAGACAAGATGAGCAGAAGCGATAAGGAAGCCCTGCTCTACGCCAAGGAAAAGGTGGACAAGGCACAGGGATTCATCGAAGCCATCAAGCAGAGAAGACATACCCTCATCGTCACCATGAAGGCGATCATCGACATACAGCGGCAGTTCTTCTTGGATGGAGACGAGGCTGACCTGAAACCGATGATTCTGAAGGATGTGGCAGACCGCACGGGACTGGACATCAGTACCATCTCGAGAGTGAGCAACGTGAAGTATGCCCAAACCAAATGGGGCACCTTCCCGCTGAAGTTCTTCTTCACAGACAGCTACACTACTGAAGACGGCGAAGAGATGTCTACCCGCAAAATCAAGATTGCCCTGCACGACATCATCGAGAAAGAAGACAAGAAAAAGCCGCTCAGCGATGATGCTCTCGCCAAACTGCTGAAGGAGAAGGGATTCCCTATCGCCCGACGAACCGTGGCAAAATATAGGGAACAACTGGGCATTCCGGTGGCACGACTCAGGAAATAAGCCGGTGCTCACCACAAAATATTTGAGAGATAAAAAGAATATATACGTTATTAGTGTTATGAAAGAGAAGAATATCATATTGACAGCACGCATCATGAGCATGATCTTCACGCCCTTCTATCTGCCGATGGTAGGACTGATTGCTCTGTTCATCTTCAGTTATATGTCGCTGTTACCGATAGGATACAAACTGGTGATGCTGGGCATGGTCTATCTCCTGACCGTCGTTGCTCCATCGCTACTCATCCACCTCTACCGTATGGTTCAGGGCTGGACCTCGCGTGAGTTGGGCAAGAAGGAGCGCCGTATCGTGCCTTACATCCTCTCTATCGTATGCTACTTCGGCTGTTTCTTCTGGATGGAATACCGCAATACGCCTCGTGTCATCAGCATCATCGTAGTGGTAGCGCTGGCGATACAGATGATTTGTGCCTTCATCAATGTATGGTGGAAGATCAGCACCCATACGGCAGCCATCGGAGGTGTGGCAGGAGCCCTGGTGTCTTATTCTGTAGCCTTCGATTTCAATCCGCTGTGGTGGCTCTGCATCGTACTGCTGATGGCAGGCTCAGTAGGAAGTGCCCGTATGATACTCCGACAACATACGCTGTCACAGGTAGTTGCAGGATTTCTGATAGGCACCGCCTGTGCTATATTGGTAATATAAAGTTTATAATAAAATATAAGAAGAAATGAAACCATTAGTAAGCATTATTATGGGCAGCACTAGCGATCTGCCTGTTATGGAAAAAGCATGTAAGTGGTTGAACGACAACCAGATTC
>OGOQ01002484.1_pt1 | contig 11365 bp, 6 predicted proteins | sample 1552691 | NCBI WGS metagenome assembly OGOQ01 (sample SAMEA2580209, study PRJEB22360) | human gut metagenome | biome: human gut; feature: human-associated habitat; material: faeces | place: Denmark | collected 2008/2010
ACTGCCTCTCCTACTTTGTATTCAGTCTACATACACTACAAATTATCCCCCTGATATTCTGTAGTATTGTCTGCCTGTCTCTCCCACAAGCCCCATTAGCTGAAGTTCTGTCAGAAGAGCACAGACTTTTGATGCTGAAAAACCGGTTTTTCGTATTAAATTATCCAGATTTTCAGGTCGTAAATCGAGACCACTATACACCAAATCCAAATCCGGCGCAAGCCCCAACTTCTTTTTTTCCACATTTTGAGGTCTGTTTTTTGCCTCGATTCCCCATTCCATAAGCATGATTTCCGGGCTGTAAGCGATTCCTGCACCATCGAAAATCAGCTTGTTGCAGCCTCTGCTCAGTTCCTCTGTCACAGCTCCCGGAAGGGCATAAACACTGTGTCCATGTTCCAGGGCAAAGTTTGCAGTGATCAGGGAACCGCTCTGTTCCTTGGCTTCTACCACAAGAACAGCATCGGAAAGTCCGCTGATGATCCGGTTTCTTGCCGGAAAAGCCCAGTTCACAGGCGGAGAGCCCGGGGGAAGCTCGCTGATGATCCCGCCGCCTTTTTCCAGGATCCGCTGATAAAGCCATCTGTTGGAATTGGGATAACACACGTCCACTCCGCTTCCCAGCACTGCAAAAGTAGGAGTGTCCGTATCCAGTGCACCTTTATGCCCCTCTGCATCAATTCCTCTTGCCATTCCACTGATGATCTGCACACCGTAGCTTGCCATGGTTCTTGCATATTTAAATGCCTGACATCTGCCATAAGGACTGCACATGCGAGCACCTACCACTGCTGCAGCAGGCTTCTTCGGATCTGGCAGGTTTCCGATGTAGTACAGTTTTTTTGGCATTCCGGAAAGTTTTCTCAAACGATCTGGAAAATTGGAATCCTCTATAGTTAAACATTTGATTTTCTGCATTGCTTCCATACTAAAATACCTCCCTGCGTGCGGTTTTATGAATAAATTCATTCAGCTTCTGTACTTCTTATCAAATGCTTTGTAAGTAAGGGCTTCTGCAACATGTCTTGTGTGTATCAGTTCCTCCCCTTCCATATCCGCAATGGTGCGTGAAACCTTCAGAATCCGGTGATAGGATCTTGCACTGAGTTCCATAAGCTCAAAAGCATTTTTTGCCACCTGAAAGGCATTCTCTGTCAGCACACAGTATTTCCGTATCTGCTTCCCGGACAGTTCTCCGTTGAAACAGATTTTCTCATTCTGGTAGCGTTTCTGCTGTATTCTTCTGGCTTTTTCCACTCTTTTCCGGATAAGGGCAGAACTTTCTCCTGACTTTTCTCCTGAGATCTGGGAAAAATTAACAGGCGGCACATCTGCACATAGATCGATCCGCTCCAGAAGGGGCTGGCTCAGCTTATGAAGATAATGACTCACCTCGCCAGGTGTGCACCTGCATTTATTCATATCCGGATAATAGCCGCAGGGACAAGGGTTCATGGCTGCTACCAGAATAAATCCCGCCGGAAACACGTACGTTCCACTTGCCCTTGACAGCTGGATCTGCTTGTCCTCCAGGGGCTGTCGCAGCACTTCCAGGCTGCCTCTTGCAAATTCCGGCATTTCATCCAGAAACAGAACGCCTCTGTGAGCCAGGGTCACTTCACCGGGACCCGGGATCCTTCCGCCTCCAGCCAGAGCTGCAGACGAACTGGTATGATGCGGACTTCGAAAGGGTCTTGCCTTAATTAATGGTCTCTTTGGACTTAAAAGTCCAGCAATGCTGTAGATTTTTGTAAGCTCCAGGCTTTCCTCAAAAGTAAGAGAGGGCATGATCGTAGGTATTCTTTTGGCAAGCATGGTCTTCCCAGTGCCCGGAGGGCCGATAAACAGGATGTTGTGAAACCCGCTGACTGCAATCTCAGCAGCTCTTCTGGCACTCTCCTGACCACAGATTTCCCCGAAATCCACCAGATTCTCTTCTGCCTGATTCTCTTCTGAATTTTCCTCTGAAAACTGATTTTCTTTTCCAAATGCATCCGGATCTGAGACAAGCTTCAAAACTTCTTTTATATTTTGGACTCCGACCACTTTCATATCCTTCACCAGAGCTCCTTCTGCCAGATTTTCAAACGGAATGATACAATACCGGCATCCCAGTTCCCTTGCCCGGATCACTCTTGGCAGCACTCCGGATACACTTCTTACCTCCCCATTCAGACTGAGTTCGCCAACCACCATTACATTCCGAAGAAGCTGTGGTTCTATAAATCCCGATGCTGCCAGCACTGCTGCTGCCACGGGCAGGTCAAAACCGGCCCCTTCTTTTCGCAGATCAGCAGGTGCCAGATTCACCGTCACCTTCTTAGGCGGCAGACTGATCCCATTATTTTTTAACGCTGTGCGCACTCTGTCCTGTGCTTCTTTCACCTGGGTGCTGGGAAATCCAACCATGGTAAAACAAGGCAGACCGCTGCTTACATCAGCTTCCACCTGAACCGGGCAGACTTCCATTCCGGAAATCGCCGCTGATAAAACACTTGCAAACAATCTTATCCCTTTCTGCAGATACAGTCCTTCCCCATATACGAATCTGCTCTGCCATTTCAATGTATCTCTGGAATAAAAAAGAATAAAAGTTAAAAAGATATGATTAAAAGATATATAAAATTCATTATAGCCCATTTTGCTCTGAATTGCAATAGTGCATTTCGTTCTGATTTATACTTTCTGAAAGGATTCGGGGACAGACGGTTTTCGTTGTTCGTTACATTTGGTCCCTGCAGACTCTACAGAAGAAAAAGAGGTGAACCTATGAAATTTCAGAGAATTCAAGACCTTCGGACAGACGCTGATCTGTCCCAGAAGCAGATCAGTGATATCCTTCACATCAGCCAGCGTTCCTACTCCCACTACGAAACTGGCTCCAGGAACATTCCAATCGAAATGCTGATCCGCCTTGCAAATTATTATGAAACCAGCATTGACTATCTGGTTGGCCGTACTGATAATAAAAAAATGCCGTAATTGCAAAGATACTGAACAGGTACAAAATGAGGGGGATGCGATTTCCCCCTCATTTTCTATACCATAAATAAAGTTATTACCATTCACTCGTAACATTCCGTAAAGTATTTTTCATATATCCGTTACTTTCCTTCACTTCGAAGCTTTCCTTCCGTATCTGCAATTTTCTGAATATTTGCGACTTCATATTCATTAAACACAGAAGTATCTGCATCAAAGGTCTCCGGCTCCACAGTTCCCTTATACCAGGATTTACTGTTAAAATAATCCGCAATTCTCTGTGTCACAAATTTCCTGCCATGTCGGGCATAAATCTCATTTTTCGCCAGTTCCAGCTGGTCAGATGAATAGCCTGACAAATCCTCATCTGTAAGGTATCGGCTGTTGCTGTCCGGGAATATATAATCCCTGGAAGAGAGATCCATTTTATCTGTATTATCAGCCGGAGTCACGGAAGGTACCTGTGTCACAGAAGCGGCTTTCTCCCTTGTAAGGACCCCATCTACCTTTGGTGTCACCCCGGCACCCTCTGCAGCGGAAGCTGTATTAAGGCGCAGATAAAGTTTGCCCTGATCAAAGGTCATATTTCCACGCACCTGGTTTCCCCAGGAATCTGTAAAGGAAAGCTTTGCTGCATTTCCAGCCACTTTTGCAGTATCCGAAGCTTCCGAAACCTCAGTGCCGGCATTGTCACCAGCCTGAGAAAAAGTAAAAGTAACAGACTTCAGGGTAAGGTCGTCTATAGACAGTGTCACCAGTCCATCCTTGCTGTACCAGGTTCCCATATAATCACTAGCCATGAACGCCGGTGCCCTGGTAATCACTGGAGTCGGTGTCACTGTGGGCACCCTTTCCAGAGCCTCAATGGCAGCCTTCTTCTGCTGCTCCTTCTGAATCTTTTTCTTATGTTCGGCAAACAGAAGCCCCGCTGCTCCAATCATGATAAATATGGCGATCAGAGCAAACAGCGTTGCTTTTAGTACATCTTTGTTGTGCTTTTTCACAGGCAGTCACCTCCTGTTTATTCCTGTTTATTCCTGTCCGTTCCAGCAATAAGTGCAAAGCTTGCACGGTTCAATATCAATTGACTTCTTCAGATCATCCAGACGATGATATTTCAGGGATGTAAAATTCAGTTCCTTGCGGATTTCTTCCAGCATTTCTTTGTAGTTTGTAGAATCCGGATTTGCATAATCCTGCAAAATCCTGTCTGATACATTGTCCCCTTCACGTTTCGCAATGATCCTTCTTGTGATCAGATCCATCTCTGACTTAGAGCGTGAGAAATTCAGGTACTTACATCCATATAAAAGCGGCGGGCAGGCAGGTCTGATATGAACCTCCTTAGCACCATTGTTATAGAGGAATTCTGTTGTCTCACGAAGCTGGGTACCTCTTACAATAGAGTCGTCAATCATAAGGAGGCTTTTATCTTTGATCAGTTTATGTACTGGGATCAGCTTCATTCTGGCGATAAGATTTCGCTGGCTCTGCTGGGTCGGCATAAAAGATCTTGGCCATGTGGGCGTATATTTAATAAACGGACGAGCAAACGGCACACCAGAGCGGTTAGCATAGCCGATGGCATGTGCAATACCGGAATCCGGTACTCCTGCAACCAGATCCGGATTCACTTCTCCGGCATCTCTTCCTGCCAGAATATCACCGCATTTGTAACGCATTTCCTCTACATTTACCCCCTCATAAGTAGAGGTTGGATATCCATAATATACCCAGAGAAAAGAACAGATTCGCATCTTGTCTCCTGGCTTCTGCAGAACCTGGACGCCCTCCGGGGTGATAAAATCAATCTCTCCAGGTCCCAGCTCTTTCAAGTCTTCATAGCCAAGATTAATGTAGGCATGACTTTCAAAAGAAGCACAACATGCATCTTCCTTCTTGCCGATTACAAGAGGAGTTCTTCCATAACGGTCGCGTGCTGCGTAAATGCCCTCCCCTGTCATGAGAAGAAGGGTCATAGAGCCCTCGATCATTTCCTGGGCATAGCGGATTCCCTCAACAATACTGTCTTTCTGATTGATCAGCGCTGCAGTTACCTCTGTAGGATTCACACTGCCACCGCTCATCTCCAGAAAATGGGTATGCCCGTCTTTGAAGCATTTCTCTACCAAAGCTTCTATATTATTGATCTTGCCTACTGTTGTAATTGCAAAATTTCCCAGATGGGAGCGCACCAGAAGAGGCTGCGGTTCATTGTCAGAAATACAGCCTATTCCAAGATTGCCTTCCATCTCTGCCACATCTTTGTCAAATTTGGTACGGAACGGTGAGTTCTCAATATTATGGATCACACGGTTAAATCCACTGCTCCTGCTATAAACGGTCATTCCGCCCCTTCTTGTACCCAGATGGGAGTGATAATCAATTCCAAAAAAAAGATCCATTACACAATCAGACTTTGACGCAACACCAAAAATTCCACCCATTTTTCTTTAGTCTCCTTATTTTTTCTCCTTTATAACGCCTTTTCTGTAGGCATCCAAAAGCTGTTTCAGCTCCTGAATTCGTTCTTTCAGTGCCTTACCGTTATCCGTATCTCCCACAAGGGCACGCCTTGGATTATAGCGGACAGCCACACGGTTGGACACAATGTCCCTCTCTGTTTCCACTGCATCTTCCGCCGAAGTAAAAGGCTCATGGGCAGTCAGGCTCAGACCATAGGAACTGTAAACAAGAGTATATCCGGCAATACCGGTCACATTCCGGTATGCCTCACAAAAACCACCGTCAATTACGATCACCTTACCATCACATTTCACCGGATTCTCTCCCTCCAGCTGATGAACAGGCACGTGACCATTGATAATATGCCCTTCTTCCGGATCCAGCCCGAATTCTTCCAGCATACGATTTACTACCTCTTCTTTTTCCCAAAGGTGATAGTAGGCATTCTTTTTCTCTTTGTGTGTCTCTTTATCTGCGATAAAATAGCGCTCGAAGGTGGTCATTTTATCTTTTCCATAAAGGGGAGAATTAGGCCCGGCCCAGATATACCACAGAATATCCTGGCTTGCCTTCTTCTCCTTCTCATCTACGGTAAAAAATGCTTTTCTTACGTAGGCTTCCAGTTTATCATAAAGTGCCTTGCCTTTACAAGTCTCACCGTAAATCTCAACTTCTTTCAGAGTTCCATCCTCGTTCAGCGGAATACTTCCATGGAAAAGAAGGTTCCCGTTATAGGTCTTATAAAGGCCGCCTTTATCCAGAAGCAGCTGCATGTGGTTCTGAAGCTTCTCGCAGTTCCGAAATGCTGAGCTCAGGCGCTCCACTACTTCTTTTTCCCTATCTGTCAACTCATAGGGATGTTCCCAGTCAATGGTTGGAAAATGGGTGTCCAGAAGATTATGCACGCTTCCATCCGGCAGCTGCACAGTGCCCTTCTCCGGATCAATCCCCTCCAGAACGCATCGATTCTCCATATGAAAATCCGGATGTTCTTTCGCCAGTACCCCTTCCAGCTTAAACTGGATAATGGAAATGGCTTTGTGCATTTTCCTGCTCAGCTCTTTCTCAAGAGCATTGTAATTGGAAGGATTGCCATGTACTTCAAATACCTGGCAGGGATCATCCCCGTAAACCTCCATGGCAAAAGCAGCAAGAGGCATCATATTGATTCCATAACCATCCTCCAGAATATCCAGATTGCCGTAACGGATACTGTTACGGATCACTGTGGCCATACAGGCAGCCTGTCCTACAGCGGCGCCCATCCATACCACATCATGGTTTCCCCATTGAATATCCAGAGAATGATAATCCATCAGTCTGTCCATAATAAAATGAGGACCGGGACCTCTGTCATATATATCGCCAAGCACATGAAGGTGGTCTACAACCAGTCTCTGGATCAGTTCAGCAAGAGCGATAATGAAGTTCTCTGCCCTGCCGATATCTATGATGGTATCCACAATGGAATCATAATAAGCCTCTTTATCCAGAACTTCTGCTTTCTCCGTGATCAGCTCTTCGATCACATATGCATAATCCGAAGGCAATGCCTTACGAACCTTGGATCTGGTATATTTGGAGGCAGTTGTCTTGCACACCTCAATGAGACGGTACAGGGTGATCTTGTACCAGTTCTGCATATCAGACTCTTTTTTCTTCACATAGGCAATTTTTTCTTTCGGGTAATACACAAGAGTTGCCAGGGAACGCTTATCACTGTTGCTTAAGGTATGTCCAAATACATCATCTATCTTCTTTCGCACAGCTCCCGAACCGTTTCGAAGCACATGGGAAAAAGCCTCGTACTCTCCGTGGATATCGGAAAGAAAATGCTCGGTGCCTTTTGGAAGATTGAGAATGGACTGAAGGTTGATGATCTCTGTAGAAGCCTTCCCGATGGTGGGGTAGAGCTCCGCCAGACGTTGTAGGTAGCGCAGTTCTTCTGTTTTCATGGAACCTCCTAAATTCATATTACTCTTATTTAACCAGCGTTAGTAATTGTGACGCACATCTTGCGGAAAGCCTTTTTCAAACACGCTCTAGAAATCAAACAATGAAATCTGATTGGACTGTGGAATATCTCCAAATAATCCAAGTTTATCCATCAAATCAATTACGGTCTTGCTGACCTTGGTCCTGTCACGGAAATCATCCTTGGAAAGAAATCTTCCCTGTACAGCAGCATCCACTACAGCATCTGCCGCCTTATCTCCAAGACCTTCTATAGAATCAATGGACGGCATCAGTTTTCCTTCTATGATCTGGAAACGATGTGCCTTCGCCCGGTAAATATCAATGGGCATAAAATCATAACCTCTTGCATACATTTCCTGGACAATACGCATATCTTTCAGGGTATCCTGCTCTTTTTTGGATGCAGCGTCCCCTTTCTTGCGTATCTCTGCCATATAAAACTCCAGCTTTTCTTTTCCCATACACATCAGTTCATAGGAAAAAGCTGTGGCACGGATACTGAAATATGCACCGTAATAAGCCAGCGGCTGGAATACCTTGAACCAGGCGATTCTGTATGCCATCATAACGTAAGCTGCCGCATGGGCTTTCGGGAACATGTATTTGATTTTTTTGCAGGACCAGATGTACCAGTCCGGAACGCCGTGTTCTTTCATAGTGGTGATCCACTCATCCCGGAGACCTTTTCCTTTACGGACGCTCTCCATAATAGTAAAGGCAAGACCACTTTCCACACCCTGACCGATCAGGTAGATCATAATATCATCTCGGGTACAGATTGCCGTGGAAATAGTAGCTTTTCCCTCTTCGATCAGTGTCTGCGCATTTCCCAGCCATACATCCGTACCGTGGGAAAGTCCGGCAATACGGACCAGATCAGAAAAATATTTCGGCTTGGTATCCACAAGCATCTGCATGGCGAAATCAGTACCAAATTCTGGAATTCCCAGACAGCCAAGCTTGCAGCCGCCGATATCCTTCGGATCAATTCCAAGAGCTTCTGTACTGGCAAAAAGTGACATAACCGCCTTGTCATCAAGAGGAACCTCTCTTGCATTCAGGTCTGTCATATCCTCAAGGGTACGGATCATGGTGGGATCATCGTGTCCCAGAATATCCAGCTTCAGCAGGTTTCCATCAATGGAATGGTAGTCAAAATGGGTGGTGATAAATCCACTGCTGGAATCGTTCGCCGGGTACTGGACCGGGGTAAATTTCTCTATTTCCTCTCCCATTGGGAGTACAATAATTCCGCCAGGATGCTGTCCGGTGCTTCGCCGGATACCGGTACACCCCTGTACAATACGGTTGATCTCGCAGGAACGCTTGTGCTGTCCCCGCTCTTCAAAATAGTTCTTTACATATCCGAATGCGGTTTTATCCGCAAGGGTACCGATGGTTCCCGCCTTGAAGGTCTGACCTTTTCCGAATATAACCTCTGTATAATGATGGGCATTGGACTGATACTCTCCTGAGAAGTTCAGGTCAATATCAGGCTCCTTATCTCCTTTGAATCCAAGGAAGGTCTCAAAGGGAATGTCAAAGCCCTGTTTGGTCATCCTGGTGCCGCACTTTGGACAGATCCTGTCTGGCATATCGCATCCCGCCATACCGGAAAAAGCCTTGATCTCCGGAGAATCAAAGTCACTGTACTTACACTCCGGATTGGGGCACAGATAATGGGGTGGCAGAGGATTTACCTCTGTAATACCAGACATGGTAGCCGCTAAAGAAGAACCTACAGACCCTCGGGAGCCCACCAGATAACCATCTGCATTGGACTTCCACACCAGCTTCTGGGCAATAATATACATCACCGCATATCCATTGGAAATAATGGAATTCAGCTCTTTGTCCAGACGGTCTTCTACGATCTTGGGAAGCACTTCACCATACATTTCATGGGCTTTCTGGAAACACATATCCTTTAAGTCCTGGTCAGAATTCTCAATAACCGGCGGATATTTATCCGGATGGATCGGTGACATTTTCTCTATCATATCCGCAATCTTCACTGTATTTGTAATTACCACTTCCTCTGCCTTCTCGCTTCCCAGATAGGAAAACTCCTCCAGCATTTCCTCAGTAGTGCGAAGATAAAGAGGTGCCTGATTGTCGGCATCCTTGAAGCCGCTTCCAGCCATGATAATACGACGGTAGATTTCATCCTGGGGATCCATAAAGTGAACGTCACAGGTAGCAACAACCGGCTTGTTAAACTGTTCACCAAGCTTTACAATTTTTTTGTTGATCTCAATCAGATCCTCTTTCGAATGAATCGTATCATTCTTTTCATCCTCCACCATGAACATATTGTTCCCAAGGGGCTGGATTTCCAGATAATCATAAAAGCTTACCAGCCTTGCGATTTCCTGCTCCGGTGCATTGCGCAAAAGAGCCTGGTAAAGCTCACCAGCCTCGCAGGCACTTCCAATAAGAAGTCCCTCCCGATGTGCCTCAAACACGCTCTTTGGCACACGGGGTCTGTGGTTAAAGTACTTGATATGGGACTGGCTTACCAGCTTGTACAGATTGATACGGCCGGTCTCATTCCGCATGAAAATAACGGCATGGTAAGTAGGCAGTTTCTTAATGGTGTCCGGGGAAACCTTTCCCTGCTCATTCAGCTTGTCTACATCCGTAATATCTCTTTCCCTGCACATTCCCACGAATTTCTCGAAAATACGTGCCGTACACTCTGCGTCATCAACTGCACGATGGTGATGATCTAGGGAAACGCCAACTGCCTTGGCAACGGTATCCAGCTTAAAACGGTTCAGCGCAGGCAGCAGGAATCGTGCCATACCTACCGTATCCACATAGGTGAAATCATTTGGGATGCCCATGCGGTTACAATTCTCTATAATAAAACTCATATCGAAATCTGCGTTGTGGGCTACCATTGTAGCTCCTTCACAAAATTTCAGGAATTCCGGTAAAATTTCTTCAATTGGACGGGCATTCATAACCATGCTGTCATTAATACTGGTCAGCTGCTCAATTCGAAATGGAATTGGAACCTGAGGATTAACAAATGTGGAAAAACGATCTGTGATCTTTCCATTTTCCACCAATACAGCACCAATTTCAATGATCTTACAGGTAAGGGGGGAAAATCCTGTGGTCTCAATGTCGAAAACCACGAATCTTCCGTCCAGGGACTGTTTTTTCGGGTTGGTGACCATACCCTTTAAGTCGTCTACCAGATAGGCCTCCATACCGTAAAGCACCTTAAAATCAGAATCCTTTGGCACGCAGCCTCCCCACGCATCAAAGCAATGGTTTGCCTCCGGGAAAGCCTGCACCACACCATGATCTGTGATGGCAATGGCAGGATGCCCCCACTCGTAGGCACGTTTTACCAGCGCTTTTGCCTCGGTTACACCATCCATATCGCTCATTTTCGTATGACAGTGAAGTTCCACACGCTTCTGAGGGCTGGTGTCCACTCTGGAGCTGCGGAAATCGGAGATTTTCTTAATTCCGGAGATGGAGCCTATGGTAAGCTCACCATCGAAACGGTCAATAGAAGTAACGCCTTTGATTTTCAGGAAGGCACCTTTTTTCACATGCTCTTTGATCTCCGGCACCTGCTCATTGCGCAGGAACATTTTTACTGTGATGGAATCTGTGAAGTCCGTAACTGGGAAAATCAGTATGGTCTTCTCATTTCGAATCTCTCTCGTTTCCACATCCATAACCTGACAGCGGATGATAACCTCTCCCATTTCCTGCACAATATTTTCCAATGGAATAGGCTCGTCCTCGAAATCTCTTCCATAAATAACGTCCGGATTTGGATCCTTGCGGAAGCCACCACGGAAATCGCCCCATTTGCCTTTCTTTTCGAATGGCTTTTTCTCGAAAGGCTTCTTTTCACTGGCTGCCTCTGCTTTCTTCTCCGACCTGGCAGCGGATGTCTTGCCGGCTGCGGCCTCTT
>OGOQ01002496.1_pt1 | contig 11314 bp, 14 predicted proteins | sample 1552691 | NCBI WGS metagenome assembly OGOQ01 (sample SAMEA2580209, study PRJEB22360) | human gut metagenome | biome: human gut; feature: human-associated habitat; material: faeces | place: Denmark | collected 2008/2010
TACTAGATATTCGTACAATGCTATCGGTTTCTGGGTTGGATGGATGCGTTTCTCTGAATTTGTTCCGCCAGTGTTTGAGTATCTGAACAGTTTTGCCGGGAGATTGTAAGAAGTCCACGCAATCTCCGCTTGCGAAAAGGCATCCCACGGCTGCACCTTATCCCATACAACAAAGCACTTTGTTGGTGGCAGATTGAAATAATTTCCGCCCCATATAATCTGATTTTTCGATACGCGAAACAATTCTTTGAAGTATTCCTCCGTTGGCGGTTTGCTATCCCATTCCTTTACCTGTCCACTCCGTTTCAATCTGCTTGCGGTGCTTTCGGATGGATAACCGTTCTTCGTCCGGCTCTTATTGGTTCCCATCGCCATGTTCGGCGCATTGATTCCGTATGGTGGGTCTACGATTGCCACATCAAAGTATTTATCAGGGAAAAGTTTCATGCCGGCCATACAGTCCATGTTGTAGTAACCAAAATCTAATTTATCCACTTAATAATGCTCACTCCCTTATAACCTTTTTGAAACTCATACCACGCATACGCAACTGCACTTCCGCCTCCGGCTTTCATTTCCTCAAACATTCCGTTTTTGGCGCACAGAATACGGCTGCGTGACACATATACATATCTCGGAGGGTATTTCTTAAACAGTTCGCCTCTAGCCTTTCCCTCCAAAAACTGTAATTTAAGAAACATGAACACTTTTCTCCCGTCCGGTATGATCGTCATTGCGTGTTCAATAAACTCTTTCGCGTACTTGTATGGAGGATTGGTAAGAATATCGCCATCCCACATTTTTGTTGTCTGCAAGAAGTCTATTCCACCCTCTCCATACCCTCTGTCGATAAGATCCGTACTGCGGACCTCATAACCGAGTTCTATGAGACGTTCTGATAAGTGTCCTTGTCCTGCAGAGCACTCCCAAATCTTATGATTCAGTTCTGCCCCCCCCTGTAACAATGCGTCTACTGCGATAGGGTCTGTCGCATAGTAGTCGTTAATCTCTCTTTCTTTCTCTGTGTGGTTGGATGCGCCAAGGGTTGTAAAAATACTCTTGCCGTTTCCGGTCCAATCTTTTCCCATCTCTGATCTCCTTATAAATATCCAAATCTATAACCATATATGGATTCCAGTTCTCCGCGGCATACCTTACCAACTGAGTTCGGCGGTAGATTGTACAGTCGTTCCGCTTCCCGACATGAGAAAAAGATTTCCTCCTCATCGCCTATGCAGATAACCATTCTGTGTTTCCCTGGCTTGTCCTTGCGGTTTCCGCACTGTACGCCCTTATCCGCCCATCTGAGGTTGTATATGCTGTTGTCAAACCTCTCCATGTTGTTTATATGGTCTACGGTGCCATACCGCCGTCTATCGCCCATGAAGAAAGTCTGCATAACAATCTGGTGTCTCTTAAACCGTACTTGGTTTCCGTCCGTATCTGTGAACATACTCGAAATATCGTATTTATCTCCGTATGCCATATTGCAGAGGATTCCGTTTCTTATAAGTCTCCCAAATGTTGATATGTAGCAGTTGATGTTGAAATCATGCACGCTCTTAACTTCCAAATTCTCATCAAATTTTACAAGCTGCGTGACCTTTCTCCACTTTTCTTCTTTGTCTGGGTACTTCCGGCGGATGTAATCAAAAGTTTCTGATTCTCTCATAACTTCTCAAATGTGTATACTGAATGTCTCGTTGTTACTGTGATTTTCCCTTTTATCTCAATGTAGGAGATTGCCATGCTCGTTGTGAGTTCTCCAACATACGGCGTACCATCGGCATTTGAGATCCACTGAATTACCATCTGTTCTCCAATTCTCACGTTTGGCTTGGTGCATATTCTTCCTACTCTGTCAGGGTATCTACCATCTGTCCGTGGATTGCCCTCTCTGTCCGTTATTGAAACTACTTTGTAATTTTCCATAGCGTTCTCCTTAAAACAGATGGAACAAAAGCAGATCTTCGTTATCCGCCGGATCGCACTTCTCTTTCCATTCCAGTTTTCTCACAACATCCCACGTTTTCAGGCAGATATTGGATAAATCATATTTTTCATATACTCTACGGTCGATGAACAACCGCATATCCAAATTCTCTCCATAGAGGTTGTAACTCATATATTTCAGATTGCGAATATCATCATCCGTTGCCTCGGCATGGAGTGTTACTGTGATTCCGTCTAATCGGTCGAGGATTTTTCCGTAATCATCCATTGATAAACAAGCTGTGTACAAATACACTCTCTGCTGTTTATTCTGCTTTTTCAGTGCCTTGATAAATCTCAGCAAACTGTCTGGATTGAGCATCGGTTCTCCGCCGGTTATCACAACTTCCTCATAATCTGAGAGAACTCCAATACTTGCAACCTTTCCGATTGTCTCATTGCAGCATCCGTTCAAAAGTGCTCATTGGAAACGGAATATCTTTATCAATTACAATCCGTTTAAGATGCAGATGTTCAAAAAACGCATCATCCATCAGGATTTTGTACTCGATGTGTGTTTCCGGTATTTCAATTTCCTCTAAGAAATGTTCATCTTCCAGAGTTTCAAACGGAAGTTCTTGGTTTTTCGCTACCGCACCAGTTTCATCCTCTACTTCCTCTTTGTAATATGCGAACTTCGTGATTGTGAAATCGAACTTATTCAGAATTTCTTCCGGTTTTCCAAATATTTTGCAACAAAGTTCAATCACAACACCTGTTTCAATGTGTTTGTACGCCTTTACATTGTCGTTTTCGTAGTGGAAATGATATTTCTCATCTCTTACATCGTCTCCGTCATATCCTGGTGTCTGGCTGTCAAAATACTGTACCGCATCATCAAAATCACTTTCATTCTCAAAGAAAATATCAAGATCCTTTACCTTTTCTTTATTGAATATGTTTTTGAAACATCCTCCACATATAAATCCTTTGTGACCGGTCATGTATTCATCAAGCCAATTTAACATCCAGAAGTTTTCTCTATCTCTCTTTATTAGAGCCATGCTTCCTCCTATCTCCGTGCCATTGCCTCCTCGTATAACCGCTTATACACGTCCCTCTCAGCAGTTATCTTTGCAATTTTCAACTGTGTCTCAACGTCCGGCATCTCCACCTTTTCTGCAATAGGTTCAGGTTCTTTCTCGTCTGGCTTCACTGCTTCATTTGCAGCTTCCGCCCACTTCTTTACCAGATCATTCGATTTGATGTTAATTCCAATGCCGATGCTTACCGCCAACGCTGCATCGATCTTTTTCATTTCTGCCATAGAACACTGTCCTATGTAATCTCCAACCTTATCCTTGTTTACCGTATCAATCTGCTCACAAAGCACGGTGGACGGATATTTTGAACTGTTGATTTTAACGTGTGTCGGCAACGGTTTCTTTTCCTGGGTGGTAAGGTAAACCACTTCCAATATAGGTCCTGCATTGTTGCCAATATCATTGCTTATGATTACCGCAGGTCTACCCCCCCCCTGTACATTTCCGCTATATTCGCTCTCGTTGCGGATATAGAAGATTTCCCCTCTATAAAACTCTTTGCTCATAGTGTCCTCCTATTCGATTTCATCCTCCTGCGGCATCTCGAACACTCCAAGTGGTTGATCCGCCACATATTCACATACTAAGTCTCTGGGGTTTTCATCCTGTCCTCTTTCAAACAGCAAATTCATGGTGTAGCAGTCCATAAGCATTGAAATCGCCATTCTGCATTTTTCTTTCGTAGAATATCTGCCAATCACTACTCTGTTTTCTCCTACGAGGGCAGCAACTTTGTACCGCCCATCATATTTGCTGTCCGTGCTGTATTCTGTTACCTTGTCGTTGTTCAGAACTACCGCTCCATCCTGAGACTTAACAAACATCACGTTTTGCCTCTCTTTCCTTAATTCGCCCCATCTGTCGATTGATTTTGAAATCAATTCGTTCCTCTACCTCTGCTACGCAGTTAAAAATAATTCCCAACTGTGTGAGCATGATCTGTACATCTGCAATTTCATCAATCACTGCATCTCTCATTTCCGCTGTTTTCTCATCGCTACGGCGGAATTTCAGAATGGCTTTGACGAGTTCCGAACACTCTTCAATAGCCATATCCTCCTGTGCATCGTTTCCATACGTTTCTACGATGGTGTTGAGGTTTCTCATCTGCTCCTGTGTCAATACTGTTTACCTCCTAATATCTGATATTTAGATTTCCATGTTCATTGATCCAATCAATAATTTCCTTGAATCCAAGCCCTCCCTCATTCCAAGGTTTCATAATGTACTCATACTGTTTTGGATGAGTGAGTTTCATCTTTTCAAATCTTCCCGGGGACTTTTCAAGATGGCATCCATAGCCGCAGAACATACAACCAGTGCGCTCACATCCGGTCGTTTTGAGAACCGGTCTGCCAAGGTCAAAGATTTCCATGTTGCTTACATCAGCTAATGTCATTTGACCGTGTGCCTCATCCTCTGTTACAACCTTTCCATATACAGAACAGATTTCAAATCTCTTCGGATTCTTTTTGATGTATTTTCTGGCTTTTCTTCGCTGAATTTTGTCTGCTCTGCGCCGGACTTCCATGTTGCAAACCGTTAAGTTTTGGTCGTATTCATCTTGCAGTTGCCGTATGTAAAGAAGTACATCCTGCTCCGTCCAAAAACTCATAGGGTTGCTGATCGGAGATTTCATATTAAATCCATTGCATCCATTTTTAAGCCACTGCTGCGTTCTCAATCTGCTCTCACTCGCCATTTGAGCCGTCATTGGTTTACGGCCTGTTGTATTTTGGTATGTGTGCATGGGAGATTTTTTCATCACTTTGCAACACATCGCAGAAATTTCAAACGGCGAATCTAAGAAGAATTTATATCTGGACTTGTTGTACATTTCAGATATTTCCTCTGTCTGAACGCCTTTTTCTTTGTGCTTTAATGTTCCAAGCAAAATTTGAAATCTAACAGGTGGCGTGCTAGGGATAATCCCCTTTTTCAGCATTTTGTAGTTTGGATTCTCTTTGTTTGTTCTTCTGTCTACTCCGATTAGATCCGCCATCTGAGCGCAATACGGAACTCTCTCTCTCTCTCTCTCAGGGATTGTATTTTCTTCTTTCATAGCGTCAAGTGATTTCATGTATTTTCTTGCATAGTAGACAGTTTCAGAAACCTCCTTGCTGATAAATGGATACCCATATTTTCCTATCACTTCCCGAAACGTCAGCTTTGGACGTATCCAATCCACATTGTCGAAACCCTTTACGAACGCTCTTATTTCCGGGTATTCAAGCCCTGTGTCAACAAATACAGCTCTAATGTTCGGGTACAATTTTCTTGCAATATTGAGAAGAACCGTACTGTCTTTTCCTCCTGAGAAAGAGATATACACACCATCCTCGCCGTACTCATCTACCCATTCCCTAATTCTCCGCTGTGTCATTCTGACTTTTGCATTAAGCGACAAGGACTGCATCTGGTAGAGGTCGGATATAACGTGTTTGTTACCCACTTCTCTGTTTCTCCTTTCTGGTGTTACATATAAGTTGCTTCTTTGAATACGAATGTGTCCTCAGAGTCTACTTTTTCCGATAACTCTCTCAGGCGCAGATCGTTGGAGCTGTAAATCTTTTTCTTTTTCATATCAGCCACAAAAAACTCCTGCCCTGCCTGAATATACTCTCCCACTTTGCTCTTCCGGCAAATCTCATAGGAAGCATACTCAGTCTCTTTATCCTCTGTCTGTTTTCCATTTGCGGTTTTTCCTAACATACCGAGTTTTCTCCTTTCTTTCATAATTTTGTTTGTCTGACTAAACATTCTCTTCAAAAAAATTTAATGCAATCCGTCAGACCATCTATACAGAATAACGGCGGTATCTTCGTTAGGATAAGAAACTCCCAAGAATTTGCCATTAACTGTTTCGCAAGCCTCTGTTACTCTGTCCACGAATTTATTGAAGTCCTCTTTCACTGTCACATAATCGTGAAATCCCATTGTTCCCTCGTCTCTTTCGTGGCTTTCTCTCATTACCACCATCTGCTTTAATTTTTCCATATTGCCTCCTATTTCTTTACCTTGCAGTCTCTATATACATCCTCTTTTCCGATGAATAACTGCCCTAAGATTGCAACCAGAACATTTACCACGATACTGTTTCCGGCCTGCTTATAAAGCTGTGTGTTACTATTTACTTTCTCCGCCTTATGGAAATCTGCATCTGAGAAATCCATCAGCCGCCAGCACTCTTTTGGAGTGAGCTTTCTTATGCGGTACTCTGTGCAAACCTTTGAGTTCGCATCTCCATGCGTTCCGGCGGTCAACGTTGGAGAATTGCCATTATCAGAATAAACAGATCCGCATTGACTTCCCTCGTTGGAAATCTGCCCTACTTTTGCCATTTCTGTACTCCTTTCCGCGAGATTGTCACTATGCTGCATACCGTCCTGCCCCCCCCCGAACAATTTTCTCAATACGGCAAATCCCCATGCTTTGGGATGTAAGTGTAGGGCATACATGACCGCCGCCTTGCACTCTTCCTCGCCGTAATTTACTTGTCGGGTATGAGAAATCTGCAACTCCGCCAATCTCACATTCGATATAACCTTTCTGTGTTGCCTGCCGGATGCCTACATACTCTCTATCCATCATCCACCGTCCTTATCTCTAAAACCAGATTGTCTTTTTGAACAGTTGTGAGGGTGTTGGATATGCCATCAGTTCTTGCTTCAAGTTGAGTCATATTGCCTCTTTTTTCTGAAATCTGGTGGCTTTCGTATAATTTTCTTATCCTTTTGCATTGATTGTCTATATAATTTATGATCACCCAATAAATTAACCAATCCGGTTGTTATCACAACATAACCTCTATAAGGAATTTGAGTACGTTTCATTTGTAACTCAAAAGACTCATACAACGCTTGATAAATCTGTTTTGCGCACTCATACTCACCAGATTTTTCAAGTTTATCTGCAATATTCCCAGCTAGACTCCCCTCCTCTCTCTGGAACACCCACATATTCCATTTTTCCAGCGGAAGTTCTGGCATCGTACAGGATAACGCCTCTTTTAACATTCTCAGATATTCATCTGAGGCCAACTTCTCTCGCTTATACAAAATATTGCTTTCCATAAACAGCACTTCCTGCCGATTTAATGGCACGTTCACATCCAGTTTTTCCTTAAAGCTCTGAAAACTTTCCCATGCGTTATCCCATTCTTCGCGTATAATAAAGTCAACAATTTCCTGTCTCTGGTGCAACACTTCCAGCGAATCAGTCTCAAGTAACAACTGCCCCTCTAGTCCCGTCTTATGATAAAACTGCATGAGCATTTCATAATTTCTGCCAGAAGGTCGATGCGTTCCCGCCTCTATTTTCTCTATCTGTCGCGCAGTCAGATGGTCTGGATTCGCAGCCGATACCTTTACCGCTGACAATCCCATTGCTTTTCTAAGCATTTTAAGTGTCAGTCCAATTTCATGCGTATTGCTGACACTAATGCTCTGCCACATTCTCTTTTTAGGGTGCGAAAACAACCGATATAATTCCTCAAATGTCTTGAGAAATTCTGTTACCTCTGTCTCTTCTTCCTTGTATTTCTGATCCTCTTTTCCTTTTACGCTAATGCATTCTAACACATTAAGCAGTTCTTCCAAAACAAAAACAACATAACGCTGTGAGTACTGATGTCTGAGTAGCTCAAGTGCTTCCATTCCATATGAAAACGCTTTTTCTTCATTGCCTGCATACAATTCGAGTTTCATTCCAAGAAGTGCCACCTGTGGATAAATCAATATCTGAACCTTTGGTTCAAACTTTGCCTGTTTTACATAGTCAGCTACCTTCTTGTGCATCTGCATAGCTTCATCTGTCTTACCGATAAGAAGCAGACAATTTGCCAGAAGCAAAATACTTTCCAACTCACAGGGAGCCAATAAAAACTTTGACAGCTTCTTTTTTTCCCATCCACCGGGTAATGTACATAGTACCGTCTGCCGTGCGCTTTCCACCAGATTTTCTCCCTCTGATTTTTCACGTTCAACGTCAACGCTCTTGCTCTCAAAACGTTTTTTGTACGCCTGCATCAGAAGAATGGTCTGCATTTTCTTTAAAAACTGCTCTTCAAATGGCGTTTTTTTCCGATACTTTTTCTGATACACTTCTAGTAATTGCTGTGCTTTCTGCGGCTGCTCAAAAACAACTAGACAGATATCCTCGCGGTCTCTCCATCCGTTCAATTCCCTTGCATCTGCCATTACCTCAAAATATTCAGTCGGCACACCTAGTCTTTGCAGCAGATAGTCACCTATCATTTTCTTCCATGGCGTGTCGCCATTTTCCATTTTCCTAAGCTCAGTTCTGGTGCAGACACCTCTTGATATTTTTTGTTCAGAGATGCCGCGGCGGCATCGTTCCTTATACATGAATTTTCCGCAATATTGGTTGTACCGCCGCAGCCATAGTAATTCCTCTTTGTTCATATATTATTATTCAATCCACACTCTTTTATCTAATGCCGGGCAGCTGATGCATACCTTTACTGCTTCCTTTGGCTTTACATAGACAATCAATCTGCCATTGTGTGTCTTTCTGTGTGACTCGCAGTATGGCGTTAGGTCTGCTAAATCACCGTTTTCTAGTCCGAGAAGTGTTCCTCCTATTACCTCTGCCGTGATTTCCAGATCTTCTGCCGCAAGAACACCATTTTCATCGGTAAGTGAAACCTCGATTTGCATCACTTCTTCCTTATTTATAGTTTCTTCTGCATGCCATACATTTGCAGACAGCTCGACTGCTTTTCCTGCTGTCTGAATGCTGCACTCGGCTTCGCCGCACACTGCCTTAAGTACACCTGGCTCATAAGCAAAACGCCATTCGGTGCAGCCTTCTTTTTCAAGATATGTTCCATAGTGCAATGACTTTTCACCATCAATACCAACTATACTAAGAGAAATAGTTTCTTTTTGCACATTTGTGAATACTCGTACAACGACATTTTCTCCGTCTGTATAATTCCAATGTGCATTCCACGGTCTCCACTCATGCTCATCACCATCATCTGGGCGTGTCAGGATACAAGCAAATGGTTCTGTGCTCCAGAATGCCTTTCTTCTATAGAAGCCGGGCTTTTCAAATCCTGCAAGATCCATTAAACCTGCTGATGAACCATGAATCGGCCATCCATGTGCCTCTCCAAGATAATCAATTCCTGTCCACAAAAACTGTCCGCTGATATATGCATTGTCGCGCACCGCACACCACTGCTCGTAGCCGCCGCCGTTTTCGCTGCCTAAAAATGGCTTGTCTGGAAAACGTTTGTGGCTTTCCTCATACAGATGCTCTTTATAATTGTAGCCCACAACATCAAGTGCATCAAAAAATCCAATATGAGATGACAGCTCTGGGAAGGCTGCTGCCAATGTAACTGGTCTTGTGGTATCCTGTGTGCGCACAATCGCTGCCAATTCCTTTGCAATTACGCTAAGTCGCTCAGCATTAGGCTTATTCGGGTCATACTGACGCTCCTTTGCCGGCTTGTTGGCATCATTGTTTCCTGTCATGGTTTCAAATAGTGGATGGCAATATGGGTCATTCGGGTAGTCGATCTCATTTCCAATGCTCCACATAACGATGCTTGGATGGTTGCGGTCACGGCGTACCATATCGGCGAGATCACGCTCATGCCACTCTGGGAAATCTTCTGCGTAGCCCTCATGCTTTGGCGGATATACATTATGACCGGTAGACCACTTATTCTTCGGATTTTCCCACTCATCGAATGCCTCATCCATCATTAAAAGTCCAAGCTCATCACACAGATCATACAGCTCTGGCATATGCGGATTATGACTGCAGCGGATTGCATTGCAGCCGCCTTCCTTCAATTTAAGCAGTCTGCGAAGCCATACCTCACGATACATTGCTGCACCAAGACAGCCGCCATCATGATGAACACATACGCCCTTAAACTTTGTTTCCTTTCCATTCAGGAAAAAGCCTTGATCAGCATCAAATGAAAATGTTCTGATACCAACGCGTTCTTTATCTAATACAATCACATTTTCATCTTCTTTTTCAAATGAAATGCAAAGCTCATATAATGATGGTGATTCACAAGACCAAAGCTTTGGTTTTCCAATCATTCCATTTAAATAGAAGGTTTTCTTCTCATGTGCCTCCATTGCAGCAGGTACTCTAGCAAAAACAACCGACTCCTCATCACTTCCACATAGCTTTAGACTAGCAGTCAATGTTCCAATCACACGCTCATCCAGCTCATTTACAATCTCTGCATCTGCACAAACAGCCGCTGACTGCTCATCTGCTCTTGACACATTAAAGGCAACACCATTCCATACAGCATGAACCTGCTCCTCCACTACAAGATATGCCTTGCGGTAAATACCAGAGCCTGTAAACCAGCGTGAATCTGCTAAATCAGTATGGCATACACGCACAGTAATCTCATTATCAATCGCGCCAAACTGAACAAAGTCAGTAATATCATAGCTGATCTGTGTATAACCATAAGGACGCTTTCCAATGTGATAGCTGTTGCACCATATTCTACTATTTTTATAGATTCCATCAAATACAACTCTCACGCGCTTTCCCTTATATGCTTCTGGAAGTGAAAAACGCACGCGATACCAGCCAATGCCACCGCTTAAATATCCAGTTCCGCTAGAATTAGTCTGCTCAAACGGCATGTGTACAGACCAGTCATGTGGCAGCGTAACGCTAGTCCACGCACTGTCATCGTATCCCTTGTACCATGCCTGCGGCACCTCGCCGTAGTGAAATTTCCAGTTCTCGTTCAGTGTAATATATGTTCTATCCATGATTTTTTCTCCTATTAAAAAAGGGCAGACACATTACAATGTCCGCCCCAGCTTCATCAGCCGATATCCGGCTCATCTTTTAAGGTTATTGTTCCTGGCTGTTTGCCGTCTGTCTCGAACACGACGATTTCATTTCGTCCTTCTTTTAACAGCGGTGCCGGAATATAAAGTCTCTTTTGTGGTCCGATCTCCCAGAATCGTCCCAGATTAAATCCGTTTAAGAAAATGCATCCCTTACCCCATCCTTCGAAATCGAGGAAGGTATCTCCCTTTTGGTCCACGTCAAGCGTAAAGTGATAAAATGCCGGAAGTCCCTCTGTATAGCCCTTTGTATAATCGAGCTTTTCGATGTTGTCAAGCGGCAGGCAATACTCTTCCCAGTTTAAGTGAGTGTGACCGTTGATCTGTACGTGTCCGTCGATACCTTTTCTCTGATGCTCCATTCTTGGTCCGAAGTTTACGCGTCCCATGTTCTCAACAAGAATATCAAGCGGT
>OGOQ01002498.1_pt1 | contig 11302 bp, 8 predicted proteins | sample 1552691 | NCBI WGS metagenome assembly OGOQ01 (sample SAMEA2580209, study PRJEB22360) | human gut metagenome | biome: human gut; feature: human-associated habitat; material: faeces | place: Denmark | collected 2008/2010
CCACGGCGTTCTACATCATCACCGAGATCAACCAGCGCGAGCAGCCCGGCGAGATCAAACAAGGCCGCTGCGAAGTGCTCTTCGATGAATTCATGTCGCTGCTCCAACAGTACAACAAACGCGAACGCAACGTCAGCTTCTACGCCAAGCAGCTCAATATCACGCCGAAATACCTCTCGTCCGTGGTCAAGGAGGTGAGCGGCAAAACCGCCGCGCGCTGGATCGACGAATCGGTGATTCTGGAAGCCAAGGCGCTGCTCAAATACTCCGGCATGAGTATTCAGGAGATCGCCTACCACCTCAACTTTTCGACCCAGTCGTTCTTCGGCAAATACTTCAAACAGCACACCGGCACCAGCCCCTCGCGCTACAAACGCAAAGGCTGAGCCGCAGATACGGCACGAAACCCTCTCCCGGAGAGGGTTTTTTGTTGTCTCCATCCGAAAAGTACGGGGGTGCAGCCCGGTATTCGTCGATATAACATGAATTTCGAGCGGCCGTTTCTCAGCTGTTCGACGCTTATTTTGTAAACCATAGCGTAAACCGGAAAAACATGAAAATCCCCAAGGCGACCGTCACGGCGGTCCTTTACAAATCGAAGACCCTCGCCAGCGGCGAACACCCCGTCATGATAAGGGTCTGCTACAACAGCAAACGCCGATACAAAAGCACGGGACTCTCCTGTCCGGCGAAATGGTGGAACGCCGCGAAGCAGGAGGTGCGCGAACGGCATCCGCTGGCCCCGAACATGAACGCCATCATCGGTTCCGAACTGACGGCGCTGAAAAACAAAGTGCTGGATTTCGAGCGGCAGGGGGTGCCCTACTCCGTGCAGCGCATATTCGAAGCCTCGGTGCGTAAACCTCCGTCCCGGAAAACCCTGTACGACCTTTTCGAAGAGCGTATCGCTTATTTCAGGGACACCCTCCAGAAACACAACACGGCCACCGGCTACCAGACGCTGCTCCATATCGTCGAACGGTTCTCGCAGCACCGGACCGTCGAGCTGTTCGACGTGGACGGCGCATGGCTCGGCGAGTTCGAGGAGTACCTCCATGCGCATTATGCCGATACGAGCATCAAACGGTTTTTCAGCGCCCTGAAAGCGCTGATGAACTACGCCTGCCAGAACGGACTGCTGGACGCCAATCCATTCGACCGCTTCCGTCTGAGCCGCAGGCTCGACGTGCGGACCGCCAAACGGGCGCTCGAAACCGACGAATTCGACAGCCTGATCCGTTACTACCTCGATACATATTATTATAAGACCCGGAAGAGACCCGATCCCCGGACGATGAAAAGACGCTGCTGGCGCGCGCCATGCCACGGATGCCGGGGCGAGGAGCGGCAGGCGTCGTACGACGCCGAGCAGTTCGCGCTTTCGATGTTCATCTGCTCCTATATTTTTCAGGGGCTGGCGCTGGTCGATCTGGCCCGCCTGAGGTGGAAAGACCTCGTATGCGTGGAGATTCCGGACCGGGAGAAGTACGACCGGGATTGTGCGGCCTACGGCCCCCGGTATGCCGAAGCGCATAAGGAGACGGTCGCTTTTTATGAAATCAATTTCGTTCGCGCCAAAACCCTGCATCCGATCCGCATTCTGGTCGAACAGCGGGTGGCGTGGCCCTATATGAAGCCGTTCGCCCGCACGGCGAAGGGCGGCGCCGGAGACGACTTCGTTTTTCCGATCTACTTCGACGACGACCCCCAACGCCGGTTCGAACGCATAACCTATGCCAACAACGTGATAAACCAAGGGTTGCAGCGTGCGGCGAAGCGCATCGGCCTGTCGCGGAAACTCACCTTCTATTCGGCCCGTCACACCTATGCGTCACGTCTTTATCACGCCGACGTGCCGCTGCCCCTGATCGCCCAGAACATGGGGCGCAACCCGGCGGAAATCGAAACTTACCTCAAGGAGTTCGACACGGACAGAATCATCAGCGCCAACAAACGGGTCTGGCAAATTCCCGATCCAGCCCGCAAAGACCCGAAAACCGGCGCCGGCTTGTAAACCTCCATGTAAACCGAGTCGTTATGCGAGGTTGTAACATCATAAATATCAATATATAACTTAACATGTATTTTGTTCTTAACCGGAACAATGTACGTTTTAGGCTATTCTAAGCGGGGTTTACTTCCGTAAAATCAGGGCCATTTTGGCCTTTATACATGTATTCAATATCACCGGTTCCTTTAAACCGAACAGAAGAGCGAGAACAGGAAGAAAGGCCAGACAAAAGTCCAAGAAGTAAGATAATAACGATAACAGTCCAGCAGCCACAACCAGTCTTTTTGCGTGCATAGACGGGAACTATTTCGCCATCCTCATTTTGTTCGTAATGATCGATTACATATTTCATAGCTAGCACAAATATATTAAAGTTTTCGTTTCAAAAAAGCGTCATACGCGATTTTCAGATCCCAAAGATACCTAGAAATATCTGCAGTAGTACAGTTAAACTCCACAAGATCAAGTTTTTCATTAGGCGGACGAAGATCCATTTCTTTCTGAGCGCGTAATCGAAGAATCTTAGGCACAACTAAGCGGCCATATTGAGTATTTACCATGTATTCACCAGTATCAAGGAATTCGGCCAAGATACGGGCAGACATCTCATTATTGGTACCTATACCGGGTTTCAGGGAATATAATTTCCACGTAGGAGTGGAAATAAATAACTTCTTGTCATAAGAACAAATGTACTTTATATGTTGTTTTTCGGGTTCTTTTGCTTGGATGTAACCAATGTGCCAAGCCACGTTAAGAAATCTTTCAAATACGGCCGGAGAGGAGAAATACCTATCAGAGCGAAGAAAGAACAGAATATGATAATGAGAACGTAATGTCCGGGGGCCATATTCTGCAAGAGCGATATAACGGAATTGAAGTCCATATTTTCGAAGTCGTTTAAAATAGCGTTGCAAAGTGTCTTTACTGATCGGCTCCTTGTAAGTGTCTTTATACGTCAAAGTAACAAAAAACGTCTGAGAAGAAACCGACATTTCGCAGTAGCATCGAGTGGTCCAATCATTCGATTTATGCTGAGCACAGTACAGACATCTACCACAGGGAATAGTTATCCAACCACGAGGTGTCTTTACCTTGCGTTTAAACGGACAAGTACAAGGATGAGTAGCAATAGCCGGACAAGCGGAAACAGTACTAGCCTTATATCCTGCCTGCTCTGCGGATCTGTAAGAAAGTACATCAAAAGGAATGATCGGAGAATCCATGTATAACCTATTATGTTTAACAAAGTACTATGCTATAATGTAATATTTCAGATATCAACTAAATATTACTTATTTTTGAGATAGCGATTTTTGAATTTCACAAATTCAGGATCGGAATTCATTTCACGCATATCCTTATGACGATTGTACATTTTTCGAACAACAATAGAAAGAGGTTCATTAATATTCGAAACTGATTTTAGGGCCTTTTTACCAGCACCATAAGCAGATCCAGCAGCGTCAACAACATCAGAACCTACTTCACCAACAAACTTAAGTAATCCGGTGTCCTCAGCGAGTCTAAAAAGAAAATCTCCTACCGTCTCATTACGTTCGGGATTACGACCATAGCGTTCACGATATTTACGGCGCCATTGCTGTTCGGTAAGGGCTTCCTGATTCAACCAGTACTGAAGTTCTCTATGCTTGACCTCAGATTCAAAGAGGGCTTTTTTACGGGTTTCTTCGTTAACTCCATGCGTGATATCCTGACGGATCCGGCGCATCTCCATATCAAAAGCATCCTGCGCTCGATTAGCGGCAGACTGATCTTCACCACGTTTCCAGCGTTCGTGAGCGATTCTGTCAGCATCCTCAGCAGAATCCATAAGTTCGCGATAATACTCCAGCTCTTTACGATTGTTTTCTATACGACGGGCATCGATCTCGTAACGGCGAGCGATCTTTTCGTCACGCTTAGCGGCCAGTTCTTCAGCCTGCGTCATAGCAGTAATAAGATCCTCGCCAAGATTACGGAAATCCCAGCGGGGCGTGGACATCGTAGGAGCCTGAGAGGATCCGATAGTAGTGATACCGCCGGACTGAGGTGCAGAACCTCCGGATCCAAATCCCGCAAGAATTTCGGGATTATATCCGGCTTCCTCCAGCATGCGGCGTTGTGCTTCGGGCGTCTGATACTTGAGATACATCTGCTCGTTGTAAGCATTCTCACGGTTCCAGTTCTCTATAGCACGCTTATGAGCGGCTTCATCGAGACGGGTCTGGTATTTCCATGCTTCACGGATCTGCCTCTTAGTCTGAGCAGCTGTACCAAAAGTGGCAGTAGCCTGATTAATTGAATTGGTCAGGGTATTCAACCCTGCCGTCCAATCTTCCATTGCCATAATGTCATAATTTAAGTTGTTGATAATTACGTTAGTGTCACCTATACATATCTTATCCAAGTCTTAATATGTATAGGGTTCGAAAGTCAGAGATTCAAAAGCAGGATTGTACCTTGGGGAATGTCTTTATCCTTATCACGGTCATAACAAATGCCCGTTTCAGGGTCTACAAGAGCCTTAAATCGCTTATCGGAGCGTAAACGATACTGCACCATACTACAAGTTCGAAACGCGGCCAAATAGGCTAAAAACGCATCTTGAAAGAAACCTAATAAATCACAAGGTTCGCAAACCGCTTCGACAACGGTCCCTTTTATGATAGAATTAGGATGGCAAGCAATAACGGTCCGTAATACGGGCGTTGCCTCGCCACTGATGTGAACGCGACCATCCATACCACGGGTGGCAAAAGGAACCAGATCGAAAGAAACCTCGCGCCCAAGACACCGCGCGAGAGGGGAGTCTTGATTATACACTGCCTCGCATATAGCACGCTCGGCCTGTTCGGCCAATTCTTGGGTGTAGAACGACTTCGACCGAATGTCAATCGAAGCAAGGGCTTGCGATTTACGGGCATCTAATTTCTTGGTATAACGATTTGATCTATACATAACAAAAATGTTTTAAACGGGGGAAATCCCCCGTGAACCCCCTTGGGTATTTTACGGGGCAGCCAATGCACTACCGTGCAAAGACTCGACTGCGAAAGAGGAAGAATTAGGGGGGGGTCCTATACCAGCTACGCTGGTGGCTTGCGGCTCAGCCGCACCTCCCTAATTCTTTTGATTGATTAGTTTACATCCATATCGTCACGCGTCATGCACGCACGAAGCGCGCGCGCACGTCACGCGTCGAGAGGATTCATATAATCAATCAGAGAATCACGTCGCGCTTTGGGAAGAGTCGCCAGAAGCTTGAACACTTCCAGAGCCGTCTGCTGACCGATCGCGCTCTGAGGCTCTTTCTGCGCTATCCGACAAAAGACCATTAATGTGAGAGCGGGAAGTATCTGCGTCGGGCGAAAATAGCCTTTCCGGACGAAGTCCAACAGAATGCACTGGAAGACCTTCAGCAAACCGTCTAAATCCTTCTTGGCTGTCATCTCCATCGTATTTGTGGCCTGCATCGTAGTACGTAGTAGGGTCCGATACAGTTGGGACAAGCTCGCCACCTTTGAATATGACACCGAGAAGCGCTTGATTTGTTCTATCGGTTGTAGGATCTCGGAGGATTCCACGTTGCACCAATGATTCACGGGCAAGGCATTCCGTAAGATCACTTGAATAAACCCTTTCACCGCTTTCGTATCTAACGACATGCGTGGAGAGGAAACAGTCCTTTTTCTCTTCGGACCAGTCTTTACTGATTTCTTGAAATCGCTCATGTAGCATAATTTTAAATATTTTATTTCTATTAGGAACAAATTACTACAAGTGTGTATGTAAATTGTTCAATTTGTCGTTAATTTACCACCGAATTTTAAAATCGATTTTTAAGATCCAGCGATTTATTAGTCAAAAGGTCGAATTACCATACCCAAGGACGTGAAGTCATCGGAAGAGGTTCGGTAAGGATCATATTGTGGTGAACACGACCGAAGAAGTGATCCTTAGATGCATCGGTAATAACCCACGGAGAATAGGTCAGATGATCCTGAGAAATAAACCTATTATTGATCTTCGTTGAATCGATCGTACGGGCAATATACCAGCTAGTGCGTTTATCACGAAGCTCTCCGACGACACGATTCGGAATCGATCGGTACTCCTGATAACGATCCTTATAACCGAAGACCTCCTCGGTCTCGCCCATTTCGAGGAACTGAGTGAACGAGCGGGAGACTTCCGATTGATAGACCGGAGCGTCTTGCATATCGGCCAGCTGAGGAATGAGCTGCGAACCGATCGAGGTCTCCTTAAAGAAAGGAGAGATACCGGATCTGTAATACGTCTTAGGACGGATCCACATGATCGGCATATAAATGCCGCCACGGGTAAAACGGCGGGAGAATCCATTACCACCGGAAACGTAACCGGTAACACGGCCAGCTTCTTCACCAAGACCGTCAGATACACCGAGTTCTGATCCGGCAGAAAGAGGAGTCTGATTGATCACAGTCGAAACCTGAAGAGGACCAGAGGATCCTCCAAGGAAAACAGGGTAATCGCATTCGTCATTATTCGGCTCTTGACCGTAAAGAATGCGGGCGTAGTCGTTGTAAGAGTAACCACCATGCTCGATCATATCGGCAACCTTTTGCAGAAGCATAGCGTCGAGCAAGTTGGGGATAGTGCCTTGAGCACCGGTAGGGATAGAAACGGCTTTACCGGAAGCATCAGGCCGAGCCGTCGTAAAGTAATCAGGCTCGAAATTGACATGGCGAAGCTTGAGAAGATCCACCTGATCACCAGAAGCGGCGAGCTCATCGCCTTGCTTGGCAAGATGATATTCCAGTGAAGCAGATTTATCACTGAAACTACTGAGAACAAATTTGCGCGTAAGTTCCACGTCCTGCAGGCGAGAATTTCGGAGGAAGCGATCCACAATCATGTTATAAGCGAGAATCGGATACGCATTGAACTCGACAGTACCATTGAGAGTCTTTTCCGGTTCGATCTGAGCGACATCATGAAGCGAATAGCCGAGATGGTCCATAAGAGATCCAGCCGTCAGGTAGGGCTTGAGTTCGTCGTAACGAGCACCTTCTTGGAAAATGAAATTCAGGGTCTCCTGATCCTCAGACTTACCTTTGAAACGCTGAGCACGGATCTTATACCACGGATCCATAGCTTCGTAGGAAACGAAGTAGTGACCAATACTGATGTCACAGTCGAGGAATGAAGGGTCTACCAGCTGGGAAGATCTCATAAAGATCTCGATTGAATTCTGAACGGATCCACCAACAGGAACGGGAACGAATCCGAGCGGGTAAGCGATACCCATGTTAAAGGATCCGAGCACTGAGTGCGGAACATGAAAGCGATTGTAGCCGAAGCTTTGAATCGAGTTAAATTTTTGTAAGTCCATAATCTGTAGATATTAAAGGATAATATTTTGTTTCTATTTTGTTCTTAACCGGAACAATGTTAGCCGGTGTCGGTTGTAAAGACTACGACGACGACATCGACGACCTGAAGGGTCAGATCAACGACTTGAAGGGTCAAGTCGAGTTGAAGGCCGACGCTTCAGCCCTCAAAGCTGTTACCGACAAATTAAACGGGATAGATTTCTCGTCTTTCGTTACCAACAGCGGTCTCCAGACAGAGCTTGACAAAAGGCTGGCAGACTATGCCAAGAAGTCGGATCTGAAAGATTGGCTGACTAGCGATGAGGTGTTGAAACTTATTAAGGCTCAGGGATATCAGACCAAGGCTGACGTTCAGAAACTGATCGAAGAGGCTACCAAGAATCAGCTGACTGCCGACGATGTCAAGAAGATTTTCGAGACGATGATCGCTTCGGACGAGACCATGGGTAAACTGCAGGCCGAAATGCAGAAGATCATCCAGCAGGCTCTGGTCGACGGCAAGTACGTTACCGAGCAGCAGATGAAGGATTTCGTCGAGGGTAAAGGTTACATCACCGGTGCCGATCAGCTGTCGGCGACTCAGATCAACCAGATCCTTACCGCTGTCGCCAATTCCGTATCTTCGGAGACGGCTACGGTCACCGATGCCATCAAGAAGGTCCTCGGCGACAACTTCGCTTCGTACATGGCTGAGTACATGAATGACGAGACGGTCAAAGCCGAAATGGGCAAGACCATCACCGATACGATCCTCAAGGAGCTGACCGATGCCAACGTAACTCTGAAAGAGGCTATCGAGGCGATGATCGAGGAGGGTGTAAACAGCAAACTGTTCAACCCCGACGGCAGCGCAATCTACCTGAAAGAAGCCGATCTGAAGGATCGTTTCGACAATTACGACACGCAGCTCCGCAATCTCTGGAGCGCTATCGCAGACCTCGCCGGCCGCATCCAGTCGCTGGTTTACGTTCCGACTTCGCTCGAAGAGGTATCGAACAATGTCATTTCCATCGAGGGACTTCCCTATATCGCGATGGTTGACGGTGAAGGTGAGGACTACAAGTTCTATCTGGGCAGCGACGAAGGCGGCAACGAGGCCGCGATCGAAGCTACTTTCATGGTTTCGCCTGCGGCTCTGGCAGTCAAGATGACCAAGGAGAACGTATCGTTCGTAACGGAGGAGATCAAGACGCGCAGCGCTGCGTCGTTCGAGGTTGTAGACGTGATCGATCAGGACGTCGTGACCGGTAAGTTTACCGTTGTCGCCAAGACTCAGTACGAGTACGGAAACGGCAAAACGCTGGCCATTGCGCTGAATGTGAAACTCGCAGGCACCGGTGTCGCCGGAGCTACGCCCGAAGATGCCATTTCGGGCGAGGATTTGGGCAGCGATTTCACCAGTGCCTTTATCGGTACGCAGTATAGTGCAGGCGGCGCGATCAACGCCGATCTGGTTGCCGGCCGTATGAAAGAGAACGGAACGCTCGAACTGGTAATTGACAACGATACCCAGTTCCCGGAATTCGAGGGCGACGGCGGTCTGAAGTATAACGACGAGGAAACCGTCGTTGAGTTCTTCCATGATGTGAAGATTTACTACATGAAAGACGGCAAACCGCAGGAGCTGGCTGAGATTTGGGGCGAGGATGTTCCCGTTCTCAAGACCGTTGTTCCTGAAGACGACGCCGTGGCAACGGTAGATCCCGAAGATAACAAGGACAGCTATACGCTTACGGCAACCACGGCGGCGATCAAGAAGGGCAAGGGTGTTCCGGCTCTGATCGACGACGTGATTACCTCGGAACCGTTCTCGTTCGACCTCGTATCGGGCGAATACACCTGCCGCGTGGTTAAGAACGCCAAATCGCAGTTCACCATCATCAAGGACAACACCGACGTCATCGTTTCCGTGCCGCAGACGGTAACGTGGAACTATGCAACGGTTAGTGCTGGCGACGATTACGAGGCTGTGGATTACCTGCTGAATCCCGATCCCACGAAGCCGCAGATCGGCCACGTGATTTACAACGCACTGAAGGCTGGATCCTTCGAGGATATCCAGATCTTCGACGGCGAGACCGAAATGACCGACGAACTGCCGTTCGATGTCGCTGACATTATCCTTACTAGCTCTCCTGCTGACGATCGTGCAGAGCAGCATCTGGAACTTGTCGTAGCCGGCAACAGTGCAATGACGAGCGGTTCTTACACGGTCAAAGCACGTTACAACTATGAGAACACCGATATTACGATTACTCTGCCCGTCGTTATCGAGGGTATGCCTGAGATCACGATGGCTCCGGAGACCGTAACGGTGGATTACTTGGCGGGAACGAGCGAATACACGGTGATCGAGACGTATGCCGAGAAACTCTGGAATAAGGATTGGGCTCCGAAGTACTTCGCCGACAAGCAGACGTTCGTAGATGCGATCTATGCCGCTACCTTCGAGGCTACTGCCGATGAAGCGGAAGATGGAACCGAACTCGTGCAGGCGACCGACGATGCAAAGAACATCGCTATCAAGCTCGGCACCGGAGCAAAGGAGAAGAGCTACGAACTCACGGCTAAACTTACTGCCGACTGGGGTCTCGATGTAACGGTTGCCGTTACGGTTAATTTCGAAGGCTTTGCAGGCGAGCTGGTACAGGGCGACAACTATGCGAATCCGGTGCTTCTGAAAGCAACGCTCTCGACGACGGCTTATGTACCCGATGGACTTAACCTCGACAACACTTGGGTTGCACCCAAAGATTCCAAGGGCAATGAAATCGGAAAGGTTGTCTTCTCGGTAGACACCGAAGAGTATGAAGGCGCTTCGGTAGACGCCGACGCCAAGACCCTGACGTGGGGTACTGAGTACAAGGGCCTGAATATGGCGCTCAGCGTAAAACTGATGCTCGATTCTTATGTCCTTGACGAGCAGGTGCTCAATGTCGAGATTCCCGACCCGATCAAGGATAAGACGATCAGCCTGCGTAAGAATGCCGTTACTACGATCTCCGCGAGCGCTGACGATGCTTCCCTGACTGTGGGCGATCTCCTCCAGCTGGCGAATATCAACGGCAATAACGTATTCGAGGCTACGGCTGCCGATGAGAATACGGTTCTCGGAGTCGTTGTCAAGTACGAGGTGATGAATCCGGAGGTTCTCGTTGACCGAATTGATACTGGGGCCGATTTCGCAACCACCGGTACGATTACGGTCAAGGGTAATGCCGACAGCGAATTCGTAGGCGAGAAGACGGTCAAGGTGAAAGTTACCGTATCCTATGATTACGGCACGGACCGCGTTCACAATCTTGATATCAAAGTTAAGCAGAAAGCCAACTAATAAAGAATCCCCCTTTTCCGCGAAATCCGGCGCCGTTCTTCGGGGCGGTGCCGGGAGCGCGGGAAATCAAATCCCTAAAGCAGGAACGGCACATCCCAAAGTTTTTTGGTTAACAACTCCCACTTTTAAGTAACATTCCTGCTTGCGGCAGACCGAAGAGGCGCGGTCTGCCGCTTTTTTATCGTTCCGACCGTTGCTGCAATCCGTCGGACCGGATACGATAGGCTGTTGCCGGATCGGGTGCCTTTGTCCCGACTTATATGAAAAATCAGCCGCAGTCAATACTGCGGCTGATTTGATTTGATTTGAGCCTATTTCCGGCATTTCCCGGATGTTCTTCCCATGTTCCCCGGCGTTTTCCGGCATTTTGGGCGTTTTTTTCGGTCCGCCGTTCCGTCGCGCCGCAGAGCCATGCGGGCTTTACGGGCGTGTTTGCGGGGCTGTAGGGCTGCGTTTCATGCGCCAGCCTTCCGCGTCCCTCATCGTATCCCCGGAGGGCGTGAAAGGCCCCTGAATCCGTTTTTCTGCAATACGGACAGCGCCGCGTCGTCGGTGCTGATTTCGGGCGGGATTTCGCGG
>OGOQ01002500.1_pt1 | contig 11294 bp, 9 predicted proteins | sample 1552691 | NCBI WGS metagenome assembly OGOQ01 (sample SAMEA2580209, study PRJEB22360) | human gut metagenome | biome: human gut; feature: human-associated habitat; material: faeces | place: Denmark | collected 2008/2010
TTTGGAAATATTGCCAACGCAGCACAGATCCAATACGCCGTCATTATCCGTGGCGGGAGGACAGAACATGAATCCGCCGCCTTCATAGCGATGACTCATACAGGCTACAAACAAAAAGCGGGGGAGCTGGAATGCGGTCTGCTTTCCGTTTACTGCGTTTTCGATGGTCAGGGTACAGGAGACCTTGCGTGCGGTGATCAGCTGCTTTAAGGCGATTCCTAAATACGTCAGCTTGCCAAGACCGATCCGGTTCATGGTATCCTTGATCCGGGAACTCATGGCTTCCGCACAGACGGCGGCATCAAAGCCGATCCCGCAGCTGACGGCAAAAAGCCTGGATTCTTCCGGCTGATCCTCATCGAGATAAGTAAGTCTTCCTAAGTCCATGACTCTGGGAGCAGCATTCCGAAGGATCAGATCAAGGGCTGCTTTCGGCTCTTTGGGGATGCCGAGATCCCTGGCCAGATCGTTGCTGGAGCCGGTGGGAATGTAACCCAGGATTACTTTGGAGGGATCAGCGATTCCCTGCAGGGCTTCGTTCACCGTGCCATCTCCACCTAGGACAATGAGCTTTAAATCAGGATCGTCTTTATATTCTGCGGTGATCTGTGCAGCCAGATGCTTTACTTCTCCGGCTTTTTGGGAAAAATAGGTCTGAAATACGGCATCGCTTTCTCTTAGAGCAGGTTCGATCTGTTCAGACCAGATCTTCGCACCTTTGCCGGAGCGGGAGGCTGGATTGATAATAATATGATACATGAGGATACCTCATCTTTCGTAAGAATGTAACTAAAGTTTATTCTAACACACTCAGGGGCTTCTGCCAACATTGTTCATTTTCCATCTTTGCAATTAAAAAGTTCTATGCTATACTAAACCATAAGTTTAGCGAATTAACGTAACACAAGGAGGAATGAGGCATGTATTCATTGGATGAAGTAAAAAAAGTAGATCCCGAAGTGGCACAGGCCATTATTGACGAGGAGAATCGTCAGAACAGTCACATCGAGCTGATCGCATCTGAAAACTGGGTAAGTAAGGCTGTTATGGCAGCTATGGGAAGTCCACTGACCAATAAATATGCGGAAGGTTATCCGGGAAAGAGATATTACGGCGGATGTGACTGCGTTGATATTGTAGAGAACCTGGCAATTGAGAGAGCAAAAGAGCTGTTTGGCTGTGACTATGTAAATGTACAGCCACATTCCGGTGCACAGGCAAATATGGCTGTACAGTTTGCTATTTTAAAACCGGGTGATACCGTAATGGGAATGAACTTAGACCATGGTGGACATTTAACACACGGAAGTCCGGTAAACTTCTCCGGAACATATTTCCATATTGTGCCTTATGGTGTAAATGATGAAGGCTTCATTGACTATGACAATGTTATGCAGATTGCAATGGAATGTAAGCCAAAGATGATTATTGCAGGTGCATCCGCATATGCAAGAACCATTGATTTCAAGAAATTCCGTGAAATTGCAGATGCCTGTGGTGCAGTTCTTATGGTTGATATGGCACATATCGCAGGACTTGTTGCAGCAGGACTTCATCCAAGCCCAATCCCATATGCAGATGTTGTAACAACAACAACCCATAAGACATTAAGAGGACCAAGAGGCGGAATGATTCTCTGCAATCAGGAAGCAGCAGATAAATATAACTTTAATAAGGCTGTATTTCCGGGAATCCAGGGTGGACCTTTAATGCATGTCATTGCAGCAAAGGCAGTCTGCTTAAAAGAAGCGTTACAGCCGGAATTCAAGGTATATCAGCAGGGTATTATTGATAATGCCCAGGCACTTTGCAAGGGATTATTAAGCCGTGATATCAAGATTGTATCCGGCGGAACTGACAACCATCTGATGTTAGTAGACCTTACTAATTATGATTTGACAGGTAAGGCAGTAGAAAAATTATTAGATGCTGTAAACATCACATGTAATAAGAATACTATTCCGAATGATCCGAAGTCTCCATTCGTAACCAGTGGCGTTCGTCTTGGTACTGCAGCTGTTACATCAAGAGGCATGAATACAGAAGATATGGACAAGATTGCAGAGGCAATTGCCATGATGATTAAAGAGGGCGAGGCAGCTTCTGAGAAAGCAAGAGCAATTGTAGCAGAATTAACTGCAAAATATCCTCTGAAATAAATCGTAAAAATTTTTGTCGGGAAATTAATGATTTCTTAAGAAATCTTAGGAATTATCCACGCTGTATTTCGAATAAGAAAATGATAAAATAGTCGTAAAGTATGAAAGCTTTACGGCTATTTTTTTCGAAGTCAGGCACCCATAAAAAGCTGCCAATGGCAGTTTCTACAGGTAAAAGGCAGGAAAAAGGAATTATTCAGGAGGAGACAGATGAGCAAAAAGAAGGTAGGCATTATTATTGGAGTTATTGCAGCGGCAGTAGTTGCAGCCGGAGTAGGATTCTATTTCCTAAAGGGAAGAAGCAGCGGTGGAAATTCTGCAGACAAGGTATATGTAGAAAAAGTATCTGCAATTATGAACCAGTCAGCAGGAATCAATAATCGTTACAGTGGTGTGGTAGAACCACAGGAGACCTTAGAGATAAATAAGGATTCCGAACGTAAAGTAAAGGAAGTATACGTTTCTGTTGGTGATGAAGTAGAAGAGGGAACCGTATTATTTTCTTATGATACAGAAGAACTGCAGATGCAGATAGACCAGGCAAAGCTTGAGATGGAAGGCATTGCAAATGACATTTCCAATTCAAATGCACAGATTGCAGAATTGCAGAAAGAAAAAGCAAGCGCACCGGAAGACCAGCAGTTTGAATATACCACACAGATTCAGACACTGCAGACTTCCATTAAGCAGTCAGAATACAACAAGAAAAGCAAACAGGCAGAGATTGACAAATACCAGAAATCCATCGACAACTCAGAAGTAACCAGTAAGATGGCTGGTGTTGTAAAAGAAATCAATGAAAACGGGGTGGATTCCAATGGAAATACTGCAGCATATATGAAAATATTAGCTACAGGCGAGTACCGTGTAAAAGGAACGATTGATGAGACTTCTGTAGGAACAATTTCAGAGGGAACACAGGTTATTTTACGTTCCAGATTAGATGAGACGCAGACCTGGACAGGAAGTATTTCCAAGATTGATACTGAAAGCACTCAGACGGACAGTAATTCTTCTTATATGTATGATGGAGGCAGTTCTGGAGATTCTGCGTCTAAGTATTCATTCTATGTTACTTTGGACAGTACAGACGGACTGATGTTAGGACAGCATTTATATATAGAGCCGGATTACGGACAGGGCGAGGTTGAAGAAAAGGAAGGAGTCTGGCTGTACGGCTATTATATTGTGCAGGATGATGGAGACCCATATGTATGGGCAGCAGACAAGAAGAACAGACTGGAAAAACGCAAGGTAGAATTAGGCGAGTATGATGAGAATCTCGATGAATATGAGATTAAATCCGGACTTTCTGAAGATGACCTGATTGCATTCCCGATGCAGGGACTGTATGAGGGTGTAACAGCAGTTACCAATATGGAAGAAGTAGATTATTCTTCTCCGTTATATAATCAGGAATCTACAGATGATTCTGGTATGGACGAAGGAATGTATGATGAATACGGAACTGAATCTATGGATGAAGGCATGTATAATACTGACGGAACCGAATACATGGACGAAGGAATGTATGATGAAGCCGGAACTGAATTTACAGATAGCGGCGAGTCAGGTGCGACAGATTCGGAGGTGGTTGAATGATTCTGAATCTGCAGCATATCTATAAAGATTACAATCAGGATAAACTGGTAGTTCCGGTATTGAAGGATGTATCTTTACAGGTAGAAGAAGGAGAATATGTTGCTATCATGGGACCGTCCGGTTCCGGGAAGACAACATTGATGAATATTATCGGGTGTCTGGACAGACCGACTTCCGGAACCTATGAACTGGCGGGAAAGGATGTCTTAAACTTAAAAGACCGCGAGATGTCTGCTGTCCGACTGAACAGTATTGGATTTGTATTTCAGAGTTTTCAGCTGATGCCAAGGGAAAGTGCACTGGATAACGTATCACTTCCACTGAGCTATGCCGGTGTAAAGAAGAAAGAACGGAAAGAAAGAGCACAGAAGGCATTGGAGCGTGTAGGATTAGGAGACCGTTCCGGGTTCCGTCCGACACAGCTTTCTGGTGGACAGAAGCAGAGAGTAGCAATTGCCCGTGCCATGGTAAATAATCCGAAGATTTTACTGGCAGACGAGCCGACCGGAGCATTGGACCAGAAATCCGGTAAACAGATTATGGAATTGTTCCAGAGCCTGAATGATGAGGGCGTTACCATTGTCATGATTACCCACGATATTAACATTGCAAAACAGGCAAAGAGAATCCTCCATATAGTAGACGGAGAAATATTTACAGACGATGAGGAGGGCAAGGCATGAAAAAGAAAGTTGTAATTGCAATTCTAATCGTAGTTTTAGCCGGAGGTGGAATCACCGGAGGAGTAGTAGGATACCGGGCATACCAGAATAGTAAGCTGGTAGCAGAGGTACAGTCAGTATCCATGTTAAATACTGGTTCCTGGGGTGACAGCATGGAAAGTGACGGAACCGTGACCAATGGACAGCAGCAGGATGTTTATGTCAGCACAGAGCAGACCATTCAGAAAGTGTTTGTAACAGAAGGACAGGAAGTATCCGAAGGTGACCCGCTGTTACAATATGATATGACCAATATTGACCTGGCAATTGAGATGAAGAAATTAGACATCCAGACAATCGAAAATAATAGTGCTGTAGCACAGAAGGAATTGGAAAAGCTTAAAAATACCAAGCCAATCAGCAATGCCACAACAAGTGCACCGTCTACAGACAGTGTGGCACCACCAGCACCGGAAACACCATCTACGGATACTTCTGTAACCACACCGGATACGGTAGAAGAGAAGAACGGAGATGCCTATAATTATATTTCAACAACGGCGCAGCCATATACCGGAGATGGAAGCCAGGAGAATCCATACCGCTTCTTATGTACAAAGGAAGCATATGTCTATGGAAGCTATCTGAATACATTGAAAAGTGAGGGGAAGGTTGCGGTATTTGAAATTCATGACGGAAATACCGTAGCCGGAACCTTAATCAGTGCATGGACAAAAGTCGGTGCAGCTTTAGAGGAAGCAGACCCGGATGCAAAATGGTATGTTATTGATGGAAGTAAAGTAATTAATGAGCCGGATGTCCCGGATACCCCGGTCGAACCGGTTGTACCGGATACACCATCTGTACCGGATGATAACCAGCAGAGCGGATATACGGCAGATGAACTGGCAAAAGAGATTGCGGATAAAGAAAAAGAACTGACTAAGCTTGATCTGGATAAAAGAAAAGCGGAGCTTGCGTTGAAACAGATGGAAAGCCAGTCAGAAGATGGAATGGTTTATGCTGAGTTTAATGGTACCGTAAAGAAAGCAGGAGATCCGGATAATCTTCCAAATGATGGAAGTGCATTTTTGACACTTTCCGGTTCAGATGGTCTATATGTAAAAGGAACTCTAAATGAGCTTGCATTGGAACAGGTGAAAGTCGGACAGAGTGTTACAGCAACCTCCTGGAGCACCGGAATGGTATTTGATGCAACAATAACAGAGATTAATGATTACCCGGAGGATTCCAATGGCTATTATTATGGCAATGGCAATCCGAATGCATCCTATTATGGCTATACCGCATATATTGAAGACAGTACTGGACTTAGCAATGGAGACAACTTAAGTCTTTCCATTAATCTTGGTGGAGATGAAGATTCTTCCGATAAGATTTATCTGGATAAAGCATATGTGCGTAAGGAAGATGGTAAGAGCTATGTCATGAAGGATGATGGAACTGGTCATCTTGTAAAACAGTATGTGAAGACAGGAAAGACCATATACGGATATGCAGTAGAAATTAAATCCGGAGTTACAATGGATGATTATCTTGCTTTTCCATATGGTAAGACAGCAAAAGAAGGAGTCAAAACCAATAAGGATGAAGATTCCGGAACTGTAATGTATTAGTAGGAGGGACGAACATGTTAGAAAATTTAAGATTATCTTTTCAGGGTATCTGGTCACACAAGATGCGTTCCTTCTTAACTATGCTGGGTATTATTATTGGTATTGCAGCGATTATTGCAATTGTATCTACGATTAAAGGAACGAATGAACAGATTGAGCAGAACCTGATTGGCGCAGGTGATAACAATGTTACAGTGCAGTTGTATCAGGGAGATTATTCCATGGATTTTTCCTATGGAAGTGTACCGGGTGGAATTCCGGTAATTACAAATGAAGCACTGGAGCAGATTAAAGATCTGGATGAAGTAGAGGATGCATCTTTATTCCTTTCCAGACAGGATTATGATGGAGCATACTATAAAAATACTTCTCTTTCCGGCGGTTATATTATGGGAGTAGACAATGGCTACTTTAATACTGCGGGAATGATTATGAAGAGCGGACGCTGCTTTACCGAAGAGGACTACAGTGATTTTGCAAAGGTCGCAATCTTAGATGAAGATTCTGCAGAAGCATTATTTCAGGGTGAGAATCCAATTGGAAAGACCATTGAGATTAAGCAGCAGCCATATATTGTTGTAGGAATTGCAACCAAGAGCGAGCAGTTCGAGCCGGTTATCAATTCCATTGATGATTATTATACTTATTCCCAGGACAGCAGTGGTAAGATTTATGTACCATCTGTAACCTGGCCGATTATCTATCGTTATGACGAACCACAGCAGGTTCTCATTAAAGCAAAGAGCACCAGTGATATGACCAATGCAGGAAAGAAGAGTGCCGATATTTTAAATGGCTATCTTGCAACATCGGATGATACCATTAAGTACAAATCCGAAGACTTACTGGAGCAGGCAAAACAAATTCAGCAGTTGAGCCAGTCCACCAATACCATGTTAATCTGGATTGCCGGAATTTCCCTTCTGGTTGGCGGTATCGGTGTAATGAATATCATGCTGGTATCCGTAACGGAGCGTACCAGTGAGATTGGTCTGAAGAAAGCAATCGGAGCAAGAAAGTCTGTTATCTTAGGACAGTTCTTAACCGAGGCAGCAGTACTTACCAGTTTAGGCGGATTGATTGGAGTTCTGGTGGGAATCATATTAGCTGAGATTATCTCGAAACTGAGTACCACACCGGTTGCCATCAGTGCACCGGCAGCCGTAGGCGGCGTGGTATTCTCCATGATTATCGGAATTATTTTCGGTCTTCTGCCATCCTATAAGGCAGCAAACTTAGACCCAATCGAGGCATTGCGTCACGAGTAAAAAATAGAAAAAGTGTAAAAAAAGAGGAAAATTCAGATTTCATTGAATTTTCCTCTTTTTAGATTTTACTGTCATGGTGTAAATGAGCTGTTTTTATATCAGAAAGACCAAGAAAATAATCAGAAGAAACTTGATAGTAATGGCAAAGCTTCAGAAGATGGCGGATAGGAAGCTCGTTAGCACCACGTTCATAGCGGGCGTACATGGTCTGGGAAGTTCCGAGAACGTCGGCAATTTCCTGCTGGGTTTTGTCATGGTCTTCACGTAAATTACGCATTCGCTGTATATAATCCATATAATCTCCAAATCTGAAAATAAATCCGGAATTTTTCAAAAATAAATTTATATAATTCTCAAAAAATCCAGAATATATCCTAAAAATAATATGTCTTGCAGAGGACTTTTTTAATTTATCATAATAAAGATGTTTACTATTGATTTTAGTAAATATATGTACTAAAATAGAGAGCAGTTCAAATGATAAAAGGAAGATAAACAGGAAAGGCGGACATTTATGAAAAACAGAAAGATTTCAACAGCAATAGCGGAAAAAGTTATGACAGGAGTATTAACGATACTTATGGCAATATCAGTTACAGCCTGCGGTAGCACGAAGGAGCAGGAAAATTCAGCTGCCACAGAAGTGACCGAAGCAGTTGTCGCAACTGAGACAGAGAGCGAGACAGCAACGGAGGCAAAGGTAGAAAATGAGAGCGTGACAGAGACCAAGGCTGTGACGGAGACGGCAACGGAGGAGCCGGTGCTGTTTCGGGTGAAGGTTACGAATTCAAATGGAGCATATTTAACAGACCAGCCAAGCAGTGAAGTATATAGTGAATACTTTTTGGTGGAAAATGGAACAGAGTTTGATGTATTAGAAGTTTTTGAAAATGATACAGAGGCGGCTACCTTTTATGGGGTTGATTGGAATGGACATAGAGAGTTTTTGTGGGATAGAGATGCAACAGTTATCGACTAACCATACATTCATCACATTTTTCAGCAACACAGTATTTTAGATATAAAGAACTGCAAAAATTTTGTTAAAAGAAAAATCGCTTAGACCGTGAATGTGCCAAGGCACATTCTTTTTCCAGAAATGAACATGGATATAGTAAAAAGTAACAAAAATTCCTTCCGAACTGGTTGTCCAGTAAAGAGGGTACATATCAATTTTGTTATGGGTTTTATGGTTTTATGATGGTTTACGATGGGTTTACGAATGGAAAACTTGATAACATAGTCAAATCATGATATGATGTGACTATAATATAGGCGGAGGTGTTTTTTATGCATGCATTACAGGAAACAATACGACCATCTGCAGATTTAAGAAATCATTATAGTGAAATTTCAAAACAATGCAGAGAAGAAAATGAAGCGGTTATAATCACAGTAAACGGTCGTGGTGATACAGTCTCTCTTTCGTATGAGGAATATAAAAGAATGAAGTCAAGAATAGAACTTTTGGAAATTCTTACAGAAGCGGAAGATGATGTAAAGAATGGTAGAGTAGCACCGGTTCGTGAAACATTTGATGATTTAAGACAAATGCTTGGGGAGGAATAGAATTATTGAAATATGAAGTTGTTCGTACAGAAACGGCAGATGCGCAGATTAGAAAAATCGTATTGTATATAGCCGAAAATTTTGGTAATAAGGTTGCACTGGAAAAATTAGAAGAACTGGAACAGAATATTCTTGATTTGGCAGTTCATCCGTTAAAGGGGGGAGAAACGCATTATCTGGTATTGAAAAGACAAGGGTATCGGGTGTTGATATTGGAAAAAAATCTGGTTTTCTATAAGATAAATGAAGAAAATAAAAGAGTTATAATCTATGCTGTTGTTGACCAACGCCAGGATTACTTAAATATAATCAGAGGATTGTAGAATCCCCTTGCGTAAATCCACTCCCCGCGCTATAATAGGAAACAGAGTAAAAACAGCGTTTGACGAAAGCTAAGATTGACGGAATAATTCAGAGAGCCGGCGGCTGGTGTGAGCCGGTATTAGGAAGCAATTGGTCCACTTTCGGAGGCTGGTGGTGAAAGCCACGGGTTCGTACCCCTTATGATACGCAATGAAGTGGTCGCAGGCAAAGAGGAGAAGACGTAAAAAGAGATGCGGCAAAATGGGTGGCAACGCGGAACGGTAGATAAGCCTTTCGTCCCATGTATGAAAATGCATGGGATGGAAGGCATTTTTTACGCGAGTAGCGAGAAAAACCGCATGCTTACGAATCAATCCTATAAAATTTTCAAAAAAAGCACATGATAACAAAGAAGGAGAACAAAGATGATTGATTTAAAATTCTTACGGGAAAATCCGGACATCGTAAAAGAGAACATTAAGAAGAAATTCCAGGATCACAAATTGCCACTGGTAGACGAGGTAATTGAGTTAGATGAGCAGGCAAGAAGTGCACAGCAGGAAGCAGATGCATTACGTGCAAACCGTAACAGTATTTCCAAGCAGATTGGTGCATTGATGGGACAGGGCAAGAAAGACGAAGCTATGGCATTAAAAGAGCAGGTAAGCAAAGATGCAGCCCGCCTTGCAGAGTTAGAAGAGCAGGAAAAAGATTTACAGGAAAAGATTACCAGGATTATGATGACAATTCCAAACATCATAGACCCATCCGTTCCGATTGGAAAAGATGATTCCTGTAACGTAGAAATTGAAAAATTTGGTGAGCCGGTTGTTCCGGATTTTGAAATCCCATATCATACCGATATCATGGATCGTTTCCATGGTATTGATTTGGACGCAGCAGGAAAAGTTGCGGGAAATGGCTTCTACTATCTGATGGGAGACATTGCAAGAGTACATTCTGCAGTTATTTCTTATGCAAGAGATTTCATGATTGACCGTGGATTCACATACTGTGTACCACCATTTATGATTCGGAGCAATGTTGTAACCGGTGTTATGAGTTTTGATGAAATGGATGCCATGATGTATAAAATCGAAGGTGAGGATTTGTATCTGATTGGTACTTCTGAGCATTCCATGATTGGTAAATTCATTGATACCATCAATGATGAAGAAAAACTTCCATATACCCTGACCAGCTACTCTCCATGTTTCCGTAAAGAAAAAGGAGCACATGGTATTGAAGAACGTGGTGTATATCGTATCCACCAGTTTGAGAAGCAGGAAATGATTGTTGTATGTAAGCCGGAAGAGTCCAAAGAGTGGTATGACAAGCTCTGGAAGAATACCGTAGATTTGTTCCGCAGCTTAGATATTCCGGTACGTACCCTTGAGTGCTGTTCCGGAGACTTAGCAGACTTGAAAGTGAAATCCTGTGACGTAGAAGCATGGTCTCCACGTCAGAAGAAATACTTCGAAGTAGGAAGCTGCTCTAACTTAGGCGATGCACAGGCAAGAAGACTGAAAATCCGTGTTAAAGGCAAGGATGGAAATAAATATTTCGCACATACCTTAAATAATACTGTAGTTGCACCACCTCGTATGCTGATTGCGTTTTTAGAGAACAACCTCAATGCGGACGGAAGCGTAAATATTCCAAAGGCATTGCAGCCATATATGGGTGGAAAAGAAAAACTGATTCCACTGGATTAATTGAAAATAAGAATTTTGGAAACTGATTTTGAAAAAATAAGTTTCAAATAGTGAGAAAATCAAAAGAAACAGGAAACTGTGTTTTGTGTATAAAATTCACAAGACACAGTTTCTTTTTTGCGAAGAACTATTGTGAAAAGTGTGATAATTATTGATAAAAATAACCGGATATTGTATAATATATACAAATATTGTAATGAATCACGGCAAAAAACAACCTGTGAGGGGAGCAATACAGGTATCATACAAAGGAGGGGCACATGGCAGAACCAAGAGAATTGATTCTGAAACTTGGTCAGAAGATTACAGACCGAATCGGAGTAAAAGTTACGGAAAATGACCCGGAATACTGGGGCTTGGCAAGTGTAGTGACGGATGA
>OGOQ01002501.1_pt1 | contig 11292 bp, 8 predicted proteins | sample 1552691 | NCBI WGS metagenome assembly OGOQ01 (sample SAMEA2580209, study PRJEB22360) | human gut metagenome | biome: human gut; feature: human-associated habitat; material: faeces | place: Denmark | collected 2008/2010
CCGGCTTAACAACAAACCCGGCTTAATCGGAATTAAACCGACATCGGTTTAACTCCGACCGTGGATGCCATTACCGGTGGCCCGGATGGCTCGGGCTCATGGAACGCTTCGGGCTGACGCGCTCCATGAGCGCGAAGGGCTGTTCGCCGGACAACGCGGCCGCGGAGGGATTCTTCGGCAGGATGAAGACCGAGGCGGTCCACCCCGAGAAGTGGGAGGAACACACCCGCAACGAGGTGCTCGCCTTGGTCGATGAGTACATACGCTGGTACAACCACGAGCGCATCAAACAGTCGCTTGGTTGGATGAGCCCGGTACAATACCGTCAAAGCCAAGGAATGGCTGCGTGATTATCTCCAAGAAAATGTCCGCAGCCCCCTACCGCCTTATCCGTAAGTTCATATGCATACACGACAAAAGATCCAGTATTCTTGTGCGATTCCGCCAACGGTCTGACCAAAAGACCGCATTAAAATCATTCTCAAGAGTGCTCGTAGTCGACGGCGTGAACGCCGTGGACCAAGGCACCGCGAACGCCATCGCTGACAACCTCAGCCTCAGACACGCGCAATGACGACATAAAACGTGTTAAGAGGGGCTGACCATGTGAACCATGGTCAGCCCCTCTTAACGTTGCTACAGTTTCCGCCTTATGGCCGCAGCATATCCAAAGCGTCAGCAAGACCGTTCGCAGTATTGCGAGAGACGGCATTCTCACCGCCAACAATATAGGCATTGTCAACATTGCCATGCTGCTTCACATACTGCTTCACAAAATTGGCAGTGCTCCCGTTCGGATCCGCAAGCAGCAAAACCGCCTTATTGCGCCCGGCAAAAGGACCAGCAGCAAGCGCATCCGGGAAATTCATTCCCGTGGTGAATACCACATTATTCATACGAAGGAAACCATCATAATCTCCGGCAAATCGATCTGCCACATTGATGCTGGTCTCATACCGTGTCGAGCCAGCTATGCGCTCATCCATGCCTCCAGCAATTTGCCGTTCGATAAAACGTTGTGGAACGGCCTGTTCGCCGCCAATGACCCACATCTTTTTCATCTTTTTGATTTCCTTAATCTCACCATCGGTGAATCCCTTCGTCGAGCTACACAAGAAAATAGGCATATGCGACATATACGCATACGACGATATCGACAAAGCGTCAGCATAATTATCACCTGTCATCAGCAGAGCAATCGCACCCCACTTCGCTCCCAGCCGTTCGCCTGCTTTGTACAACGCCAGCGAAGTGTCATAACGGGTCTCACCGTAATATCGCCTCACATTGGAGCTATATTGCTTCAGCTGTTGCTCGACATTCTGCGAAACAGCGGCAGGGCCTCCAGCGATGATGATTCGACTCGGTTTAATGGCGGCGATCCGTTCCGAGGCCTGAGCTGACAACGACTGCGGATCAGTCAGCACAATTGTCGCATCCAAAGCACCAGCCAGACTAGATGAGGCCAAGGCATCAGGGTAGTTCGTGCCAGAAGCAACTATTACCGTCTGCCCCTGCTTAAGTCCTTCTTTTTGCACAACTTGAGACATAGTGTCGTACCGTGTGGCACCGAAAATCCTTTGCATTGCCGGAGCCACACGTACATTACCTTGCGCCAGCCGCCCGCCAGCATTTACTTTAATGACGGTATTGCCACGCTTGAGCGTTTTAATATTTCCTTCGGTCACCGTTGCCACGGCCGTGTTCGACGATGACCATGTACCACCAAGCAGGTTGTACCGATTAGCACCATAGGAAAGCCGCACCACTGCTTCATCGCTTTTGCCGGGCTCGAGAGCGGATGAGCTGTTCCAGTGCAATCCCTTCCACGTCATGCCCTCGTTGATATGCCTTTGGCTGACTGAAATCTCAAATCGTCCGTAGCCATTTAAATTGGTTGGCGTTTCATCCGAATATTCCGACGCATACCCTCTGGAAACTGCTTCGCCAGAATATGCACTGCTATCGCTGAATCCGCCAGCAAAGCCATATGAACCGTAATCGGGATCTGTCAACGTCGTATAGTGACCAGTCACACCGGAGCCATGACCATTCACCTCATTAATGTAATCGGATTTCTCGCTCGCCCATAAATCAACTGCATCCGATATGTTCCTTGTACCCCAAGCAAGTACTTCAGCATTGGATGTCAAACCTTTGTAACTAGCCCCAAAACACCAATCATCATCAGGACGCGTGTGCCCATCAGCCCATGTATATGCCTCAAGCGCACGCTGAATAGCGATACGCTCCAAAGCATTCGACCACTTTGGAGAAAGGTATTCCTGTTGGCTGATACCAACCGCTTTCAAATATTCCGGCACCGTTTTCCAAGAACCGTCGTATTTGAATTTAATACGCGCATCATTGAGTGCATCTTTGCGCCACTTGATAACGGCATTCAATGCATCCCGTTTGGTATTACGTTGGTCAATGCTTATGTAATCGGTACGCGCCTTGTATCCATCTCCCAAAGTGACGCCCGTCACCGATGAAACCGGCTCATTCGAACGTTCGGAAAACGTTGATGGAGTGTTTTCGTCAAGCGCTGCCGGCCGTTCATCCATAATTTTCTGCGATTGCACTGACTTTTTAATGTCCTCCGCAGCATTTGCCGGTGACGCTATAAATCCAGAGACTAGAAGGCAACCTGCGACGATTACCCCTAACACACGAGAAAATCCATGATTCCTTCTCATCTTTTCTCCTTAACGTGTTGCAGTAACAACAAAACCATATTATGCTCACGGCGACTGCAAAACGCACAGGAAGAATCAATCACAGTGGCTTAATAAAACCGGAAAATGCGCAGACCAAGCCGTGGCTGTTTGAGGCCACCTCGCAATTATTCATGTCAAACAAGCCACAGCAAATATCGCGGCAGTTTCTGCCTATGCACTTAGTGAATCAAAGCATCCAAGCTAGGATCGGCAACGCGCTTGTCGAAATCGTCAGCCAACACACCTTTGGCTTGCAGCTCTTCCAGAATCGACTTCAGCACAATATTGTTTACACCGCTTTCGGTGTTCTGGTGGCATAACGCTTCCTCCCCCTGCGTGCCAGGCACATAATTCAGCAACTGATCGTCTGTTGCCGCAACCACAGGGATACCGGCTTTCACTTGCATTACCTTCAGCCACAAATCATCAGCGGTCAGGCAAGTTTCCTTGATTTCCTCGGCATTAAACGTCTCTGGAGGCATCGTATGCGGCGGATACAGCGTGCCTGCCCCATTCGTGGAGAAGATCCGCATGGACGGCACACCTACAAGCGCGGGATGGTAATGAGGTGCCTCGTAAATCCAATCCTCATAATTGGTACGGGATCCGTCCTCGTTGAACATAATCAAATGCGTACGTACAGCGGCAATCGCATGAGGATGGGCTTCGTGTGCTGCGAGCAAATCGCCAATCATCGTATTGCGGTACAGCAAATCATCATCGGTGGTGATGACGTAATCATCAGGAAATTCCTGCAAAGCCCAGAAATATTTTTTGTGGGGTTTCAGGTCCTCATTCACCCAACGGATTTCCACATCATGCCACAACACGTCGCGCAACGTTTGGGGCAAATCGGTTTCACGATTCGGAAAATCCGATTTGCAGAGCCACAACACGATTTTGTCGGGCAATACTTTTTGCGCAAGCAACGAACGAATCGCCAGGTGTACGGTATTGATGCGTGCAGGATATGAAGTCATGGAAACGATAATCCGAGGATGACGCCTCTTCATCGCACGCAGAACATGCGTGCCCGCACGACGCAACTTATTTTTCTTCACGCGCAACCAATCTGCAAACAGCACATGCCCTCCTTATTTCTCAATGAGTACGGGGTATATAGTAGTCCAAAGTGCGCTTTTCGAAGTCGAACAGTACACTGTTGCTCAGCGAGTAATACATCAATCCGGCCAAATAAGGAAGAGCAATGCCCAAAATCTCAATCGTCATTCCCGCATACAATGTCGGCGATTATTTGCAGGAATGTCTTGATTCAGTACGGAATCAGACCTTCTCTGATATAGAAGCGATTGTCGTAAACGATGCGAGCCCAGATAATGTCGGAGAGGTCGCAGCACAGGCGGCTGCACAGGACGCACGCATCCGAGTAGTCACCAACAACCCGAATATGGGCACACACCGCACTCGCATGGCGGGCGTAGAAAACGCTTCCGGCGAATACACGTTCTTCCTTGATGGCGATGATGCCCTCAAGCCTGATATGTGCGAACAGCTCGCCGCGGAGATCGACAAGCATCCCGTGGACGTACTGCATTTCGGTCTTACCGTTGTCGCAGCCAATGACCTTTTGGAAAACGAACGCCAAGCCTTCGAAACCTTCAACAACACTCCCACGCCCGATTCCACTGGAGAAGATATCGTCCGCGACATTTTCGATGAAACGCGAGGCTACAAGGTCGATTGGCGCGTAACCCAGCGTTTATACAAGACTTCCGTACTTAAGGAAGCATTCAACGCCATGACCCGCGATCGTCTTGGCCGATCTCAGGACGGCTACGAGTGCTTCGTGGTTTCGGCATTCGCTAACAGCTACCATTCCTTCAAGGAATGCCGCGGATATGTGTATTACTACGGTCGCGGCATAAGCGGCACAAATATGATCGATGCCGCGAAGTATGCCCGCTATTGCGGCCATTTCAAGGCGGATTTCGATGCAGCCTACGAATTCGCCGATGAGCAGCATTCCGATATGCTTCACGCTTGCGCACAAGGTTTCCAACGCAAGGCGACCGAAATCCTTGCCAATGATTGGAAGGTCAGGGTTCCGGAAGCGGAAAAGGTTGAGGCCGCCAAGCAAATGGAAGCTGTGTTCGGCCCGGCCATCACGGGGCGCGAATTGTACCGTTTCGTACGCGATGATGCTTATGCGCTGCTTTCCAATAACCAGCTCCTTCCGCATGACGCTGATCTGAACAGCTGGTTCAGCATAGCCAACGCCATCAGTATGCCTACCGATCAAGTATCTGCAGACACCATAAGATTCCATGAGATGAAGCGAATCGCCACTTCCCATATGACCAATCTCATCGAGAAAACTCGCAATACCGAAGCGTTCCAAAACTACGATAAACAGAACATCCGTATCTTCGTCACTACTCACAAAAACGTTAACACCTTCGACAGCAAAATCATGCAACCGGTACAGGTCGGTCCGAAAAACTATCGCTTCCCTTGGGCGTTCCATGACGACGAAGGCGAAAACATCTCCAATCTCAATCCGCGCTACTGTGAACTGACCACGCAATACTGGGCTTGGAAGAACATCAAGGCCGACTACTACGGCTTCTGCCATTACCGTCGGTACTTCGACTTCTCGGACACTCCGCATAAGGAAAATCCCTACGGCGAAATCATGGACAACTACATCGATGCCGTTACGGCAAAGAAATACGGGCTGAATGACGAGAACATCGCCAAAGTGGTGAAGCAGTATGATGTCATCACCACACCGTTCGGCAATCTCGAAAAAATCATCGATAAGCACGGCACTCCGCGCGCATTGTGGGAGGCCGCTCCCCTGCTGCACGATGACGATTTGAAGCGCTGTTATCAGATTCTGTGCGCCATGTATCCTGATTATAAGGAGGATGCGCAGGATTTCTTCAATGGCAACAAGGCGTGCTTCTGCAACATGTTCATCATGAAGAAGGAAATCTTCTTTGACTACTGCGAGTGGATGTTCCCGATTCTTGAGGAATTCGACAAGAGCACCGATTACAGCACGTACAGCAAGGAGGCACTGCGTACGCCAGGCCATCTTTCCGAACGCCTGCTGAATATCTATCTCATGCATCACAAGCGCATCGGATCCGATTGGAAATTCAAGGAGCTGCAGTGCGTGCACTTCACCAATCCGGAACCAGCCGAGAAGCTCAAACCACTTGACGTCACTGATAAGCCGATCATTCCAGTGGTGTTCGCAGCGGATGACAATTACGTGCCGCAGCTGACCACTACCGTGTACTCAGCCATGAAGAACGCTGATCCGAGCTACTTCTACGATGTCACCGTACTGCAGCGCAACATCTCTTGGGACAAGCAGGAACGTATGCGCGGGTTCTTCAAACAGTTCCCGAACATGAATCTGCGATTCACCAACGTGGACCGCGAACTTGCCGGATATGAGTTTTCCACCAACAACGCCCATATCAGCGTGGAAACATACTATCGTTTCCTGATTCAAAAGCTCCTGCCGTTCTATGACAAGGTGCTGTACCTTGATTCCGATATCATCATCAATGGTGATATCGCAAAGCTCTACAACATCGATTTGCAGGGCAAGCTACTTGGCGCAGTGCGCGATATCGATTTCCTTGGCAATTTGAACGTAAAGCATGGTAAACGTATGAATTACGCGAAGACCGTGCTGAAGATGCAGAACCCCTACGATTACTTCCAGGCTGGCGTGCTGGTGCTCAATACCAAGGCGATGCGTGAGCATTACACCATCGAGCAATGGCTCGCTTACGCATCGAATGACGAGTTCATCTACAACGACCAGGATGTGCTCAACGCGCACTGCGAAGGGAACGTGCTGTATCTGCCATGGGAATGGAATGTGGTGCACGATTGTGGCGGACGTGTCGGCAACCTCTTCGTGCAGGCACCGAACGACATCTATGATGCGTACATGAAGTCGCGCAGCAATCCGCAGATCATCCACTACGCCGGTTTTCAAAAGCCATGGACCGATCCAGATTGCGATTTCGCCTCCATCTATTGGAAATACGCACGTGAAACCCCGTTCTATGAGCGTCTGCTCAAGCGCGTGGTGAAAGCAAACGAGTCGCAGATTTCGGAAGGTTCCTTCCTGCCGAAGCATGAGCGTGCGGTCGGAGAGGACAATCCGATCCGCAAGTTCATCGACCCATTGATGCCGATTGGTTCGAGGCGCCGCGATGCGTTGAAGGCCATCGCGCGCGTAGCACGCGGCAGGCGGTAAGACAATCGGGATAAGGTAAGGGCGAGATGATTCGCCCTTACCTTATCCCGATTGTCCTTGGTAGAGACTCCGTCTATTTATTTTTCTTTTTGGGGCTTTTTCTTTAGCGAAAGCAAAAGCCCCATCACGATAGGCGCAAGCAACAATGTATGGAACATATATCTCGTAGCATCTCCGCCATGTCCACCTCCCGTTACACGGGACACAGGATAGACGAAGAGCGAAGCTGCCGATACGAAGTAAGGCAGCAATTGGAACATCGTTTTAGCTGTTACATATTCTTTACGCTTACGCCATAGCAGGTAAGCGATAAACGTAGGAAATACCGATGCCCAAAAAGCCACATAGGTAAGAACATTCACCACAGGAATCGATTTCAGCATAGAAGTAATGCTGTCGACTATTTCCTGTGCCCAATTCTTGTCTTTATTGGGAATTAGCTTACCGAGAGTGTCTTCATTCGCGACAGTGTATACGCTGGCGTCCATTTGCAACTGCACTGGATATTGTACCGATTTCTTTACATCCTTATAGGAAACAGAAGATTTATCATTTCCGGAAAAGGAGATCCACCCAGATTCAAGACAGACAAAACCATTGAGATATGTCATTGGATGCCTCAAACCAATCTTTAACCATACCTTGAGGAAATCCGGCGTAGAAGCCCCTTTGCGTAACTTGTATCCCGTAACAGGGTCGGCAATATACGGATTGTATTGCGTGCTAATCTGATCCCAAGAATATACCAGATACGATTCAATGACTTCCTTTTCCGAATCAGTAACATCTTGAGGATACGCGTGAGCCGAACGTCCTAAGAGTTCAATCGGCATCGCGAATGCAGCCTGTCCACCTCCAGGAACAATATTCGCCTTCGGATAGTAGTAATTAGGCAGAACGATACTGACGATTGCAAAAAGAAATGCAGCAATCCCCGCAACCGCTGCCTTGAATCGTATCCTGAATTTTCCAAAGACGAGGATAATCAAACAGAATAGAATGATATACATTCCCATTTTCTTGCTCAGGGAAGAGCACAGTCCGAGAATCAAGAAACCAAGGAAGAAAGAAGGATGCTTGATTTTTTCAAGTCTCGTGTCAACCAAGCGCATGAACATCAGAAGCCATGCGATAAAGAACGCGGCATGCGTGATGTCTTTCGACAGACTCATAAACGCTATAGGGAAAAACGGGAAGAAGCAGAAGAACATGGCGCATATTTTCAACGGAACTCGTCCGACGCCACGTTCCTTCAAATAACTCAACCAACACGCAAGTGCGACGGCAACAAAAACACATTGTGCAATGGCGTATAGGAAAATCCCCACATTGTAGCTACCGGTAATTGCATGACCGAGCCAAATGAATCCTCCGTATAGATAGGTATCGAAGAAAGGATGGTGATCCCAGATCTTGCCCGGCTTCTGTCCGAAAGCAGAGATTCCGAAGAACTGCGCGACTTGATCTCCGGTATCCCAATACAGAACACCTGGATAGAGCAAAACAATATACGGCAGCCAAGCAGCCAAGATTCTCAAAGAATCTTTGAACTTGGACTTTTTTGATTGGCCATACTCAAATCGAAGCAATAAAAACTTATTCGAAAATGCATTCGTCTTCGAAGCCTGCTTCGTTAAACCGTCAGATGCTCCCATCTGAACGATTTTGAAACCAATCTGAAAGACCGCGAGGAAGAGAACTGCAAAGAGCAGCCACTGCGCATAAAAATACGGACGATCAAATGGAACTATCGCATCAGTCGAAGCATTTGTTCCACAAGCGAAGACGAAACCCAGTACCACTGGGAATCCCCATCCAGTAAATCGTTTCTTCTCATCTCCATGCAATACTATTTCAGGCAACACAATCAGGCCTCCGCTTAGTAAATATTTTCTTAATCTGCATCAGAATATGTCTACATATGACAACGACAATCAACGTAACCAAATATACAACCATGGCTCGTACTCCCATATGTTCTCCCCAGAATTGAGATACATTGCCCCAATTGCGCTTTCCCATCCAGTTAATCACTAAAATATGGAAAAGATATACGCCAAGGGATGCGCCGGAAACCTCGCGGATACAATGCAAAACCGTAGGGGACATCTCCCGCAAACGCTGTTCCACTTGCATGGCACATAGAAACAATGCAACCGCCTCAATAACACACAATGGAGAGGAAGTACTAATCACGTAGCTATGGTATTCAACATCGCGTACTGCGAAGTATCCGTTAGTGTACAAACCACCGAAAAACATCGCCCCAGCCGAAATTACACAAATGATTCCTGCAAGCCAAAGGGGAGGAAGCTTCCACAGGTAATTGGCGATATAGAATCCCAACAAAAAATAAAGTAATGCGCTTGAAGAGAACAGCGGCCAATTGAAAAGGGTTCCGAAATATTTTTTAGGTACGCCAAATCGTTCAATCAACGGAATTAAGATGCTAATAGCAAACTGCAGCACAATCAAATATTGCAGAATTTTTTTATTATTTCGTATCTGAGTCAACAACGGCGTTAGTATATATAGATAAATTATTGTGTACAAAAACCAATAAATGTCGTTTATTGAATTCGTTAAAAAACGCGATACAAAATCTTTAGCACCAATTCCGTTCGCATACTGTTCGGCGCCATAAAAAGAGAACGGAAATATGCAGAATAAGATATAGCAGAAGACACTTGCCAGAATGAGCGCACGACCTACACGCCACAGTCTCTTTTTAAAAAATGTTTTCGTATCGTATTTATCAGCATAACCAATAAGGTTCATACCACTAATCATGAAAAAAATCGGAACAGCGAAAATGGCAATCGCCTGAAATAAAACCGCCTGCGTCCAGTAAGTGTCGGAGGGATTGAAAACATTCAAAGAAACATGCAGCATGACCACGGCGAAGCATGACATAATATTCAGTGCGTCAACATAGACTAAATGCTTTCTTCTCACCTTATTCTCCGCCATGTAAAGCCTCTACTCGACAACAGGAATGGGATTCAAATCTTCTCGCGAACCTTAATCATAATGATATGGCCTGATTTTGTTCCGCTCTTATAGTGGGGCGGCTTGCGCCGCTTGGTTTGCATAGTACTCGGTTCCGGTCTGTTCCGGTGTCCTGTAGCCCAAGGACCGGTGCAGACGCTTCGAGTCCCCGCCACGAGACCCACCGGAACGTCGCCAATTCTAGGTCCCTCAAATCCCGGAAGGGCTTGCGCCGCCAGACGAGCTCGGTCTTGTACGCGCCGTCGACGCTCTCGGCCATGGCGTTGTCGTACGAGTCGCCGACCGTGCCGGTCGACGGCAGCATCCCGTACTCCATCACCCTGGTGGTGCAGACGGTGCTGATGTACCGCACACCATGATCGGCATGGTGCACGAAACCGTCCGCGTCACCGTGCGAGGCGGCCCATGATGCCGCCTGTTCCGGCACCCGCGGCGGCAGCCCCCCCGGTGTCCATGGTGGCGGCGCACGCCCGGCCGCGACCGATCCCGGCCGGATCCCGACCCTGCGCCGACGACCGGGCGCGCGTCTTGCGGCACCCGTACACGGCCATGAAGAAACCGGCATGGACCCTGAGGATGCCGCGGGCCGGCGCCTCGCGCCCGGCGGCCATGCGGCTGACAAGCCCGGATCTGGACACGCGGCAGCCGCGCGGCGTGACGAACCCGCAGCCCGGCGAAGCGGTCGGCACCCCGCAGGCCGGCCCGACCCTGAGACGGTCCTTGAATTCGTCGATGCAAGCGGCCATCAACGCCGTGCCGGGTCGAGCCGTGCCGCGGAAAAAGCCGACGCCGTCGTCAATATCCCGTTCGCCCGCCTCAATTGCGCGACCTCGGCCCGCAAACTCTTCAACTCCGCCATCGCGCCCCGGCCGACTGCTTGGTCTCCGCCGCGACCCCCCCGGATCCCTGGCGCCCTATTCGACCGCCTTGGTCTCCGACGAATACGAGCCGCGCGACTCGGTCAACAGCCCGACGGCCTTCGTCCTGAACTCCGGCGTGTATCCCGCGCCCTTCGACATGGTCCCATCATCTCCCATCGAGCTAGGGGAAACGCGGAACAAAAAACAGTTCATATCATAATCAATGAAAAAGGCCAATACAGAATATATAGTAAGTAACATGTCTAAGAGTCTGAACGCTTCCGTCGCCGTCCTCTTACCTTGTTACAACGAGGAAGTCACCATCAGCAAGGTAGTGCGTGATTTCAAGACCGCATTGCCGAGCGCCGACATTTACGTATACGACAACAACTCCACCGACCGCACCGCCGAGATAGCGGCGGGCCGAGGGGGGGACGTGCGCCAGGAGCCATTGGCGTGG
>OGOQ01002503.1_pt1 | contig 11290 bp, 9 predicted proteins | sample 1552691 | NCBI WGS metagenome assembly OGOQ01 (sample SAMEA2580209, study PRJEB22360) | human gut metagenome | biome: human gut; feature: human-associated habitat; material: faeces | place: Denmark | collected 2008/2010
TAGGCAGCACGGACGGGAACCGTGCCTAACATGACCGTCGAACGGGAAAAGAGAATGCATACCCTGGCCTATGCCAGGATACGCCTGAAGCCCCCAGCTTTAGCCGTGTAGGGTTAGCGTAACGCCCTATGTAGGGGTAGCTCACGAAAGACGCCTCTCTACGGAAATTCGCAAAGCGGCATCCGCATATAATAGATATAGACAGGGACATCTCTGTTCCCAAGAGAGGAGGAACTGGCACATGAACAGGCTGTTCGTCACTGGAGATATGCACTGCAACGCCTGCGGGGAATTCTCCAAGCTGAATACGAAAAACTTCCCCGTCCAGAAAGAACTGTCCAAGGACGACTACATTCTGATCGCTGGAGACTTCGGCTGCATCTGGAATGGCAGCACAGAGGAGGAGTACTGGCTGGACTGGCTGGAGAATAAACCGTTCACGACTTTGTTTGTAGACGGAAACCATGAGAACCACGCCCGGCTGGCCCAGTTCCCAGTGGAGGAGTGGCATGGCGGTAAAGTCCACCACATTCGATCGTCCATTCTGCACCTGATGCGCGGTCAAATCTTCGATATTGCCGATCTGAAAGTCTTTGCCATGGGCGGTGCCTCATCCCACGATATCCGGGATGGCATCCTGGATCCGGACGACCCATTCTTCCGGGACGACTACCGCAAGCTGCGCTCCCAGAACGCTCTTTTTCGGATCAAGGGCTGGTCCTGGTGGCCGGAGGAGATTCCATCCCAGGAAGAGTACGACGAGGCAGAGAAGAACCTGGATGCCAATGGCAGAGCTGTGGACCTGATTGTTTCCCATTGCGCGCCATCCAGCATCTCTGATATCATCAGTGGCGGTATGTACCAGCTGGACGAGCTTACCGACTATTTCGAGAAGCTGCGGGACAGTGTAGAATACAAAGGTTGGATATTTGGACACTACCACGACAATCAGGTCGTGCAGCGGAAACATGTTTTGTTATACGACCAGGTCTGCGAGGTCTTTGCTAAGACTGAGTCTGGCAACTTTGGCATCCTGCCTGTCTAATATTCTGGCAGCAGGGAGAGGGGTACGCATCTTTTTTAACGAAGAAAAGAGGCGGTGGAACTCTTCTTTGCCCGAGGCCCTCATGGCAGCCGGTCCCTCCGGGACCTGATGTATGGCGTGCGGGCCAGCCTAATCGAGTGAACTACCCACGACTAAAGTCGCGGGCTTCCTTGGCACGCAGGGATAACGATTTGAAGTATTGTCCCTGAATACGAAGGCTTTCCTGCTTCCTATGCCTGGCGCCTACCTTGCGGGCAGGTCTTACCCTGGCTCTCCGCCGCTGGACTTCCAGCGGCGGTCAGCATTTCCTGCTGTGCAGGCTTATAGGGATCTTCCCCCTGGCTCCCACGGTCCCCCGAGGTACCAAAAATAAGTAGGTGGTTGATACTTCTGCACAAAAGATAGATAGATGCAAATTGTAGGTTGGTAGGTACAGCTTATGGGAGGATGGTTACGCCGGCGGCCTTCAGGTCTTTGACGCCTCTGGCGAAGATATTGTCCTTGGCGTTGATATCCCGGTCGTGATAGACTCCGCACTTGGGGCAGGTCCACGCTCGGACGGCCAGATCCTTGACCTCCGGGTTCTTGTACCCGCAGCAGGAGCAAGTTTGGCTGGATGGGTACCACCGGTCTACCTGGATGAGCCACTTGCCCTGCCGCTGCATCTTATATTTCACCATAGTAAAGAACTGGCCCCACGCCACAGAGGATATCTCCCTGGACAGCCTTCGGTTCTTTACCATGCCCTTGATGTGGAGGTCCTCACATAGGAAGGCTGAGTACCGGTCCGCGATTTTGCGGCTCAGCTTGTGCTGAAAATCCTTCCTCTGGTTTTTGACCTTGCGCTGCTCAGCGGTCACGCGCTTTTTGGCCTTCTCCCAGTTCTTGGAGCCCTTATGGGTTTTCTTGTCATACTGCTTCCGGGCCATGGATTGCTGCAGCCGGCGCAGGCGCTTCGCGTGGAGGCGGATCCACCGGGGGTTTTCAACCTCCTCCTCCCAGCCCTGGCCGCCGATAACGGCAAACCGCTTGATACCCATGTCGGCGGCAAGGATGTCACTGACATGCATCTCCATCAGCTGCTCCGGCTTCGGGATCACCGCCTCCAGCTGCAGGGAAACGGTGTGGTGGTTGGTCTCCCGCCGCACCACAGCGGAAAGGATTGCCGTTCCCTCCGGGATAAGGCTTGCAATCGTCTGGCCCTTCGGCAAGACGAAGCGTATCTTTCCCGCCTTGGGGAGCTTCACATAGGGCAGGCCATTCTCCTCCAGGATAGCAATGTTGCCATTGGTATACTTGGTGGTGTAGGAGTTGCCTGCCGGTTTCCACTTGGAGGCGTACTTCGGGAGTTTGGCACGGCCGGCGAAAAAGTTCTTGTAGCCGGCGTCCACATGCTCCAGAGCAGCCTCCAGGGCAAACTTGTCGGACTCCTGCAGGAAGGGGAAATCCTTCTTCAGCTGCGGCAGGTGCTTGGCTTTGTATTCATTCACCGAGAGGGTTTTCTTGGTGGCCTTGTAGTAGTTCTTCCGGTCGCTCAGGTAGTGGTTGCGCACGAACCTGGCATTTCCAATCTGCTGAGCCAGGGCCTGCTTCTGAGCGGCGTCGGGGAGCAGCTCCAGGGTGATGCCGTAGTCATGCACGATGCAGTTGTACGGCTCCAAGGCCTTGTTTTTGGCCTGGGTGATGTTAATCGCCCGGCCGGAAAACTGGAACTGTCCATTAACCTTGGTTGCGGTCACCGCCATGAGAAGCCCTCCTCGTATAATAAGTTTCAAAGTTAATAGTTTCAGGTATCAGCAGGCTTTGAGGTGCCCGTGATACAATAGCTGTAGGACAGCAGGGTCAAGTTCTGAGTCCTCCGGTTGAGCCGTAAGGCTACTTCACTGAAAGTCTGTTCCCCTGAACCGGAAGTTAGCTGCAAACTCATTGGCTGTTTGCCTGGGACAAGACCGCCCTTTCAGCAGTGAGGGCTATCGCATTGGTCTGCCCAGGAATGATTCTGATAAGCGAGGGTGCCAGATGCTCCGGTTATCATGGGTATCTCAAAGCCTGCTGGCCTGAAATCTCCATGCGGGGAGGTGAAAATTGTGAATCCACTATTCGTTGGCATTGATGTGAGCAGCAAGAACAATGTGGCCTACCTGATGAAACCGGACGGCAGCAAACACTCCAGCTTCTCCGTGCAGAATAACCTTGGCGGTGCTAAACTGTTATCAGAGAGAATCGTATCGGCACTTGGCTCCATGCAGCTTGAGCGTGTGGTGATTGGCCTGGAGGCCACCTCCATCTACGGGGACAGCCTAGTCTATGCTCTTCGTGAGGATGGCCGCTTGGGGCGGTTTCAGAGGAAAATCCATGTTCTAAATCCAAAGCAGGTGCGGAAATTCAAGGAAGCCTATTCTGACCTGCCAAAGAACGACTGGGTGGACGCCTTTGTGATTGCCGACCATCTCCGTTTCGGCAGAATCAACAGGGAGGTCTACATGGACGATTACCGCTACAAAGCCCTGCAAACCCTTACCAGAGCCAGATTTGATGTCATCCAAAACTTGACCCGGGAGAAGCAGCGGTTCGCCAACTACTTATTCCTCAAATGCTCCGGCATGGCCCAGGACAAAGACATTCAGAACACCAGCGCCACCACCATCGCACTCATGGAACACTTTGAAACCGTGGATGACTTGGCGAATGCCGACCTGGAGGAACTGACTGCCTTTATTACTGAAACAGGCCGTGGCAAATTTGCTGACCCGGATGCTACCGCCAAGGCAGCTCGGGCTGCAGCCAAAGGCTCCTATCGGCTGCCCAAAACAGTAAACGACACTGTAAACCAAGCAATGGCTGTTTCTATTGCCTCCATGCGCGCCTTGAAAGGGCAGGTCAAAGTATTAGATAAGGCCATTGAACAGCAGTTTGAAATCATTCCGAACACTTTGACCTCCATCCCCGGTATTGGCAAGGTCTACTCCGCCGGTATCATTGCTGAGATTGGTGATATCCACCGTTTTGATTCCCAAGCCTCGGTTGCCAAATACGCCGGCCTTGTCTGGAACAGGAGCCAGTCTGGCGACTTCGAGGCCGAACACTCCAGAATGATTAAATCCGGCAACCGCTATCTCCGCTACTACCTGCTGGAAGCCGCCAACTCCGTGAGAAGATGCGACTCCGAGTTCCGGCGTTACTATGACCTCAAATTCAAAGAGGTCAACAAGTACCAGCATAAACGCGCACTCGCTTTAACTGCCAGAAAACTGGTCCGGTTGGTCTTTCGGCTGCTAAAGGACAACCGCCTGTATATCCCGCCGGAGGGCTGAGAGCGCAGCTTGCCACTCTGACTCATAGGCCCTGTTTCAAAATTTCTCAGGGACAGGGCTTTGGTTGGTGTTGCCTTTTTGCTGTCTACACAGTGCTTTTTACTCTGTTTCGCTTAAAATTTTCTTGCATCACCTACTTGACTTCATACCATTGGACTTTCCTGGCTTTGGATGTATGCTTCCACCTGCACTGTGCTGCGCTCACTGACCGTTACCACAAAGTAGGATGGGTTCCACAGATGCCCGCCCCAGAGAGAGTTCTTCAGCTCTGGGTGTCCCATGAACAGCCAGCGGGCTGTGTTGCCTTTCAAAACCTTTATGGCATCAGAAAGCCGTAGCTGCGGTTTGCAGCTGACTAACAGGTGGATATGGTCTGGCATTACCTCCATAGCAAGGCAGTCCATCTGCAGCTCGCTCATGGTTGTTAAAAGGTGGCGCCTTGTGTCTGCGGCAATGTCCCCCGTGAGGATTGACTTGCGGTATTTGGTCACCCACACAATGTGATACTGCAGAAGGTAGACATAGCCCCTACCATGCGTAACGCCAGTTTCACTTGTAACAATAAGCTCTTTGTCCATATATTTATTATACCATATGTATGGGGAAAATCTACGGTTGCGGCACAAATTACAAAAAATATTGGGGCGGCTTACTCACGACTAAAGTCACGAGTGTGCGCCGCCCCGCTTATCAATCCGGCGTGCATATCATCCCTGCCACATAGACCGCTTCGCTAGGTCTGCCACACAGGTCGCTTCGCTAGACCTGTAGAACGCAACAATCAGCCAACCAAAAAGGAGGTTTCCCCAAACATGAACGCCAAAGAACTCATCTTTTCTGTCCCCACCCATGAGCTGGCGGCCCGTCATATCGCCCAGCTTCGGGAGATGCCCGACACACAGATCAACGACGGCAACCTGGAGACGGCCATCGCCAACATGTCTGCCTTCATCGAGAAACTGGCCGACATCGAACCCATCGAGACCAACCATATCATCCTGGGCATTCGGCACCTGATGCACGATGAGGAGTCCCTCTCCGCATCCCTCTTCCGGAAGGACGAGCTGCTCTCCGATTTCGACCTCGATTCCGAGATCGGTGCCCTCTCCGATACGGACGGACTCTCCGATGATGAGCTGGATCGGCTGTCCCACCTCCAGCCCAACCCGCAAAACTATGCCTACGACCTGTCCGCCTGGGCGGAGATCCTTGGCTATGAGGTGGACAAACGGAACATCGCTGCCATCGGTGCCCTGGACCTGGCTGAAGTCATCCTCTGGGAGATGACCTTTTGCGGATACAGTGAGGAGAAGATCGCAGAGGAGCGGGCTGAACTCGACCGCCGGGCCAAAAAGCTGGAGGAAGTGCTGAAGAAGCCCAAGGAGGAACAAGAGAAGTACTTTATCCCCGCCGAGAAACTCCGGTGCGATTTTGGCATCCCTAAGCCGACACCCGAGGAGGAGACCGTGGCCCACCGCCGCATCTGCCACGAGGTTTTGTACAACAATTTGCAGACCTGGCGGGCCATCCGTGACTACCTGGGCGGCTGAACGCAAAAGAACACCCCTGGAGGAAGCCCTCCAGGGGATTTTTTGTCAGGTGGCGAGTAAGTTCGGATAGGGGAGAAGGAGCCCATCGCCGAATTGATCTAGGAAAACATTGCTGGCCGGTACGCCGATGCGGTTCAACCTCAGCCCGCATATGCGAACCCTCCTTAGCTTTTCTGCAAAATATACGCGATTTTGTACGGCACACCCCGGCGCACCATTGTCTCCACCGCCACCGGCACCTTGGCGCCGACCCGGAAGCTGCCCCGTTTGCATGGCATCGAAACGCAGGTCGTTATTGGCCGGCCGTGGCGCATAATGGACATTTGGTACTGTTCCCGCCCCGGCACCCTGCTGGTCATTACGACGCTGACGACCCCGATCTCCCGGGGCAACTCCTTCTTTCGTTTGGCTGCGGCAAAATGGGTAGCAGCCAGGATGCCGATACAGACGACAGCGATGATGGCAAGGATGATGAGAATGATATTTGCGGTAGGCATGGGAATGCGACTCCTTTCTTGCGAAGAGTGGCCATTAGACCCAGACGAGGATGCCAAGGCCGGCAGTCTACACGATGCCAATGAGGATGAGAACTACATCTTCGATCTGCATGGGCAGCACTCTCTTTTCTTCTGCAACTATTATATGCAGCTTGCCATTTCCGCATTTCCGTCTGTGCAGAGTTTTCAGTCTGCAGCGAGGTGCGTACCTTCGCCTATTTCTGAGAACCCCGGGAATCCCGAAAGATCTTAACTGCGAGCCAGCCAAACAGCTTCCGAAGAAGCGAAATGACCCCTGTCACCACCCAGCAGGTGAACCGGCAGACAGCCCTGGACAGCTCCGCAACAACGGCAAAAAAAGATGAAATCATGCATGGGAAACAACAGCTCCTTAGCTCCTTTCTTCTCCTTGCCTGTTATCTATAGCCGCCGTAAAACCCTCTGCTTTAGCTGTAGGGATATAAGGCGGCATCCGTGCCTGCGTGCAAATGCCCAAGCAAATATTGGACTACACCCCCCGGTGTCGGGGGGGGGATGTTTTTTTGCGCATATACGATTTGTGCAGTTTGCATATTATATAAGCAAAATAGCAAAACTATCCTCGAAAGGAGGCCATGGATATGATCACCCTGCAGAGCCGGCTCATAAAGAAAAGCTCCCTCCAAAAACCTGCGCTCATAGATGTCACCCGCGATATGGGCGCCTTCGAGCATCATGTCCGGGCTATGGTTGGCGACATACTGCACCGGCAGGAGACGCCGGAGGACGCGGACAGCCTCCATGTGCAGTACAAAAAGCTGGGCCTCAGCGACTACATAGTTGGCAGCATGGAGCAGGTTGCCAAAGGCGCTATCTCAGCTGCCAAGGAGGCTCTGGCTCTCGATATAAAGACAAAGGTCCAGCGGATCCCTAAAATCGAAGCCCAGATCAAAAAGAAGACCGACCAGCTGAACCGGGCCATGAATGCCAAAGCCCAGCTGGCTGCCCGCAGCCGGGCCCGCAAGGACAAAGAGCTGCCGCCGCCTTTCCAGAACCCCTTTGGGAACTGGGTCCAGCCAAAGCACTACCAGGACGGCAGCCTGTGGTTCCTGGTCGGCGGCATCCATAAGAAGCGGCCGCCCCAGAAATACAGCTCCGAGTACCTGTTCGAGGTGCAGTATCTGGACCTGCGGATCAGGCGTCTGAAGCAGGAGATCGCAAACATGCATGCTCGCCTGCACGACCTCAAAGGCCGGCTGGAGCGGCTGCGGCGGGAGCAGAAGGCAGGTATCGTCCATATCTGCTTTGGCGGCAAGGCTCACCTCCGCCGGCGCAACGAGGCCAAGACGCCCAAGGAGGTCGAAGCCTGGCGCAAGGAGTGGCATGACCTGCGCCGGCGGGAACTCACCCTGGTGGGCCGCAAGGACTCCAAGTGCGGCAACTGGATGGCTCGCTATGATATAGCAACCCACCAGCTTTCGTATAAATCGATACGGGGTCGGCAGGTGGTCATCGATGGGGTGCATTTCCCGCATGGTCAGCAGCTGGTGGAAGCAGCAGTCGCCGCCCACGACATCGCCATTCGGAACAAAAAGCTGCCGCTCGACCAACAAGTTGAGGGCTGGAAGCCGGGCCCTGTCACCTGGTCGATCAGAGACTGCGGCAATGCCTTTCTGGTAAAGTGCATGATCTCGGTGCCGGCGGACCCGCACCTGAACAGCTGCTTCGATGAAGGCTGCGTAGCCTTCGATATGAACTACGACCACCTGGCTGTGGCAGAACTGGATGGTAAGGGCTGCCTGCTGAACCACCGGGTCGTCCGGTTCCGGATGGCGGGCCGCACAAGCGACCAGGTAAACAATGCCATCTCTGAAGCATTGGAGCAGGTCTTCCGCCAGGCTGCGGTGGCCAACAAGCCCATTGCGATGGAGGACCTGGACAACCCGGACAAGTGCCTGCTGTATGGCAACAAAAAGGCGAATCGCAAAATCAGCGAGTTCGCGCATGGGCGGATGACCTACCTGGCCGGGCGCAAGAGCCAGAAGTACCATCTGGTCGTACGGGCCGTGAATCCAGCCTATACCTCCCAGATCGGGAAACTCAAGTATATGCGCCAGATGGGACTGTCTGTCCACGAGGCTGCGGCCTATGTCATTGGCCGCCGGGCTATGGGCTTCCAGGAGGATGTGCCGGCAGAGCTGATGCACCTGATCCGCAAGCCTGCCATCCCCGTCTTCCATCTGAGCAACTGGGCGGCCCTGTATAAGGCCACCAAGAAGATCCCTACTCATTGCTTCTACCGCAAGCTCAACTACCAGGAATATAAGACGGCCGCTGCACTGCGGAAGGCCCTTGTTAAATGAGATAGAACCACAAACAATGTTTCTGCGAAGCTATCCACTGCACCGGGCTTTGGGAGCGTCACTAGACGATGGCGTTTCTGGGGACCCGGACGAAATGCAGTTGTCCTAGCAGATCCCTGGGGAGGCTGCCTGCCATCGGGCAGGAGGTCTTTCTGGGCCAATTGGCAAAAATGAACCTGCCGCCAAGTTTCCGGTAAGTCGTCCCGTAGACGATACTGCCACCACACGAGCTTCCTCCGGAAGCTCGTGGAAACCCCGGGCTTTAGCCCTGGGGAGGTTCATATGCAACAGCCAACATTTATATTGGCAGCACAGAAAAAGGAGCAGCCCGCACATAGCAGACTACTCCTCTCGCCAAAGGGGCATCAGCCCTTCATAACCTCCTTCAGAGGCTTGCCGGGCTTGAAGCTGGGGGTGCGGGACGCAGGGATGAGGATCTCCTCCTTGGTCTGCGGGTTCCGACCCGTCCGCTCGGCTCTTTCCTTCACCTCGAATACACCAAAGCCGGCAAGAATGACCTTCTCACCGGAGGCCAGAGCAACAGTTACCTGGTGCATGAAGGCATCCAGAGCCTTGCCGGCGTCAGTCTTGGAGAGGCTGCACTCGGCAGCCATCGCGGAAATCAGTTCGGTTTTTGTCATAGTTGGGGACAACTCCTTTCTTTCTCTGCTTAACATGATACACAAAGCAAATTGTTTCCATCTCGCACTCCGGAGCCCTTCCGGCATGGAAGCGGCGATGGACAAGGAAAATTGTACTACATGAGAGCCAACTGCGCAAGAGGCAGGCCTCACGGACCATATGCAGGCTCCGCAAGGAGCCGGCTCGCGGCAACAGATCTGGCAAAAGAGATAATCTCTCGGCCAGTTTCTTCGTTAAAAAAGACGCCCTACAGGTCAAAAGTACAAAATGTCTATATACAGGAAGACACGCTCACAGGCGGATATCGGTACAGCAGGGGAGTGGAGCATCTGCATATAGCAGAACAACCCTATTCGCCCAAGCAATGCCTCTGGTTTGCGTGGCCTGCTATACGGGCACCATGGAACATAGAAGATGGGGAGCTCCTATATGCGCATATCAGAATAACAATACGAGAGATAGCCACGCCCACATAGGGGCCCATCTCATATATAGGCTGCCATCCTGCCATATATGGACAGCCAGTTCTTCCCATACCACTTCTAAGCAAATGCGTCGGTTGCCCACACGCCCTCTCAAAAAAAGCAATACCCATATAATATGCAGATAATACCTAATCTCATCCAACTTAATATTCAAATAATAATCACATAATACGCAAATAATGTCCAATTCATATGCGCAATATGTAAATAATACCTACTTAATATGCGAAAAGAAACTCCCCGCCGCTAAGCCGGATGAGGCCGAGAAAAGCGGGGCCAGAGTGCCCCCTTCTGATCCTGCTTTGCTGCGACCGCTAGTCCTTTCAGTAAGCCCTACTGCACATGGATTCCTGACAGTCCTCTTCCCCAGCGACTATTATATCCCAGCATGCTGGAGATCCGTGTCTCGGCGAGAAGCGTCTTTTTTAACGAAGAAATCTGCCGGAGGATATTTCTTTTCCCCAGTTTCTCGCCCGGGCAGGTCCCCTCACGGGGACCTATGTAAGGTCCGTGAGGATGCTCCCTTCCTCTGCAGCTCAACCCGGTGCGGTCGAAAATAATATGCGGATAATAGCTTTCTAATATGCAAATAACATGTAAAAAATGGAATGGAGGGGAGAGTGGCGGAAAGGATGTCTGGGTCGGAGACGGGGCAGCAGTAGACGGCTGGGCGGAAAAGTTTGATGGATTGGTTGGATGCTATGCGGAATGGTTAGTCGGCTGGGTCGGTAGGAGGGTGCAGATGGTGGGCGTATGGGGCGGAGATAGGGCGGAAAAGTTAGACGAATGGGTCGGCAACTTTGCGGCATCCACCAGGAGCGGATCCCAGGGAGCTCCTCCGTAGCATTGTCCCCGGCTTTATCATCCGCCTCGGTGCTCCCAAAGCAGGCTTCACCGTCGCCGGCGCTCCCAAGGATCAAAATAGCCGTACTGGCACAGAAACATAGCCGGTTTTATACCCAATTTTCGTTGCCTCTCATGGTGCCTCCAGGGATGGCAAATGATTTTTCTGCTCAAGAATACAAAGGTTGTTTACCGTCGCCGGCATCATAGCAAAAAAAACAGGAAAGAAGCCGCCCACAAATGAAATGGGGCGGCATTATCTTTTGTAGCGGAAATATGGATAGTGGCTGTGATTTGGGATGCAGATGGAGGCTGTGTGGATATTTATAGGGGGTGTGATGAAATGGGAAGTGTGGACGGTGGCTATGCTGAGATTGCACGGTTTTTGACGATTGTACTGCGGTAACTGCATGGGTCCATAATGGAACTTGGCGGTGTTCAATGTGGTTTATGACCGGATGGGACAAGGTAGGTGATTATGGGAAGAAGGAGTCGGGGCGTTCGGCAAAAGAAAGCCGTCAACTGCCCCGACCCATAAAGGGTACGGGGCTTGTTAAGGGCCCTAACCCTCC